>Ga0265297_10008544_pt1 | contig 13601 bp, 16 predicted proteins | sample Munlanlwell13791_FD_192502 | JGI IMG/M metagenome (GOLD analysis project Ga0265297, IMG submission 192502) | Leachate microbial communities from a municipal landfill in Southern Ontario, Canada - Leachate well 137-91 | ecosystem: Engineered > Solid waste > Landfill > Unclassified | place... | reverse complement strand
CAAGCACAAAGTACTCACCAGCAACATGGGGCCACAACACACAAGCTGCAAACTGCGGACCGTCGTATTCGGGGTTGATCTTGCAGATCGAGGCACCGACATCGGTTGTGACAACCACGACAACATGCTCGTCGTAGATGGGCACTACGAACTCCGACCGAAGTTCTTTCCACACGCTCATGCGAGAACCAGAACACCAGCTTGCGGTGTCAGGAAGACTGCACTTCCGGTACCGTCGGGGCAGACGCTGTACGAAATCGGCTTTATGCCGTTGAACGCCTGCACAAGAACAACGTCTTTGAATTCACGCATGGACCACGACCAAGTACGCGCGGGTTCGTGGAAGAAACGCAACGATGCCTGCTTTCCTGGAGCACACAAGGCAAGGACACGTGAGTAACAGCTTGTGTACAAGCGTCGCAAGTCACCTTTACCGTACTGGATGTCGTTGTAGTTGCGCATGGTGACCGAGAGCCATTTGTCAAGCTCCACGGAAACATGCAGAAGCGCATCGACAGCTGTGTCTATCGGAGTCACGGAATCGGGCGCAACAGGCGGTGCCAAGAACACGGAAAGATCGTGCTCGGAGTACTCGATTGCCGTACGTCCCCAGGCCACAGCAGCTTCCGCTGGCGGAACCAACTTCAGTTCGTTGTGCTCGGCAGTACTCAGGTGGCGATCGTGGAGACGTCGTACTGTGTACAAATCCATTTTGTGGACGATGTGATCGAAGACGATCACGCCGATATCGTCGAGCTTGCTATCGGTTGTAAAGGCAACAAAAGAACCCAAACCGAAACGCTTGCTGTCATGCATGAACGGCCTCCTTGTCTTCCGTTTGTGTTACAAGAACACGCACTGCTTTGGCATACGCTATCTGCTGTATGCGACGCAGGTCATCCAGCAGACGCTGCTTTTCATCAGGCTCTGTCCCTGGTGCTGGCTCGCTGCTCACCAGATCTGCCTGGTGAGAACAGCACCAGCCAGGCCGATGCGGTTCTGGATTTCTGCGATAGCCCCACGCATGTCCATCATACCGTGAAGGAAAGTTCTAGCGACCGCCCATGACAAAGATGAAGTCACGTAGGCCTCGATCGCACGCTTGTACGCGTGCTCAAGAGCACGCGTGCTGCTATCCACACCTCTGGAGATTTCTTCCTGGGAGCGTTCGATCTCCGCGGAAACAATATCCTGGACGCCGAACAATTTTCGCACAGCATCAGCGTGATGGTGTGACAGATCGTTGGAAGACATGTCCCTGTGGTTGTTGTACTCATCAGAGCGCGGGTCCAGCGGTGAAGTAAACAGAAGAAGTTTCTGCTCGCATTGTTTGTCACGCTCTGGTAACGCTTCATTCTGTAGGAGCTGTGCGTCAACAACTACAACAGCGTGCATTCTCCACCAAAGCGGACGATTCTCCTTATGCTGCAGCGCCTGTAGCAATGCTACCCAACGCACAGGATAGGACATTGTTTTCTTCGCTACCGCGGCTCTGTCTGAGAGATAGTATTGCTTTTCGTAGAAATGACTGTTGCTGTTGCGCAGGTCACAGGCCACCATAAACGCGACATCCTGAACAAACGCCAGCTGCTTGGTGATATCCGCGTCCTGCGCTTCTGCTGCCGTGGCTTCCGCCTCGGCGAAATGACGTTCCCAGTCCGAGATGTTGTCGCGCTGGCGCTCACAGCAGCCGGCGTATACGTCATCAGCCACACCGTCAGGGCAAGGCTGCGGAAGAGCAGCGATCGTCAAGCGAGCCGAAGCAAGGTAGTCCTTAAGGATCTCGTCTGCGCGGTGTACAAGGCGGCGCACGATGCTCTTGTACAAGCTGCTGTCGTGTACATACCTGTTACTTGTACCATCGGAGTTCTCGGAATAGGTCACAAGAAGACCGTTTGGTACCGGTAGCGCCAGAACATTCAAGTCGTAGCTGAGACTGTAGACGGAAGACCCTCCGTGCTCAGAAACAGACAAAGGTGTGCGGTAGTCTCTCGTCAGGCCGCGGCAGCGAAGATCAGAAACCATAGCAACGAGCTCTGGATCACTTGCTTTATCCGCTGCCGCCTTCACGACAACCGAAGCAAGCAACGGATCGGTTGCGACCTCAGGTATGTGCGTTGCTGCGACAGCAACAATGTCAGACAGAACGAGACTGGCTCTGTTTTCGATTCTGTGGAACATGGACACCTTTCAGCCGCCGAAGCGGGCCAGACACTGGTTTGTGCGCAAGAAGCTTCCATTGCCAGCATCTTCAAGCGTACACAGAGGATCTCCAGGAAAAGCGCAGGATCCAGCACCGACGGCGTAGGCGCATGTGCGTGTGTCGCAGCATCGCGAGTCGCCTGGCTCTACAGCAATCTCCAGCGAAACCGCAAGAACAGCACGACGGCTAGGCACGCAACACCGGCGTCGGTGCGGCGTCACGCAAGGCTAGACTGAGTCTGGTGTACATCGGCGTGTAACCGAAACCACGTGTTGTGATGGCGAAGCGGCTCCGCAGGTGTTTGTGCACAACACCCATGTCCTTGGTGAGGATAACAGCACTGCCGGCATGTTGCAGCTGATGCGAAATTGCAGAGAGAACATCGATCTCGTGGTGCTGCTGGCCGGTAGCATCGGCTCTGTTCACGGCATCAACCATAGCTTTCGCGACGTCAAGTTGGCCTTTGCTGCAGCCATCACGCACGGCGGCAACAGGCGCAACCGAAGTGCGTGAGAGAAGGTGAAACAAAGCACCAAGAAACGACAAGATCAACAGCAAAACCGCCGCGACCTGAAAACTGCTCACGATGAAGAAACGATCTTGTGCGAACAGGAACACGCTCAAAGCAGCAACAACAGCAAAAGCAACAGCAAAAGCAACAGCAAAAGCAACAGCAACGACAACACGACCGAGAGCTCCGAAGCGCCGTGAGCGTTTACTCACAGGCTTCAGATCAGGGAGCTGTTCCAACTTGTACGGAAATGGTTTAGGTGTAGGCATTTACTCTCCTGCTGGCTTGGAGTTTGTGACCATGCGCAAAGCAACATCGTAGGAAAAACCGCAGCGGCCACCGGACAAGGGTGCCGGCTTGGACAAGGCCAGTGTAACGACCTCGTCCTTGTCGTTGCAGATCCTGTCGATCAGAAAACTGAGCTCGTACAGAGCACGCAGCTTCAAGGCCAAAGCGGGAGAAATCTCGCCCGGCTCCGGAACCGTGCCTTCCGTGGGTCCGATAAAGCCGAGAGTGCCATCTTCAAAAATGACACCTCGCGGCTGACAGCGTGGATCCTGCCACTGCGCCTTGACAGAGGCGTCAGGCGCCACGAAATCGGAAATGAGGACACCGTAAGTGCCTCCGCAGCGGATGAAGTTCTTGCGGGCTTCCGCCATCAGATCTCCAGGAACTCGCCAACCTGGGCGCGGTGGATGTTCTCCTTGACGAAGAACTTGGACAGGATCGAGCACACGCGCTCGTACGTGAACGTGTCCAACAACGCATTCGTAACATTCACCAGAGGTGCGCTGATGGCTTCAGCGGCGTTGTGCCACTTGTAGTTCGAAGCTTCCTTCAGCTGGTTCTGCACACGAACACCAGCGACAGCCGTTGCGAAGCGATCAGGTGTGATATGCTTTTCCCACTCGGTGTAAACGCCGTGCAGCAGCGACCTGGCCTTGTCGACGTTGTCCGGGTTCACGGTAACGAAGGACATCGCCACAGGCACAGGCGCACCGACACGGAACATGCCAGCGGCGTAGGAAAGCCCATGCTGCACGCGCAGTACATCGATAAGAGGAGACTTGACACCGGCGTCGAACAGCTCCGTGATCATCGCAATCTCCCAAGGAGCAACGGAGTCATCGAAAAGGAGCCAGTCGCCAATGACAACCTCGCCGTTGGACTTGCTTCTGAACTCGACAGGCCTGTTGGTGTTGACCAAGGCCATGTAAGGCCGCGTGGACTCGAGGAACTGCCGCGGTGTTGGATCCGCAGCGACGAAGTCTGCCAAGACCGACTGCGAACGTTCCGAGCCTCCAACACGCATGAACGCGTCGAAAGACCGCTGCTCCAGGAAGAACGGAACGAACTTTTCGTAGGTCATCGCCTGCAGAGCCTCGATGTCCCCGATCGCGGTGTCGAAGTCGAAGTAACGGCGGCCAAGGTTCACGTACATGGCATTGAAAGGCTTGGACATGTAGCCTTCATACTCCTGGATCACGACCTTGCGTTCACGTTCGAACTCGGCTTCGGAAGGTACCCAGTTGAGGATGTTGCGCGACCCCGAGCGCAGCAGAAGATTGTCCGTGACTTCGTCGATGTGCTCGTCCAGGCCTTGGAAGAAGTACTGAACAGAAACGTCACCGGTAGCGGCGTTGTGTGAGACACCGCGCCGTGTGAGCTCGTCGTCCATGTCATCCCACGCCCGGCAGACAAGATGCTCGCAGAGGTGGGAGATACCGCGGAAGTCACGAGGCTCTGTTGCCGCGCTGCCGAACTTCTTGAATGCGACAAAGCCCAACTTGTGGTTGTTGGACTCCTGGTGTACGGTAAGCGCGGTGTCCAGTGTTCGAAACTGCATGTGTATGCTCCTGTTGTGTTACGGTGAACACATGCTATTTACGAACAGACCGCTTCTCCTTGACGTAGGCCTTGCGCATGCTGCAGCGCGGGAAGTCGCACAGAGGCCCGTCGACGAAAGCGCAACCGTCTTCCTTGTACAGGACACAGTGTCGAACCGGGTCCATGGTAAAGCAGCGGCGCCGTACACGACGAACCCAAGCAACAAACCTATGAAACACAAGCAACCTCCTCAGCAACGGTGCGCTTACGGACGATTTCCTGGAAACGTGTGCGGTCGTCGCCTTCAAGCTCACGCCCGAGCTCGCCAATAGCCGGCAGCTCGTCGTAGGCGAGACCAACACAAACATCGTCGCGCAGTTTTGCGCAATCGCCGCATGTCCGGAACGATGCTGGTGTTCCGTCCCACACCCCGGAGGCGTAGAGATACAGCTCTCCTGTCTGTATCATGCCGCGGCACTCGCAGCAGCGGTGTTGTTTGGCCGCCCGCCTCTGCTTGCGACTGAAACATGAAGGAGTCATCTAATCCTCCTGGTCTGGATTCGGATACTGACCGAGAAAGATTTCCTTCCCGCAGAAGCAACAGTAACGGATACTCGCACCGACGTCAGACTCATATCCGTACAGAGTCATGAACGCGCGACCACATGACGTCTCGAAATTGTCTCCTTCGAAGTCTTGCTTCGTCCACGTGCACGTCGGCGCCGGATCGGGTTCGCAGCTTCCTACGACCTCTACGTCTTCACCAAGAACACGGCGAGCGCGCAAACGCACACCGCAGCAACGACAAGGATCACCAAGCAGGCTCAATCCTGTTCCTGCCGGCGTCTCGTCGACGACAGCTCGTGTGCCTGCGGGCCAGACAGCGGCGCCGGTTCCGAGATCACGCAAGAGCTTGACGCGCTTGCCTTTCCAGGCAGAAACCTTGTAGGCTCCCGGCGGTGGCGCTAGGCGAATACGCCAGGTCACTTGATCTGGTCTCCAAAGTCCCATGACCCTGTAGCTTCGTCCCACAGGAGCTTGTGCACGACGAAGTTCTGATTCGGTTCGATGGCCACAGCACGCATGGTCATCTGCAACGCCCTGGCGATGCCGAGCTCCATCGCAACACCAGACGACTTCTCCCATCCCGGGAGCGGCAACAGCCAGAACTGAGCGTTATCGACTTCAGCAAGCATGTGCATCGTCTGCTTGGAGTACTCAAGCCAGTAGTCGCCGTTGTCGTTTGCCTCTTCGGTGCTGTTGAACGTGTAGTGGTGAAGCACAGGCGACGAAATGAAGTGTCCGTGTTTGCGTGCCCAGGAGAACAGATCAGACACGATGCGCATGCGCTCGTCGATCTCTTCCTTGGTTCCGCGATAAGGGACCGACAGATAGATGTGGGCACGTGTGCTCATGATTTCGCCTCCGCGATGACGTTGTTGATGTCGTGGACAAGATCGATGAAGACCTGGTAGAAGAGGACGTCGTCGATATCGCCGTCGCGCGAGAACTTGTGTCCGTGCTCGACGACGAAGTTCGGCTTCCGCAAAACCAGCTTGCTGCTTTCTTCATCAACACCGAGGCTTTCGCTCCAGTAACCAGTCTCCTGGTGGGCCGCATCGAAGATCTGCAGGATCTGCTTGAAAGCCAGGCGAACAACGCCGAGTGTGCAAATCACACCGTGGCTCCACTGCAGGTGCTGATGCAGAGCTTCTGTCATCTGCGTCGTCACAGAGTCTCGAACATGCTGAACAGCGTCGTTGAATTCAGTCGCAGCATTCTGTGACAACAAACCGTCCAACAGCTTCTGTCGGCGTTGCTGCAGTTGCGCGATCGTTCCGGTTTCGGTGTCATCGAAAACCTGAAGACGATGAGTCGCATCCCACAGCAGCAGCTCCTCGGCCGGTGGGCGACACCGGGTATGGATCAGCAACGCCGTGAACAGATCCGGCGCCGACTCCAGGGAAATCGTCTTCGTGAAATCCGGACGGAAGTGCTCAGGACCGGTACCGTTGTGATAGGATCCGAGCAAATCCGCGGCACCAAGAACAATCCGCGAAGAACTGCCGAAGTCACCGGCAATCCTCCGCACGGCCTCGTGATCGACAACGTCGACAGTGCCTGCGGCTGGAGATCTGGAGACAACCAAACGAAGCCCATTGGGATCTGTAAAAAGCCACACATGGAGCTTCAGCGCCAGCGGCTTGCCTGACTGCTCCCCCTTGCGTGCGGGTGTTGTTTTTCTCGGCATGTTGTTCTCCTGTTACGCGTGCGCGTAGTTTGGACTCAGTAGAAGCCACCTGGAAGCGTAGAACCTGTTGTCGTCAGGAAGCAGTAGCTCTTTTGTTTGGTGTAAGTCTGCATCTTGCGTGCGATCACTTCAAGCGCATCCTTTTGCCCGGGAACAGAGCACTCAAACAGCCAATCTTTACCGTCAGCCGAGAGCTTGTAGATGTACGTCCAAATTACCGGTAGGAACGACAAGGCAGGACGTGGACCTGCCTCGACTACAGGCTCCGGCTCGCAGGCCAAGCTACTTGCCGACCTGCAGGAACGGAAGCGGTCCGTTCCCGGTATACGTCGGCAGCTTGCCGTCCCACTTCTCGATGGCCTTCAACTGCACGTAGCCGGCGCCGCCTTGCTTCTCGATGGCCTGGGACTGGATGCGGATGGCTTCAGCCTCGGCCTGGGCCGTGGCGATCTTCTGCTCGGCTTCCACCTTGATGCGCTCGAGGTCGTTCTTGGCCTTCTGTGCGTTCTGCTCCGCGGTCTGCTTGGCTTCGATCGCGGCATCGTACTGTTCAGAGAACTTGAAATTCGTGATCTGCACCGCCTCGACGACGATGTTATACGGACTCAACGACAACTTCAACGATGATTCAATCTCAGCTTTCACAGCTTCACGTTGCTGCAGCAGCTTGTCGGCTTGGTACTTGGCTGAGACGGCCTTCACCACTTCCTGGATACGCGGATCGATGAGCGTGCCTTCCACGTCCATGCCGGAACGCGTGTAGATCTCCGCGATCTTGTTCGGATCCAGGTGGTAGTTGAGAGCAACCTCGGTAGTGACACGCTGGAGATCGGAAGATGCAGCTTCCGCAGGAGCATGAGCCTTGCGCGTACGCACATCCACCAGGACACGTTTCTGGATGAAAGGGAGCTTGAAGTGGAGACCGTCGTTCTCGACAGAAGAGACGCTTCCCCACGTGAGCACGAGCGCGCGTTCGCCGGAGTCGACGGTGTAGAAGCTGCCGAAGATGAGGACGAGAGCGATGATTCCTGCGCTGATACCGCCGATGACACGAGCAGCGATCTGGCCGTCCGTAAGCTTTGACTTCATGGAGTTGGGAGCTGGCATTGTCTGTTCCTTTGGTTTGCTGTTTTGGTTGTGTGCCTTGTCGGCACGTGGGTGAATCTAGAACGCGAGCACAGATTCGGCAAGCCGGAGCAGGTAATGTTTACCACTCCGGCCAGAAAAGTCAAGTTGCCTGTGCGCGTGCCCTGACGTCTTCGAACGTGTGATCGACAAGGAGCTCGCCGTTCTCGAAGACGGTCTGGAGCAGGTCTTCACCTTCGTCTTCGATACGCACCGTGGCCAAACCGTCCGGAGCCTGGACGGTCTTCAACCGGCCGCGCAGACTCTTCTTGGTCTGATCCAAAGGTTCCTTGTACTGGTCGTGCCAGACGCCGTCCTTGTCCTCGAGAGCACAGGCCTTGATCGCGCACCGCTGGGTGTCGCGATTGACCTTCTGCAGCAACCCACCACCCATGCCGAAGCAAGCGATGTTGCTGGCGGCAAAGCCAGCACGCGACATCGCCTCGAGGATCTTGACGATGCCTCCGAGGTCAATGCCGTCGCCCCAGAGCAGGCGCACGTGCGGGTCCAGGACCTTGTAACCGGCGGCGTTGACCACGCCTCCGATCTTCTCCCAGAGGATGTTGCAGAGCGTGACCATCTCCGCTTCCGGTGTCGGATCCATGGGTGTCACCGAATCCGGCCGGATGACGAACACGCCGTCGCGTGCCAGGATGGCTTCCTTGTGCAGGTCACCGACGATGTGCCTGACGAAGTTGTAGACGTCGTAGCTGTCGGCAACAACCGACAGAATGCCACGCGGGTACTCGCGAATGAGACGACCGACCAGATCGGCTTCGCCGGCGCGGCCGCTTGCGGTCATCACCGAATGCTCGGTCGCAGGGACGCTGTAGACTAGGCTCGCTGGGTATGAGTCGGGCTCTAAACACAACCGCCGACATGGTTGCCACAACCACCTCGCGGTGGCTGCTTGCTGGTAAAGTAACGCAAGCCCGCAAGAATGTCAAGGGCTTGCGTTACCTAGCAGGCATCTTCGGCGACGGGAGCCAGCGAGGCTTCGGTGGCGTAGTAGTGGACGGCGCTGCCGGGAACTTGCGCGGAAACGCAGATGCGTTTGCCCATGACCTTCTCCCAGGTCCCGCCGTGTTTCTCCGCAGCGGCGGCCGCGAACCTCTCCGCCGCTGCCGGCCCAGGCAGCGGCGCTGCGCGCAGCGGGTCCGTGGTGAAGAGGACCAGAGCGGTGGCTGTGCGCGGTGTTGCTTCGCGAGAACTCGACCGGATCATATCGGTTGACCTTGTGGTTGTGAAGATTCAGTACTTCGTTGTTCGTGCCGTGAGGCGTGATTGGCGCTGAGGGATTTGAACCCGCGACCCTCCGCGTGTAAGGCGGACGCTCTAACCGGACTGAGCTAAGCGCCAGTGTTGTTTTTCTCAAGCGGAATCACGGCGTACGCATACGCGTATCTTGTTTCCCACCCACAAACCACCTCGTCAGTCCACACAGTCTGCACTGTGTTTCTTGCTTCGTTGTTTGTTTGTATCCCGTATAGGACCGTGACGTTTACATGGAAGAGCGGAGGGAGCGGGACTTGAACCCACAAGCCCTTGCGGGCGGCGCCTTAGCAAGGCGCTGACTTACCATTGGCCTACCCCTCCGGAGAATCCCTGTGTCGGGTTTGCGTTGTCACCGACATTCTCCAGCGTACCAAATAAACCACTACTTGGCGTTACCAGAGTCCTAGTCACCAGCTCGGACGTACAACCGCCTTACTGGCCGCGCATCCACACAAGCTTGGTTGCACAAGCTTGCGCTTTCCGGTTCTCAAGCCGGTTGGAAGAACAGGGACACACTCAACGCAGCGAGGACCGCACATCACGCATGATCTGCAGCAGCGAGTCCGCACGACCTTCGAGCCCTGGGCACTTGCGCGCCGTCTTCAACGTCGGTGTGAACTCGCGACGGAACCCGTCGAAGTCAGACCGACGCACGCACGAGCAGTTCCGGATCTGGTGCAGACTCGAGGCGATGTTGTACATGCTGGTTTCGATGGTATCGCATGGTCCGGAGCAGAACGCAACAAGAATAGCCAGTAACATTTTGTTTCCTCTTTCGCAGACTGTTCGCAGCCTACGATACAAAATTGTGCACGGGCGTCTTTTCGCGCTCCGGCCCGACTGGGGAGCGCGCCTAACCAAGAGGCTCGTTTCCGTGCTGTATCCGCAGATCAAGGCCGACCCACGATTTTCACCGGTTCCCTACACCGGATTCAAAGACGGACGCGCACAAGGCACGGCCTTCCGCCTTGCAACACTGGTACGGCTCCGTAGTGGACTGCCGCCGCGGCGTTGCCCGCGTGTCTGTTCCTGAGCGGATCCCAGGCCCTGGTGCGCGGTTGATCGACCACGCAGAGCAGGTACGGTAGACAAGACCTCGAGAGCTTCGGACATTCCCGCTTCGTTTCCATGTTGTCGCGCACAGGCGTGCCGAGCACACCTAACAGCAGCAACACTGGGTGGTTCCGACCACCAGCAATAGCATGCCCAAAGCACCCTGCACCGGTTAATCCTACACCGGCACGAAGACGTTCCCTTTGTCAATTTTATTGTGCAAGACCTCTGCAGACCCACGGAAACTGGCAGGCCTTACGAGCTCTCGTCGCTTGCGCGACTGCGTATACCGGCAGTCAAAAGCTAAGGAGCCAGCCGATACGCCTGTACCAGCTCCCATCACAGCCCGTGGCTGCTTGCGCAACCACCCACAGCACGCCTATCCGAGCTTGCTAGGCCCGGGGTCTTCGTGCATGCAGATCCAAGACGCTTGTGCGTCGTACTTCAACTTCGCGCGAACGCGAGCACAACACCAGGTGTGCTGCTACGCCAAAGCCCCTACCGAGGAATCGCTACCCACCCGTCGATGCATCTTGACTCCACCAGTTTCGCATCGAACGTGCCGCACGCCTGCAGCCGTTGCGTGGGTTTTCGGTGGTTACCCACCTAGTGACAGAACTTGCCCAACAGCCTCCGGCGAAGCCCGCATGCCGAACCGGAAGTATGAGCTGGTGTACGTCCACACCTTTCGCTAAGTCACAGCCCAGCGAGAAGCCGGTGCGGAACCGAACTCGGTACCGAACCAGCCGACTCGCGGTTTCAGAGGGACACTCCTTAGACGATGGCTGCTTCTAAGCCAACGTCCCTGGTATCGCTCACGAGGTGGATGCCTACGTGCGTGCATCCGCGCCCACATATTCCCCGCAGAGCACGGCACCGACGGCCCCATTCTGACTTGTCGGTGTGTGGGTGCCAGGACACGGGTAAACCCGATGTCCGTCATTGTTTGCCCAGGGCTGTGTTATTTCAACAGCACCCATGAGGTCGACGTCTCCGCCGGCGTACAGGGCGACTTCTAGGACTCCCTGGATGACGCCAACACCATGCTCCCTGCCGAAGCCGGTTCCACGTGCTGCAGCTCACCCAAGTTCGTTATGCCAAGAGGCCGATTCGAACGGCCGTACTCCGGATTTTCAGTCCAGCGCTTGAAACCGACTCAGCTACCTTGGCGCGCTCAAGATCAAAGGTGACTGACGGGAGTCGAACCCGTGACCGCCTAGAACACAACCAGGTTTCAACCTCGCGCTTGCGCGAGCAACTAGCCAAGAATAATAGGCAGGGGTGGGTTTCGCACCACCATATTTCAGCAAAAGCACGAAAACAAAACGATGGGTATAGGTGTGCTGTTACGCCAAAGGCGAGGCTCCCTTTAGAGGAGCACCCAGAGGATTTGCACCTCATGTCCTATGTGCTACTTCACGAGGCCCCAGTACTCTGAGGCTTCACAACCTTTTAGTTGCCAGTTTGTGTCACCTTGCGGTGACTGCTTTCGCTTGGGGAGTAAACGAAGTATTGAACCCCAAGTCCTTAGGCGCTGACTAGCATATCTCCTGCCTTCCAGTCCCTGCGAGTCTCACAGGTTCAGGGTGTTCATGCAGGTGAACAGATCCCAGGTCACTTACGCACGGTCGCCACTCTTTGAAGGTTGTCGGATCTCAACCCGACTGGCTGCTTCTAAGCCTACCTCCCTATACTCACTCGAAGCAATGGGCAGGGACGGATTTGAACCGCCGAACTTCTCACGAAGAGCGGATTTACAGTCCGCCGCCTTTAACCACTCGACCACCTACCCAGGAACATACGCAAAAGTCGGGATGACACGATTCGAACGTGCGACCACCTGCTCCCAAAGCAGGCACTCTACCAGCTGAGCTACATCCCGGAAAGATAGCACACATCACAGCAGACTGTAACCACGTGCCCATTTACGTATAGCGCTGTCTGAAACTCCGTACATGCGACCGATAGCACAGTAAGAAATCTTTGCCTTGATGTGTGCTGCAAGCACTGCTGCGGTTGGCTTAGGTACAGGCCTGCTGGCGCGCACTGCAGCAACAGCACAAGCTTGTGAACAATACGTACGCCGGCTTTGCTTCAGGTGCGTACCGCAATAGCAAGTACCGAGGTCGGCAGGATTTCGTCCTTTATCTGTGCGATCTAGAAAGGCTAGAACAGCATCTAAATCCTTACTGACGCGTCGTAGACGCAAGCCCGGAACAGTGACACGACGTGAAAGAACAATCTCGGTTGTCTTGTTCTTGCTAATAGCATCAGCAACAACAGCATGGTCACGAAACGATCTCGAGAGCGTGTTGAACTTGTCGCGACACGCAGGTGTACAGAAAAGAACGCGAGAGGTGCGATCAGATGAAACCAAACCGCGACGTGTCTTCATTTTTGAGCATACAGCGCAAAAGAACTGCATCACTTTTACAGTACGTACTGCAGGACCTTTGCGTAGATTGTCGGAGGCGGACACAACCTGGAGGTTTTTCCAGGTGTCATTTCTACTGTTACCGTCGATATGGTCTACATGCTGCCTAGCGTCAATACAACGACCGAGACCAACCGACATCACGTAGCGAGCCGCTGTCATGGTGGTTGCTCTGCCTGCTCTGACTAACTTCACACAAGACCTTCCGTTAGCGTCGTCGTACGGTCCGTAGACAAGGAAACCAGAGAAAGGCGGCGGTGATTGTATGAACTTGCTCATACGTAGAATTGCAAGCTCGAACCACACGCATGATTTTTCCAAATGAGCGATGGAAGGCTGGACCCGTTTATTTCATTCCCACGCACATACGGATCAAGATGTGCTTACGCCGTGAACTCGGCTACCAGGCCACCGCTACTTAACCATCATCTTCGCGGTGGTCTCATTGGAACTCTGCAACAGCTGCCTGCTGGACTCGAACCAACAACCGACGTCGTTTCCGACACACCCAGGCACAAGGCGCAGGCCGATCTACCAACTGAGCTAAGTCCCCGAGTATTTCAACCTCGCGCAAGCGCGAGCAACAACAGGACCTTTCCCAGACCATCAAGGCGAGAAGACAAAAGAGCAAAAACAGAAGACGAAATACACATGATCATGAAGACGAAAGACGAAAGCGCAGCGGCAAGCCGCCCATCGTTATCGGTATCATGGCCGTGTTTTGTTCCCGTGCCGACATCGCCGGCGCGGAAACGGTTGTGCCTTGCTAGCCTGGTACTCGGTCCCGCCCTTACAACTCCACCGGGATGCAGATGTTGCTGTTGTAGGAGTCGATCTTCTCCAGGTGCTTCTCCAGCTCCGCCTGTGCCTTCTTGACCAAGGCCTCGCGGTCGTTGTAGTTGATCGCGACGGTCTTGGTGTA
>Ga0265297_10008543_pt1 | contig 13601 bp, 17 predicted proteins | sample Munlanlwell13791_FD_192502 | JGI IMG/M metagenome (GOLD analysis project Ga0265297, IMG submission 192502) | Leachate microbial communities from a municipal landfill in Southern Ontario, Canada - Leachate well 137-91 | ecosystem: Engineered > Solid waste > Landfill > Unclassified | place... | reverse complement strand
TGGGAGCGGCTGGTGGCGGCCTGGCAGGCGGGGACGCCGGCCGGGCGGCTGGAAGCCGACGGCGTGCTGCGGCAATTGCTGGCGGGGCTGCTGGCGGCAACCCCGCCTTGCCGGCCGCCGGCGGGGGCGCGGGACCTGGCGCGGCTGCAGCCGGTGCTGGAGCACATTCAACGCCATCCCGAACGGCCGTTGACGCTGGCGGAACTGGCCGGGCTGCTGCACTTGCAGCCGACCTATTTCTCCAACCTGTTTTCCCGCTGCCTGGGCGAGGGGCCCATGGCCTATGTCTGCCGGCGGCGGATCGAACTGGCGCAGGGGCTGTTGCGCACGACGCCGCTGCCGCTCAAGGAGATTGCCGGGCGCGCCGGCTTCCGGGACGTTTATTACTTCTCCCGCATGTTCCGCCGGGTCACCGGAACGCCGCCGGCGGCCTTCCGGCGGCAGGCAGGGACGGTGGTGCCGTAACGAAAAACGGCGCCTCGGGAAGAGGCGCCGTTTTTTGCGGGGATAGGGCGGACACGGGGGTCCGCCCGTACATTCGGAGCGGGCGGTCAGCGACGGCTGCGCAGGTGTCCCTTGGAGAGGAAGCCGTCATAGTGGCGGCTGATCAGGAACGCCTCGACCTGGCGCATGGTGTCGAGCATGACGCCGACCATGATCAGCAGGGTGGTGCCGCCGAAGAACTGGGCGATCATGTCGGGGATGTTGGCCTGCCGGGAGAGGATCATCGGCAGAATGGCCAGAACGGTGAGGAACAGGCCGCCGGCGATGGTGATGCGGGTCATGGAGAAGTCGAGGAACTCGGCGGTGGGCTGGCCGGGGCGGACACCGGGGATGAAGCCGCCGTTTTTCTGCAGGTCATCGGCGATCTTGGTCGGGTTGAACTGGTTGGCGACCCAGAAGAAGGAGAAGCCCATGATCATCACGCCGTAGAACAGCATGTACCAGAAGCTGCCGTAGGCGAACAGCATGCTCCAGCCGTGCTCGCGGGTGTAGGGAATCCAGTTGACCAGCATGGCCGGGAACATCAGCACGGCGCTGGCGAAAATCAGCGGCATGACGCCGGAGTAGTTGACGCGCAACGGCATGTAGCTGGTTTGGCCGGCGGCGACGCGGCGGCCGCCGACGGCGCGGGCGTACTTGATTGGCACCTTGCGCAGGGCCTGGGTCAGCGCCACGGTGGCGGCGCAGATGGCAAAGAAGCCGGCCAGGATGACCAAGACGTGGATGATGGTGAAGTTCTGGGTGCCGGTGCCGCCGGCGCGCACCAGCGACACCATGCTCCACAGGGAGGAGGGCAGGCGGTCGATGATGCCGATGGTGATGATGATGGAGGCGCCGTTGCCGACGCCGCGCTCGGTGATCTGCTCGCCGAGCCACATCAGCAGCATGGTGCCGGCGGTGAGGATGATGATCGTCGTGACCATGAAGGCGGGGCCGGGGTTGAGCACCGGGTGGGCGCCGCCCGGCAGGCCGAGCATCTCGGGGTTCACCATGGTCTTGGCCAGCATGCCGCCCTGGATGATGCAGATGACGACCGTCAGGTAGCGGGTGTACTGGTTGAGTTTCTGGCGGCCGGTGTCACCCTCGCGCTGGATTTTTTCCAGGGTGGGGATGACGGGGGTCATCAACTGGATGATGATGGAGGCCGAGATGTAGGGCATGATGCCCAGGGCGGCCACGGCGAACTTTTGGAGCGCGCCGCCGCTGAACAGGTCGAACATGTTCAGCATGCCGCCGCCGGAGCCCTTGGCCATGGAGGCGAAAAGGGCGCCCAACTCATGCGGATCCACCCCCGGGCAGGGAATGGTGCTGGCGACCCGGCACAGCGCAATGATCCCCAGCGTGAAGAGGATCCGCTGGCGCAGGTCGGGAATCTTCATGCAGTTGGTATAGGCGGACAGCATGGCAGGCGCGCTCCAGATACCGGTGCGGGTGGAACGGCGGTTCAGGACACCTGTTCGCAGGTGCCGCCGGCCGCCTCAATCTTCTGGCGGGCGGACTGGGAGAACTTTTCCGCCTTGACCTTGAGGGCCTTGGCCAGTTCGCCGTCGCCGAGAATTTTGAGTCCGCCGTTGGCGAGTTCGCGGCCCACCAGCCCCTTGCGCTGGAGCAGTTCGGCCGTGACCTCTTCGCCGGCGTTGAAGGCGCTGTTCAGCTCCCCCACGTTGACCACGGCGTAGGCGACATGGTTGGGGTTGTTGAAGCCGCGCTTGGGCAGGCGGCGGAGCAGGGGGATCTGGCCGCCCTCAAAGTGGGGGCGCCATGGAACGCCCGCCCGGGCGCCCTGACCTTTTTCGCCACGGCCCGCAGTGCGGCCGGTACCGGATGCGTCACCACGACCGACCCGTTTGCGGGACGGCCGTTTGACGGTGTTGTGCAAATCATGGAGCTTCATCGTATGACCTCGACGCAGCTTGGAAAACGGATGGAGAGGCGGTATTAAAGAGTGGTGAGACCGCGCTTGGCCAGGATCTCATCGCGGGTGCGCAGTTTGAGGATGGCGGCCACGGTGGCCTTGACCACGTTCACCGGGTTGCTGGACCCGAGCGACTTGGCCAGGGCATCCTGGACGCCGGCCAGCTCGAGCACGGCGCGCATGCTGCCGCCGGCGATCAGGCCGGTGCCGGTGGAGGCGGGCCGGATCATCACCTGGCCGCCCCGGAAGTCGGCATGGGTGGGATGCGGCAGGGTGTGGAGGCGGAGCGGCACGGTGATCAACGACTTGCGGGCCTTTTCGCCACCCTTGCGGATGGCGTCCGCCACTTCGTTGGCCTTGCCGAAGCCGACGCCGACGCGGCCCTTGCGGTTGCCGACCACGACCAGGGCGCTGAAGCTGAAATTGCGGCCGCCCTTGACCACCTTGGCGCTGCGGTTGATGGCCACCACCCGTTCTTCGAACTCGGGGGCGGGGCCGGCATCCCGGTCGCGCTCACGGCGACGGGGGGGGCGGCGGCCGCGGTCGTCGCCCCGGCTATGGGCCGGCGCGCTGGCGGCGGGGGCCGGCGCACTGGCGGGGGCCGGCGCGCTGACGGCTTCCGGAGCGGCAGCCGCTTGCGGCGCCGCCTGAACGGAGGTCACTTCTTCCTGCTTTTTCATGATCAAGTAAACCCGTGGTGTGATGCTGGAAACTTCAGGGGGAGGGCGCTCAGAACGTGAGGCCGGCCTGGCGGGCCGCATCGGCGATCGCCTTGACCCGGCCGTGGTAGCGGAAGCCACCGCGGTCGAAGACCACCTTGGCGATCTTCTGCGCCGTGGCGCGTTCCGCCGCCAACTTGCCGAGCAGGGCGGCCCCGGCGAGGTTGGGCTTGTTCTTGCCCTGGCGGAATTCCTTGTCCAGGCTGGAGGCGGCGACCAGGGTTTTGGCCTGGGTGTCGTCCACCAGCTGGATGTAAATGTGCTTGGTGGTGCAGCAGACACACATCCGCGGCATGTCGGCAGTGCCGGAGACCGTCCGGCGGATGCGTTCATGACGGCGGACGCGCGCCAATTTTTTATTGTGGGTGCTCATCGGGGAACTACCTCAGATTCGGTCAGCCGACCGTCTTGCCTTCCTTGAGGGTAATCTGCTCGCCGGCGTAGCGCACGCCTTTGCCCTTGTAGGCATCCGGCTTGTGAGTGCGGCGAATGCTGGCGGCCACTTCCCCGACCAGCTGCTTGTCGATCCCCTCAACGGTGATCTTGGTCTGGTCGGGCATGGTGATTTTGATGCCGGCCGGGATGTCAAAAACCACCGGGTGCGAATAGCCGAGGCTCAGGTTGAGCTTGGTGCCGGCGACATTGCCGCGGAAGCCCACGCCCTCGATCTGCAGCTCTTTCTTGTAGCCGGCGGTGACGCCGATGACCATGCCCTGGAGCAGGCTGCGGGCCAGGCCGAGGAACATGCGTCCGTGGCGGGTGTCGTCGGCCGCGCTCAAGGTGAACGTCCCGGCATCCTGGGCCAGGGAGATCCCCTCGGGCAATTCGTAGGCGAGCGAGCCTTTCGGGCCGGAGACGGTCACCGTGCGCCCCTGCAGGGCCACTTTGGCGCCGCCTTCCAGTTTGACCGGTTTCTTACCAATGCGGGACATGGTCGGGAATCCTTTCCTAAGTCGCGGGGTGCCGAAGGGTTACCAGATCTCGCACAGCAGCTCACCGCCCAGGTTCTGGCGGCGCGCGGCCCGGTCACTCATCAGCCCCTTGGAGGTGGAGAGCACGGAGATGCCCAAGCCGCCCATCACCCGCGGGATTTCATCACTGTGGACATAGACGCGGCGGGCCGGGGAGCTGATGCGTTTCAGCCCTTCGATGACCGGCTTTTTGCCGCTGTACTTGAGGTCGATGAGGATCGACCGCTTCTGGTCGCCCTCGGTGCGGCAGTCGGCAATGTAGCCGGCTTCGCGCAACACGGTGGCCAAGGCGGCCTTTTCCCGCGAGGCGGGAATGGTGACCGTGGGCCGGCCGGCCTGGCCGGCGTTGCGGATGCGGGTCAGCATGTCGGCGATGGGGTCAATGATTGCAGCCATGGGGCGTCGTCTCCGTTACCAGCTGGCCTTCATCACACCGGGGATTTGGCCGTTGGCGGCCAGTTCCCGGAAGCAGATGCGGCAGAGTTTGAATTTGCGCATGTAGGCGCGGGCACGGCCGCAGCGCTCGCAGCGGAAGTAGGTGCGGAACTTGAACTTGGGCGTCCGCTTCGCTTTGACCATCAGACATAATTTGGCCACGGGTGGACCCTTTCTCAGTTGCTGAACGGCATGCCCAGGAGACTCAGGAGTTCCTTCGCCTCGGCATCGGTGCGGGCCGTGGTGACCACGGAGATGTTCATGCCGCAGGCGTGCTTGACCTTGTCCATGTCGACTTCGGCAAAGACACTGGGCTCGCTCATGCCGAGGGTGTAGTTGCCGGCCCCGTCAAACGCCTTGGGGGAGACGCCGCGGAAGTCGCGGACGCGGGGCAGGGTGACATTGATCAGGCGGTAGAGGAAGTTGTACATCGTCTCGCCGCGCAAGGTGACGCAGACCCCGACCTGCATGCCTTCGCGCAGTTTGAAGTTGGAGATGCTGGTCCGGGCCTTGGTCACCACCGGCTTTTGGCCGGTGATGGTGGAGAGGATCTTCACCGCTTCGGGAATCGCCTCGCGTTCGCGGGCGCTGCCGATACCGGCGTTGATCACGATCTTGACCAGGCGGGGGGCCTGGAGGCGGTTGGTGTAACCGCGGCTGGCCATGAGCTTGGGGAGCACCTGGCTTTGGTAGAATTCCTTGAAGACGCTGGCAGACATCAGTTCTTACCCCCGTTGCTCTGGGCGCCGGCGCGCTTGTTGCGGCGCGCGTCGTACCGTTCCTGGGCCATGACATTGGAGATGTGGAGGGGGCGCTCCTGCTCCACCAGGCCGCCCTGGGGGTGCTTTTGGGAGCGGCGCATGGCTTTCTTGCCGCGGTTGACGCCCTCGATCAGGACGCGGTTCTTCTCCGGGTCCACGCTCAAGACTTTGCCAGTCTTGCCGCGGTGCGCACCGGCGATGACCACCACCTGGGTATCTTTCTTGATCGTCACCGAAGCCATCAGAGCACCTCCGGAGCCAGAGAGACGATTTTCATGAAGTTCTTCTCGCGCAGTTCCCGGGCCACCGGGCCAAAAATGCGCGTGCCGCGGGGGTTGTTCTGGTCGTCGATGATGACGGCGGCGCTGTTGTCAAAGCGCAGGAACGAGCCGTCGGCGCGGCGGATCTTGGCGCCGGTCCGCACGATCACGGCGCGGACCACCTCACCCTTGCGGACGATGCCGCGGGGCTGGGCTTCCTTGACGCTGGCCTTGATAATTTCGCCGATCCGGGCGATGCGCCGGACATGGCCGGCGGCGCGGATCATGACGATCCGGCGGGCACCGGAATTGTCCGCGACCTCCAGGCTGGATTGCATCTGCAACATGGGTAGGGCCTCCTTGCCTTATTCCGTCTTGGCGGCGGCCTGGACGATGGCGGTGAGCCGCCAGCGCTTGAGCTTGCTGTAGGGACGGGTCTCAACGATGGCCACCACATCACCCACCTTGGCCTCGTTATTCTCGTCGTGGGCGTAATATTTCTTGTGCGTGTTCAGCACCTTGCCGTACAGGGGATGGGTCATACGGCGGTTGACGCGGACCACGATGGTCTTGGCCATGCTGTTGCTCAGCACAATGCCTTCGCGGGTCTTGCGGTGGCCGCGTTCCGTTTTTTCGGCGGTATCGCTCATGGCTTATTTCCCGTCCGTTTGGGGTTTCAGCTCGCGGGCCCGCTGTTCCGTCAACAGGCTGGCGATTTCGCGCCGCACGGTGCGCATGCGGGCGGAGTTCTCCAGCTGCCCGGTCTGGGCCTGGAGGCGGAGGTTGAACGCCTCCTGGCGGTGTTCGCGCACCGTCCGGGCCAGTTCTTCGCCCGTCAACTCGCGTATGTTTTTCATCTGCTTCATGCTCAGACCACTCCTAAGGGCACACCATCAGACGAGGGCGTGGCGCGACAGCATCCGGCTGCGCAACGGCATCTTGCTGGCGGCGCGGGCCATGGCGGCCTTGGCGATCGCCTCGGTGCAACCACTGATCTCCAGGATCATGCTGCCCGGCTTGACCACCGCGACCCAGTCCTCGGGATTGCCTTTGCCTTTACCCATGCGGGTTTCCAGCGGCTTCTTGGTGATCGGCTTGTCGGGGAAGATGCGCAGCCACAACTGGCCGCGCCGCTTCAGGTGACGGGTGACCGCCACGCGCGCCGCCTCAATCTGGTGGGAGCTCACATAGCCCCGCTCCAAGACCTGCAGCCCGTACTCGCCGAAATCCAGCTGGTTACTTCGGGTTGCGTTTCCCGCGCGGCAACCTTTTTGCACCTTTCGGTGCTTTACGCGTTTTGGCATCATGCCCATTTTGATCGTCCTCCGTCACTTCAGGCTTGCAAATCCACACTTTGATACCAATGGCACCGGCCACGGTCCGGGCCTCGGTGAAGCCATAGTCGATGTTGGCGCGCAGCGTGTGCAGCGGCACCTTGCCATCGCGGAACTGCTCAGTCCGGGCCAGTTCGGAGCCGCCGAGGCGGCCGGAACAGCGGATCTTAATCCCCAGGGCCCCCAGGTCCATGGCGGTCTGGATGGCCCGCTTCATGGCGCGCCGGAAGCCGATGCGCTTCTCCAGCTGCTGGGCGATGCTCTCCCCCACCAGCTGGGCGTCCACCTCGGGCTGCCCCACTTCCTTAAGCTCCAAATAGATCTCTTTGCCGCCGGTGAGCTTGGCGATCTCGCCGCGGATGCGGTCGATCTCGGTGCCCTTGCGGCCGATCACCAGGCCGGGACGGCCGGAGAAGACGGTGACGCGCAGGCGGTTGGCAAAACGCTCGATCATCACCCGCGAGATGGCGGCTTGGGCGAGTTGCGTTTTGACGTAATCACGGATGCGCAGGTCTTCGTGCAGCAGGTCGCCGAACGCCGCCTTGCGGGCGTACCAGCGGGACTGCCACGCCTTGGTCACCGGAATGCGGAACCCGATTGGATTGACTTTCTGGCCCACGTTAAGCTTCCTTATTTCTTCGCTTCAGCGTCGGTGGCGACCTCGATGCGGATGTTGCTGCTCCGCTTGCGGATGCGGCCGGCTGAGCCGCGGGCTTTGGGGCGGAAGCGGCGCAGGGTCTGCCCCTCGCCCACCTGGGCCACCTTGACCACCAAGTCGGCGGCCTTGACGTTCTCGCCCTTCTCATTGTTCTCGGCGTTGGCGATCGCCGACTTGAGGGTCTCGGCGACCAGGCGGGCCGCCTTGCGCGGCATCAGTTCCACCATGCGCAAGGCTTCCGTCGCGCCCTTGCCCTGGATCAGGCGGGTCACGTGACGGGTTTTGAAGGCCGAGATGCGCGCGTTCTTGGTGATGGCTCGTGCTTCCATAACCTGCTTTTCTTCTGTAAGTGTTACCGGTGCCCAAAACGTGTTCGAAACGCTATCCGTTCGCCGCGGCCCCATGGCCGCCGCGCTCATTCTCCTGCCAGCATCCGCAATCCCGGCGCCACCTCCGCCAACCGGCCTTCGACCGGCACGGCGGCGCTGACCCCCGGACGTGTGTCGACGACCCGTAACCGGGCCACCACACGGTCATCCCGCAACACCCGCCACAGCCCACCGGGACGAATTCCCGCATCGGCTCCGGCGTCCAAGATGACAACGCCCAGGTCCGCATTCACGGACCGCACCCGACAGACCCGCGACCCCGTTTCCTCTACACCGCCTCGCCCAGCGACTATCGGCGGCCTCGCCTCCAAGCGTTCACACGCCCGGACGGCTTCGTCGAAACGGTTGCGCACGTCTTGCCGCAACGCCTCGCTCGCCTTGAGGTTGTCCAGGAGCGCGGTCACGTACCCGCCAAACTCCCGAAACCGGAGACAAGCCGCTCGGTAATCGGCCTGCACCGCCTCCAGACGCGCCAGCGTGTCCTGCCACCCGATCCCCGGCGGAACGCCGGTGTCCGCCGCCAGCAACCAGCCGGCGGTCTGCGCCTGCAGGGCGTCAAACGCCTCCTGCTGGCGGCGGGCCTGGAGTTGCAGCGCGGCATACCGTTGCCGCTCCTTCTCCAGTTCCCGCTCGCCGCGGACCAGTGCCACGCTTAACTCAGCGCACCGCTGTTCCGCGGCCTGCCGGGCCAGTTCCGCCTCGTGCATTTTCAGCGCCGAGTCGTCACCGGCCGCAGCTGGACCGGGCAACACCGCCACGACGGCGATGAAGCACAAAACGAGTACTTTAGCACGGCTTGTCATGTTGTCCAACCCGGGGGCAAACATTTTTCCCGGCCACGGCGCGCCGCCCGCCGGCGCCGGGCCCCAACCGGCCAAACGCCTACTATAATTCTTAAATAGGGACGGCGGGCGCGACCCGTTCGCCCGAGGCCGGGCGGCTCCTTTCAAAAATTCACCAAACCCGCAAAACCATGCGATTCCGATTCCGACCCCGATCCCGAGGGCATTCCGCATCCCCGTCTGCCACGGCACCCTCCTCCACGGGCGGCACGCCCGTGCCTGGAGTTTGGCACAAGTACGGGGTTTGGGGGCGGTTTCGTCCCGGAGGGACTGAATGAAAATAGGCAGGGGCTTCAGCCCCTGTTCCGAAAAATGAAACGATGGCGTGCCGTAGGTACGCCGCGATTCGCCGCGTACCTGACGGCACGCGAAATGGGGGGCGGGCAACACAGGGGCTGAAGCCCCTGCCTATTTCCGCCCCGTCCCGCTGGGACGGGAAAACCGGAATCGTGGAGTTATGCCAAACTCCAGCCACGGGCGGCACGCCCGTGCCTACAGGAAAACCTGACGGAACGGACTCGCGCCCGACCGATCCGCCGGCGCTCCCCGGCGGCTGCCGCCTCGGGACCAGCTTTCCGTGGTGGCTTCATGATTCTGCGGTTCGCCGGCCGTCAGGCTGCGGATCAGCCGTGCAGGCGGCGGGCGGCGGCGATCCAGTGCGGCCAGCTGGCCAGCGGCTGGTGCATCAGAAGGTTGCACATTTTTCCGATCCGGGAAAAACGGGGGCTGATTTTCAGCAGGCCGCGGGCGATCCAGTTGCCGCCGGCCGGCCGCCACTGTTCGGCGGCCTCTTTTTCCCGAATCACCAAGGGCGAAAAGACGCAGACATTATGGACCGCATACCGGTTCAGGGCAAAGCCCGCGAGTTCTGCGGCGACTCCTGCCGCCATGGCCGGTGAAGCTCCCGACAGGATGACCGTCGTCTGCGGGTGGCAATGGCGTTTGAGCGACTCGGGATTGGGCAACGTGCCGTTGATCACGATGAGGTCAAAGGTTTCCGTTTCGCTCAGCGAACGGGTCGGGACATAATGGACGCTCCCGACATGATGCAGCCCGGCCAGCAGGACATCCCACCGCCAAAACAGGTCCAGGTTGTTGGCGGCGTCTTCGGCGACGGTCAATTCGGTCAGCGGGGTGGCCAGGCTTAGGGCGGCGGCGACGGAAGTGTCGGAAACCCCGTAAACCAAGGCGCGGTTCAACACGGTTTTGAGTCCCGCCCAGCCGGCGGCCATGGCGGCGGCCGAAATGGGCAGGGCCTGCCAAAACGGGAACCGCGTCATGTTGCAGGCAAGCCAATCCCGGCCGGTCATTCCCGGGGCCACGACGGGGGTTGCCCGGTCCTGGTCCGTCGTGGCGGCCGGGGACGCGTGTGTCTCCTTGAACGGCATCCCGGCCAGCCCCCACCCCTCGTCGTTTTCGGCGGTGCCGGGGCGAATGGGATGGACTTTGCTCTGGCGGTCGCTCTTTTGCCGGAGCATGGGGGCGTTTGCCTCAAAATCATAACAGGAGACGCCGTAGCCGCTGAGATTGACCAGGCGGGCCCGGTCAGCGGCCCGCAGGGCCAGGTCGATGTCATTGTATCCCCAGCCGTCAATCCGCTCATCAACGCCCCGGAGCCCATGGATCAACTGGCGGGGAAGGATGAAAACGCCGTATCCCCCCATCAGTCCCCGTGCCACATTGTCGGGCTTCAAATAAAAATCGCCGGCCAGCAGGTAGTGCTCAATGTGTTCCGGCCGGGTGAAAAACGCCCCTTCATTTGCGTACCAGGGGAGCATTTTTCTGGGCACCCCCAGGAGAGTCTTTTCCACGTCAAACGGAACCGCATAGGTGCCGTCGAGGATGCCGGCCAGGGATCGCATGGCGTGGGCGGTGATCAGGATGTCGGCGGGCATGACGCCGATGAATTTCCCCCGAGCCCGCCGGATGGCGACATTGAACGCCTTGGACTGGTGGAAGGGGGAGAAGGACGGATTATGGCGTTCCGCCGTTTCCGGCGGCACTTCAATGAAGCGCACCAGGCGCGCGGCGTCTTCGGAAAGCGAAAGGTTGCCGGCCAACGGCGGCCGGGAGTTCCAGTCCGTGAAGACCACCTCGATCCGATCCAGAACGCCGGCCTTTCCGGCGCTCCAGGCCAGGAAGTTCATGGCCGTGGCGAAGCGGCGCTTGAAGTCAAACCCATAATTATCGTTCCGGCCGGACAGGCACAATGACAACACTATTTCACACATCGTGCATTGCTCTCCTGCTCGGGAGGGGCGGGCCGGCAGCCACCCGCGTGGCTGCCACGAACGTCACGTGATAGGATATACCCGGTTGACCGGTTTGCCCAAGCAGGTTCACCGTGTGATGGCGGGATCAGGCCAGCGCCTGGAGCACGAAGCGGAAGGTGACCGGGCCTTCCGGCTTGAGCAGGTACTTCGCCTGGGGCGCCGGGCCGCAGCTGTTGCTGCCCAGCCCCATCTGCACCTTGTCCAGGCTGAGCACGGTGGCGCCGGCGCGTTCCAATTCATGGCAATGGCGCTTGGCGGTGAGTTCCTCGGCGGTGTAGGGCAGGGCGCTGAACAGGAACGGCTCGTCGACCATGGCGACGGCCAGCCCCGCGCCTTGGTCATCGGAGAGGACGACCCAGCGGGTGTCGAGGCGCGCACCGTTCTCCTGCGGCTTGACGTAGGGCACGAACAGCTCGTCCACGGTGGCGGAATAGGTGCCGAGGCGCACGCTTTCACGGCGGTCGCTGTAGGCCTCGTGCGGGCCGAGCCCGAGCCAGTCCACGTGGCTGAAACGTTCCGGCAGCAGCAGGCGCACGCCGAGGCGCGGCAGCTCGGGGGTGGGAACGCGCGGGGTGAAGGTCACCGTGACCCCGATCTCGTCGGCCGCCCCGACTTCATAGCGGTAGGTCACATCCAGCACCGGCCGGTGCATGATGGCGGCCAGCGTGGTTTCGACCTCGAACACGGCGGGCCGGTCCTTGCCGCCGGGGATGAATTCCGCGCGGTTGACGCGTTCCAGCAGCCGGTCCAGGCCGTGCTGGGCGCGCCAGCGGCTGGCCATGCCCGTCCAGCCGATGTCGTTGTCCGTGGGCGCCCGCCAGATTTGGGCGGCCAGGGCCCCCTGGAGCAGTTCCCGCCCGCCGACCGTCCAGGCGGCCAGGCGGCCCTTGCGGCGGTCAAAGACGATCTGGTTCTTCTTGTCGCCCAGCCGCACCAGCCGGCCGTCGTCGGCCGTTTTCAGGGCGGCGGGCTTGGCGTGGGAATGGTCGTGGCCGCACCCGCAGGCGTCTTCTTCTTCGCAGGTGCAGTCGTCGCCGCAGCCGTGGTCGCCGCAGGCGCACGCCGCCGCGTCCGCTTCCGGCATCGGCACCTGGCCCCAAGCGACCTCATGTCCGGCCTTGGCCCAGGCGGTGTCGTGTTTCAGGCGGAAGCTCACGGTGAAGCAGTTCTCGGCGTCGGCCACGATCTCAAAGGCCGCGTCCGGCAAGTCGATCTCGGCATGGGCCAGGGGGGCCACTTTCGGCAGTTTCAGCCGGCCTTCCGCGATCCGTTCGCCTTCCGCCTCGACGCTCCACACCGCCTCCAGGTGGTCCAGGCCGGTGAAGCAGTTGCGGTTCCAAATCTTGAGCACGCCGTGCTCCCAGTCCACGCCCTCGACGCGCACCGGCTCGTAAATCTTCTTCAGTTCAAGCAGTCCCGTGTGCGGCACGCGGTCCGGGAACACCAGGCCATCGACGCAGAAATTGCCGTCATTGGGGAAGTCGCCGAAATCGCCGCCATAGGTGAAGTAGTCCCTGCCCTGCTTGTCCTTCTGCCGGATGCTGTGGTCGGTCCACTCCCACACGCAGCCGCCGATCAGCCGCGGGTAGCGCCAGATGACCTCCCAGTATTCCTTCAGGCTGCCGGGGCCGTTGCCCATGGCGTGCGCATATTCGCAGAGGAAGAACGGCCGCGGATCGGGATCCGCCAGGTTGTCGCCCAGGTTGTTGAGCCGGTCGACGTTGGTGTACATCTCGCTGATCACGTCGACGCAGGCGTGGCGGTCCGCCGGGTGGTAGTGCACCGGCCGCGACCGGTCCATGTCCTTGATCCGCTCCGCCATGGCGACGTGGTTCGGGCCGAACCCGGACTCGTTGCCCAGCGACCAGAAGATGACGCAGGGCTGGTTGCGGTCGCGCGCCACCATGCGCTCGGCGCGGTCGACGAAGGCCGCCTGCCACGCGGGGTTCTTGGACAGCTCGCTCCAGTCGCCGTTGATTCCCAGGCCGTGCGACTCCAGGTCGGTTTCGTCCATGATGAACAGGCCGTAGCGGTTGGCCAGCTCGTACCAGGCCGGGTCGTTGGGGTAGTGCGAGGTCCGCACGGTGTTGATGTTGTGCTGTTTCATCAGCTGCACGTCGCGTTCCATGTGCTCGCGGCTGACGTAGTGGCCGGTGTCCGGGCTGGAATCGTGGCGGTTCACGCCGCGGATTTTGAGGCTCTGGCCGTTGACCCACAGCTGGCCGTCGCGGATCTCGACCCTGCGGAAACCGATGTCGAAGGCCAGCGCCTCCAGCGTTTGGCCGGCGGTTTCCAGGGTCACCACCAGGCGGTAAAGATTGGGCGCCTCCGCACTCCACAGCGCCGGCTTCTTCACCGGCAGCGCGGCGGTGACCACGGTCTCCTCGCCGGCGGCCGGGCTCTTGAGTTCGGTTTTGAGCCCCTGCACCCGCTTGCCGGCCGCGTCGTACAGGGCGGCGGCGATGGTGGCCTTCTTCGTCTTGGCGTCGCCGTAATTGGCCAGGAAGAAGGCGAGGTCGAGCACGGCCTCGGTGTTGGTT
>Ga0265297_10008540_pt1 | contig 13607 bp, 15 predicted proteins | sample Munlanlwell13791_FD_192502 | JGI IMG/M metagenome (GOLD analysis project Ga0265297, IMG submission 192502) | Leachate microbial communities from a municipal landfill in Southern Ontario, Canada - Leachate well 137-91 | ecosystem: Engineered > Solid waste > Landfill > Unclassified | place... | reverse complement strand
GTTAAGAATCGTCGTAAGCGAGAAAACCCTGAAAACTAATTCAGTCGAACTAAAGAAAAGATCGGAAAAATCAGTCAAGCTTGTAAAAATTTCCGAGATCAACGATTATGTTTAAAAAACTTTTTTCACATTTTTTTCAAGATATCGCCATCGATTTGGGTACGGCAACCACACTCGTTTACTTAAGGGGGCGGGGGATTGTCATCTTCGAGCCTTCGGTCGTGGCTATCAATCAAAAAACCGGACAGGTTTTGGCGATCGGAGACGAAGCTAAAAAGATGGTCGGCCGGACTCCGGCCCACATCGTCGCTACAAGGCCTTTGGTCAACGGCGTTATTTCGGATTTCGAAGTAACCGAACAGATGCTCCGATATTTTATTGAAAAAGTCCAGCAGAAAAAATTCTTTTTTAAACCCAGATCTCGTGTCATCATCGGCGTGCCATGCGAGGTGACGGAAGTCGAAAAGAAGTCGGTGCGAGATGCCGGATTGAGCGCCGGCGCGAGCGAAGTTTACTTAATAGAACAGCCGATGGCTGCGGCCATCGGAGCCAGACTCGCCGTTCAGGAAGCGGGTGGTAATTTTATAGTTGATATCGGCGGCGGCACGACCCAGGTAGTGGTAATTTCTTTGGGCGGTATCGTTTTAGCGAAAAGCTTAAGGATCGCCGGCGATAAATTGAACGAGGATATTATCCAGTTTGCTCAAGAAGAATATAAATTATTGATCGGGGAAAGAACTGCCGAAGAAATTAAAATCGGGATCGGTTCGGCTTGCCCCACCAAAAGTAAGAAAGAAATGCCGATGAGGGGCAGAAATTTGGTAACGGGTTTGCCCGAAGAAATTTTAGTTTCCGAAAGCAGTATTGCCCAGGCCTTATCCAAGTCGGTTAAACAAATCGTCAACACTATTAAAACTGCAGTAGAAGAAACTCCGCCCGAACTTTTGGCCGATGTGATGAAAAACGGCATCAGTTTGGTGGGCGGCGGCAGTCTGCTTAGTGGGCTTGATGTTTTAATCACCAAGGAAACCAAGATTCCGGCTCGGATCGTCGAAGATCCGGTGACAGCCGTGGCGCGAGGCGCCGGCTTGGTGTTAGAGAATTTGGATGAATTGAGAGAGGTTTTGGCCGAAACGGAATATTTAGAGCCGCCAAAATAAACTAAAACATGATTTCTTCCAAGGAGGTGCGGCATATCGCCGCCTTAGCCAGATTAAATATTACCAAAAAGGAAGAAGAGAAATTCGGCAAGGATCTCTCGGCGATTTTGGATTACATAGAAAAATTAAAAAAGGTTGATGTTTCTGAAACCAAAGAAACATCCCATCCTTTCGCCGCCAAGAATATTTTTCGCAAAGATGAGGCGGTAAAAACCGCAAAAGACCTTTTGAGCTTAGCGCCCGACACCAAAGATAATTGCATTAAAGTAAAATCAATTCTTAAATGATTTTAACCGATTTAACCATCGCTCAGGCGCATCAAGGGCTTAAGAGAAAAGAATTCTCGGCCGTAGAGCTTTGTTCGGCGCATTTCGATAATATCAAGAAACGCAACGAAGAAATCTTCGCTTATTTAAGCTTAAGAGAAGAAGCCGCTTTAAAGGAAGCTCAAGCCGTTGATGGTTTAATCGGATCCAATAAAGAGATTACGGCGTTATCGGGTATTCCCTTAGCCATCAAAGATAATATTTTAGTCGAGGGCATGAAGTGCACAGCAGCCTCTAAGATTCTGGAAAATTATACGGCTCCTTATGACGCTACGGTTGTAAAAAAACTCAAGAAACAGGGCGCGATCATTTTAGGCAAGGCGAATCTTGATGAGTTTGCAATGGGCTCTTCGACTGAAAACTCTTCGTTCGGGCCCACCCATAATCCACACGACACAACTAGGGTTCCTGGAGGATCTTCCGGAGGATCTGCGGCCGCGGTTGCCGGTAATATGGCCTTGGGCGCCCTAGGCTCTGATACGGGCGGTTCAATCAGGCTGCCGGCAGCTTTTTGCGGAGCGGTGGGTTTAAAACCAACCTATGGTACGGTTTCCAGGTTCGGTTTGATGGCGTTTGCTTCCTCTTTGGATCAGATCGGTCCCATTACGAAAAACGTGCAAGATGCTAAAATAATTTTTGAGGCGATCTCGGGGCAGGATAAGATGGATTCAACAAGTGTTGCTCCGCCTTTATCTGACGGAGGAAAACTGAAAATAGATTCTTTGCGCATCGGCGTGCCTAAGGAATATTTTATCAAAGGCATAGATCCGCAAGTCGAAGAATCGGTCAGAAGTGCCATTAAGAAATATGAAGAATCGGGCGCAAAAATAATCGAGGTAAGTCTGCCTCATACGGAATACGCTCTGCCGGCTTATTATATCGTCAGCCCTTCGGAGGCTTCAGCAAATCTGGCCCGCTACGACGGCATCAAATATGGTTTTTCTAAACGAGAAGACTCGTTATTGGAAGTTTATTTGAAGAGCCGGGGAGAGGGTTTCGGGGCAGAGGTGCGCCGGAGAATTATGTTGGGCACTTACGCTTTGTCTTCGGGTTATTACGACGCTTATTATAAAAGAGCCCTGAAGGTCAGAACGAAAGTCATAGAAGACTTTAATAATGCTTTTAAAAAGGTTGACCTGATTTTTACGCCGACTTCGCCGGTTTTGCCCTTCAAGATCGGAGAGAAAATCGACGATCCGCTTTCTATGTATTTAGTCGATGTCTATACGGTTTCTATCAACTTAGCCGGTTTGCCTGCGCTTTCGTTGCCTTGCGGCAAGGTAGGGGAATTACCGGTGGGTTTGCAAATTATCGGCCAGCCGTTTCAGGAGAACCGTCTTTTTGAAGCAGCTTCATTTTTCGAAAATTTAAGTTAAATCCATGAGCATTAATTTTGAAGCCATTGTTTCAGTCTTAACTTCGCCGGAGATCCAGCAAAAGATTTTTCCGGTAAAAATAGCCTTTATCGCCATCGGCGTAATTTTATTAATAGCCATTATCGTTCTTGTTTTAAGAACACACTATTATCAGTGGCTTTTTATGCAGGATTTCTGGGAATTTTTCACCTTTCGTCCGTTTGGAGCTAAAAAGATCACTAAGATTTGGAATAAAATCGTTAATCGTCTGAATACCGGTTCGGAAGCTGAATTGAAGATGGCGATCATCGAGGCCGATGATCTGCTTGACTCTTCGCTTAAACGATTGGGCTTTTTCGGTCAAACCTTAGAAGAGAAGTTAAGTAAGCTGAGTTCGGCTACCGTGGGGAATCTCGACGATATTTATGCGGCGCACAAGGTGCGCAATAACATCGTGCATAACCCAGACTATAAATTAAGCCCGGAAGAAGCAAAAACAGCAATTGGAGCTTATCAGAGAGCATTTAATTCCTTACAGATTTTAGCTTAACTCCTAGCCATCAAAGCGGAGCTCGTTTCTCTGTTGGGTTGATTTTTGTCGCGATTTAACCTATAATCTTCTATGTGTACAACATAGCGGGGTGGACCAGTAGTAGGTCGCGGGTCTCATAAGCCCGAAGCCTAGGTGCAATTCCTAGCCCCGCAACAAGGTTCCAGTATTGATAAGCTTTTAGACTAGCGGTATAATAAAATAATATTATTAGACCGTTGGTTCATGGCGAAATCTAAAGAAAAAAATCAAGCCCTTAAATTACGTCGAAACGGAGAAAGTATAAGATTAATAGCGAGAAAAACAGGGGTTGCTAAAAGTACAGTGAGTTTTTGGTGTCGAGATATTGTGCTTAGACCGGAACAAATAGAGGTTCTCCAAAAAAGAATGATCAATAAGGGAAGTTACGAAGCCCGTTTAAGAGGCGCAAGGATACAACATGAACTAAGGTTGGAGCAAATCAAGCGGCTAGAAGAGGAAGGATTTAGAATGGTCGGTTCTTTATCAAAAAGCGATTTATTATTAATAGGAGCTGGTTTGTATTGGGGCGAGGGGATGAAAAAAGAGGGAAGGGCGAGGCTAGCAAATTCCGATCCATTAATAATTAAATTTATAATTGACTGGTTTAAAATTATTTGGGGTGTTTCTAAAGAACAGTTGACTTTAAGCGTCTTAATTAATAAAATCCATAAAGAAAGAGTGTCTCAGGTAGTTCGGCATTGGTCCGTTTTACTTGATATTCCTTCTATCCAATTCACCAAAACAACACTTATTAAAACTAAAAATAAAAAAATTTACAGTAATTTTCAAGACCATTACGGGACTATAATTGTTTCAGTGCGGAGGGGTGGTGACTTAAGACATAAAATTAACGGATTGATAAAAGCATTATCTTATCTAAATAATAGAAAGCCGGCGTAGCTCAGTGGTAGAGCAATACCTTCATAAGGTAGGGGTCGTCAGTCCGAATCTGACCGTCGGCACATGGGGACGTAGCTCAATTGGTCAGAGCATTGGCTTGTCGAGCCAAGGGTTGCGAGTTCGAGTCTCGTCGTCCCCGCAATAGAATCGCCTTTCGGGCGATTTTTTGATACACTAAAAGAAATAGTATGAGCCAGGGATCATTAATCGCCTTAAACAATTTAGAAATCACGCGTTTTTTTCTTGCAATTATTTTATTGCTCGCTTTTGCGCACGCTTTCGGTTTTTTGTTTCATAAGTTCAAGATGCCAAGAGTTATTGGGGAGATATTCGGAGGACTGGTATTGGGACCCACTGTTTTCGGTTTTATTTTTCCAGAAGCGTATATCTGGACTTTTAATGCTTTTGAATCCGAGGGAAAATTAATATCTAGTATCTATTGGATCGGATTGGTGCTTCTTATGTTTGTTTCTGGATTTGAAATGCAGAAATCAGTGACCAAGGTGGATAAAAAGATTATTTTAGCTGTAATTATAGGCGCTACGGTTATTCCTATTATTGCCGGATGGTTGGCATCAAATTTCTACGACTTCTCTTCTTTGCTGGGAGAAAAAAATAACATGCCGGCTTTAAAAATCATTATTGCGATTGCGGGCGCGGTGACTTCAATTCCCGTTATCTCCAAAATATTTATTGACCTTGGTGTTATTGGTGGTCGTTTTGCCAAGATCGTTTTGGCGTCAGCTACTATTCACGATGTAATCTTGTGGATTGCTTTGGCAATTGCTACTGGTCTTGTCAGTGCGGCCGCTATTTCTGTAAAAAGCATCGTTGCGACGGTATCTATAACATTAGTTTTTTTTCTCATAGCCCTCTTTCTTATGCCTCGCTTGCTGAACTTTTCCAACCATTTAAGAATGAATTTATTAATTAAATCGTCGGCCACTGGCTACGCCTTATTTATTTGTTTCTTTTTTTCCGTTTTGGCGAGCATACTTAACGTCAATATCGTCTTCGGAGCATTATTAGCTGGTATAATTTTGGGCACGAATTCCGATAAACGATTTGAACCAGTTAAAGTTTACATAAAGGAGATTGCTCTCGGGTTCTTTATTCCTATTTATTTCGCAATTGTGGGATTAAAATTAGACCTGATCCATTATTTTGACACAAAACTATTTTTAGGCTTTCTTTTATTTACTAGTATCTTTGCAATATTAGGAACCGTAATTTTCGCCAAATTAGTAAAATTAGATTGGTTTTCTAGTCTTAATCTGGGAATAGCCATGAATACGAGGGGGGGGCCCGGTATTGTTCTTGCTACCATTGCTTTCGACGTAGGGATTATTAATGAAGTATTTTTTACCGCCCTGGTGATGATCGCCATTATAACCTCATTATTTGCCGGATATTGGTTTAAGATTATGCTTTCACGAGGGCAGCCCCTATTAAAAGAAGGATAAATTAGGGATATAAAATAGGGTTAGGGTGGTCGTGTTTTCAAAGCAGGTTCTAACGTCGTTCACTATTCCCCGCAGCAGAATCGCCTTTTGGGCGATTTTTTGGTAGGATAAAAGAACTAATTTTCACAATGGACAACGAGATTAAAATTGATGATTTGGGCTACGACGATTTTTTCGAATCAAATCGCCGCAAATTGAAGTTGGATGATTTTCCCGTAGCTCGGGTTATTGCCGAATATAAGGGAGCTTATAGTGTTAAAAATGTCAGCGGTAATTATTTGGCAAAAATAACCGGAAAACAGATGTTTACCGCTTCGTCGCGAGAAGATTTTCCCGCCGTGGGGGATTGGGTGGCGATCACCGAGCTTAGCGACAATCGGGCCGTCATCTATAAGGTGTTGCCCAGAAAAACGATCATTAAAAGGAAATACAGCAATAAAAATGAAACCCAGGTGATCGCGACCAATATCGACGTGGCTTTTATCATCGAGTCAGTCGACAATGATTATAGTTTGAATCGTTTTGAGAGGTATTTCGCCATAGCGATTGCTGGAGGGGTCAAACCAGCCATTATATTAAACAAAATAGATTTGATTTCCAAGGAAGAATTAGATGCGAAAATAGCGCAAATCAAGAACAGATTCAGCGACGCAGATTTCATTTTGACCAGCACCGTCACCGATGAAGGCTTGGATAAATTAAAAACATATATATTGAAAGGCAAGACTTATTGTTTTTTGGGTTCGTCGGGAGTCGGGAAATCGTCTTTGATCAATAAACTAATCGGAGAAAATATCATAAAAACAGAATCAATAAGTCTGCGTACCGACAGAGGGAAGCATGCCACCACTAGTAGGGAAATGTATTTTTTAAAAAATGGAGGCATCGTCATAGACAATCCCGGGATGCGCGAAGTGGGCATGGCCGACACAAACTCCGGGATAGATAATTTATTTGATGAAATAGCGGCGCTCGCCGGAAAATGCCGGTATGCCGACTGCACTCACGTTCACGAACCGGGATGCGCGGTATTGTCAGCATTAGAAGCTGGTAAAATAGATAAAGATAAATATACCAATTACATTAATTTGAAGGGGGAAGCCGCTTATTACAAAATGACGGAACTCGAAAAAAGAGAAAAAGATCGTCAGTTCGGGAAGTTTATTAAAAATGCTAAAAAACAAATAAAGGACCTGGAGCCATAAAGCCGCGATTTATTAAAAACCATGCAATCGGGTTTTTGGAAAAAACTAAAACGGCCGATTATGACCATAGCCCCCATGTCAGGTATTACCGATGCGGCATTTCGTCATATGCTTTTGAAATATGGCCGGCCCGATGTTTTTTGGACAGAGTTCGTTTCGGCGGACGGCCTATTTTCTAGGGGCAAGGAAAAACTTCTTCCTTATCTAAAATTTATTAAAGCAGAGCACCCTATTGTTGCTCAAATATTCGGGTCAAACCCCGATTTATTCGAAAAAACCGCGTCGATAATTGAAAAGCTCGGCTTTGACGGCATTGATATTAATATGGGTTGCCCCGATAGAGATATTGAAAAACAGGGAGCGGGAGCGGCATTAATTAAAAATCCCGAATTAGCGAGGCAAATTATTAGAGCGGTAAGGAGGGGGGCGGGGAAGCTTCCGATTTCCGTAAAAACGCGTATTGGATATGCGAAAAACGAAATTAGCGAATGGATTCCTGTTCTTTTGGGGGAGAATATAGCCGTGTTGACGGTGCATCTTCGCACCAGGGAAGAGAGGTTTAACAGCCCTGCCCATTGGGAATCGGCAAAACAGATTATAAAGCTTCGGGATCGTCTTGCTCCGGGAACTTTGATTTTTGGCAATGGAGACGTAAAATCGCTTGAACGGGCGCGTTCTTTGGCAATAAAAACTGGATTAGATGGCATTATGATCGGGCGGGGCGTTTTGGAAAATCCCTGGTTTTTTTCTGAAAAGTCGCCCAAAACTAAAGAAAGATTGAATTTCGTCATTGAGCACGCCAAAGTTTTCGAAAAATTGAATAAACATAATCTCGACAAAAAGGGTAATCTTAAAAATTTCGATTCCTTGAAAAAATACTTCAAGAGTTATGTCGCGGGGTTTAGCGGGGCCAGAGACCTTCGAGACCATCTTATGAAAACCAAGTCGGCAGTCGAGGTAAAAACGATCATTAAAGATTTTTTAAAACCATGATTTTTACCGCCCTCTGGGCGGTTTTTTATCCACAGGCTCGGGTTGATTTGAGTCGATTTTTGGGGTAAAATAGAGCAATGGGATATCGTTGGGAACGCAAGGAATATGCAGAAAAACATTATAATAAAAGACGAAAAAGAGGAAGCTTTGATTAGGGAGTTGGGCGAAAAAACTGACATAAAAGCGGAAAGGATCAAGAGGTTATTGAAGCTTCCGGATCTAACTAAGAAAAAAAACTCTCCTGTTGGGATTTTAGTCGGAGAGATTTTAAAGTTGCCGAGATTTAATGATTTTGACTTAATGGACTTCCCGAGAGTCGTTACGGTTGAACAAAATTTTGATCTTTTGAACACTCCCCAGAATCATCCGAGCCGGCGAGAATCGGATACTTATTATCTGGACGATCGCCACATTTTACGCACCCAGACAACTACGATGTGGTCTTTTTACTTAAAAAACCCCGAAGTTTTAGAAAGATTGGAAAAAGAAGGTCACGTTGCGTTGCTGTCTACCGGTATTGTTTTTCGAAAAGACGAAATCGATAAAAAACATTTCCCCGCATTCCATCAGATAGACGGGTTATATATCTGCAGAAGGGATCAGCAGGTGATTACACAAAAAGACCTGGAAGCTATCGAAGAAGATATTGTTAAGAGTATTTTTGGCAAAGACATTGAGTACAGATTTTTAGTCGATTCCTTCCCGTTCACCGATCCTTCCGTACAGATAGAGATTAAGTTTAACGGGGGATGGCTGGAGGTTGTGGGTTCCGGTTTGGTGCACCAGCAGGTTTTGAAGAATTTCGGGTTAGACCCCGAAGTTTATAACGGCTGGGCATTTGGATTCGGCATTGAAAGATTGGCGATGGTAAAAATGGGCATTAATGATATCAGGGTTTTTTGGTCAAACGATCCGAGAATTACGGAACAATTCAAGGGCATCAATAGCCAGTACAAAGAGGTGAGCAAGTATCCCGAGGTTTCAAGGGACATCTCTTTCATTATTGATAAAAACATTAATTTAAATAATTATTACGAAATCGTGAGAGATTTCGCCGAGAATTTGATTGAGGAGGTAAAACTCATAGATGATTACGAGGATGAAAAGAAATTCGGCCAAGATAAAAAGAGTTATACTTTCAGGATCGTTTACAGATCTCCGGAAAGAACGTTGAAGAACGAAGAAATCAATAAAATTCAAGAAGAAATAAGAAATAAAACAAAAAAAGATCTTAACGCCATTTTACGCTAATCAAATCATATGCCCAATAAACCAACAGCAAAAATCGAGTCAGGTTATACGGCCAAAGATATTTATGTCTTACAGGGCCTCGATCCGGTCAGAAAGCGTCCGGGGATGTATATTGGTTCGACTGGTCCCGAAGGCTTGCACCATTTAATCTGGGAGTGCGTCGATAACAGTATTGATGAGGCCATGGCCGGCTATGCAAAGAACGTCCAGGTGGTTCTTTTGCCCCAAAACCGGATTAAGACAGTTGATGACGGGAGAGGTATTCCTGTTGAAAAACATCCACAAACTAAAAAGTCGGCCCTAGAGACGGTTATGACCACCCTACATAAGGGTGCTAAGTTCGGCAGTCAGGCTTACAAGATTTCTGGAGGTTTGCACGGCGTGGGCGTGGCCGTGGTTTGCGCGCTTTCAAAGTGGTCGCGAGCCGAAGTCTGCCGCGATGGCTATCGGCATTTTCAAGAATATGCCAAAGGCAAGCCTACCGCCCCGGTTAAAAAAGACATTAAGTGCAATCAAACTGGCACGACTATAATTTTTGAACCCGATTCGGAAATTTTTCCGGAAATAAAATTTGATATTAAAAAAGTTCTGACCCATTTGCGTCAGCAAGCTTATTTAACCAAGGGCGTCAGAATCAGCGTAACCGATGAAAGAGAAAAACCGGCCAAGCCCTATACTTTTTATTTCGAAGGGGGATTGCAGTCATACGTTAAATATCTCGTTCACGGTTCCGTGCCCATCCAACAGAATGTTTTTTACGTGACCAACGAAAAAGACGAGATCGCCGTTGAGGCGGCCTTCCAATATATTCAAGATCCGGAATTCTATGAAGAAAGTTTTGCTAATAATATCCATACGGGCGAAGGGGGAACTCACGTAACGGGATTTAGGGGGGCTTTGACGAGATCGTTGAACGACTATGCTAGGAAGAACGGATTTTTAAAAGAGAAAGATGAAAATTTAAGCGGTGAAGATTTGCGGGACGGTTTTACCGGCGTGGTTTCGGTGAAATTAAGAGAACCGCAATTCGAAGGTCAAACAAAAGCGAAGTTGGGCAACCCCGATGTTAAATCGGCCGTAGAAGCCGTGGTTTTGGAGGGCATGACCGATTTCTTGGAAAGAAATCCCCAAGATGCCAGGAGTATTATCGAAAAATGTTTATTATCAGCCAAGGCCCGCAAAGCAGCCAAAGCGGCGCGGCAAACGGTTTTAAGAAAGGGAGCTTTGGACGGTTTGGCTTTGCCAGGCAAATTGGCCGATTGTTCTTCGCGCAATCCCGCAGAATCCGAACTCTTCATCGTTGAAGGAGACTCGGCTGGCGGTTCGTGTAAAATGGGACGCAATAGAGCGTTTCAAGCCATTTTACCTTTGCGCGGCAAGATTTTGAACATTGAAAGAGCGAGGCTTGATAAAATGCTGGCCTCCAAGGAAATCAGAGCTTTAATCATCGCTTTAGGTACAGCTATCGGCGAAGACTTTAATCTTGAGAATCTGAGATACCACCGCATTATTCTGACGCTTGATGCCGATGTTGACGGGTCGCACATCAGGACCTTGCTTCTGACTCTTTTTTATCGTCATTTCCAGCCGATTATCGCCGGGGGCCATTTATATATCGCCCAGCCGCCTTTATATAAAATCCAATTGGGTAAAAAAATGGAGTACGCCTATAACGAGGAAGACAGGGCTGAGATTTTCAGCGCCATGAAGAAAGAAGCAAAGGGCAATCCAACTATCCAGCGCTATAAGGGTCTCGGAGAAATGAACCCCGAGCAGTTGTGGGAAACCACCATGAATCCGGAAAACAGGATTTTATTGAAGGTGGACATTGAAAACGCTCGCGAAGCCGATCGCGTTTTCGATGTTTTGATGGGAGATGACGTTTTACCGAGAAAGAAATTCATTCAAGCCCACGCCAAGAAAGTGAAGAATTTAGATATCTAAAATGGAGAAAGAAATAGATAAAAAAGGAATATTTAAAGCTTTAATTTTCGCGCTGCTTTTAGCATTCGTCGGCATCGGGATTTTGGGCTGGCAGTACCGCCGGATGGAAAGCGAACAGCTGCCGGCGTTGGAAGAGAGGTTAGAACAGAAATCAGCCGAAGCGATTTTAGAGAGGTTTATGCACGCTCGGATTCAAAAGAACGAAAAAGCTGCTATGAGTTACTTGAACGAGAGGTCAGTCGAGGGAGCGGCCGAAGGAATGTTTTTACTTCTGAATAATATGGAAAGGTATGAGATCCTAAGCGGTGAAAATACCTCAGATAACGAATACCGCTACCTAGTCAAGATATATGAGGAGGGTGGGATGAACGATTTTATAGAAATTATCATTTTGGTTAAGATTTTAGACCAATATTATATCGATTCCGTCCAGATAGCCGGTTAAGTCAAGAGAGGATTGACTTAAAGCTAAGGCTCTGCTATTGTAGGGATAGAAGCGCCCTAGGCGCTTTTAAAAAACCTAATTTTAATCTATGTTCGGCAAGATAGCCACATTTTTAAAGGAAGTTAAATTAGAGGTGAAGAAGGTTAACTGGCCTACGCGCCAACAGACGATAAGGTATACCCTGATCGTTTTAGGGATATCTTTAGTCATCGCCGTGTTTTTGGGCGGCCTCGATTTTCTCTTCACAACGTTATTAGAAAAGTTTATACTCTAATATGCCAAAACAACAAATTGAGCAGCAGAAGAATTGGTATGTTATCCATACCTATTCCGGTTACGAAGACGCCGTGGCTAAAAATTTGAAGCAGAGAATAGAATCTTTGGGCATGGAAGATAAGATTTTCAACGTGATCGTACCCAAAGAAAAGAAAATTAAAATTAAAGACGGCAAAAGAAAAGTGACGGAAGAAAAGATTTATCCCGGATATGTTTTGGTCGAGATGATCGTAACCGACGACTCTTGGTACGTGGTGAGAAACACGCCCAATGTTACGGGGTTCGTCGGAGCGGGCACTACGCCTGTGCCGGTTTCTCTTTCGGAAATCGACATTTTAAAGAAAAAGATGGGCGTGGAAACTCCGCAATATAAGATTGACGTTGAGGTGGGGGATGCGGTGAAAATCGTCGACGGTCCTTTCAAGGATTTCGACGGTAAGGTTTCAGAAATCGATCAGGAAAGGGGTAAGATCAAGGTTTTGGTGAATATGTTTGGGCGAGATACACCCGTCGAATTAGACTCATTACAGATTAAAAAGATTTAATTATTATGGCAAAAAAAATTAAAGCAATCGTCAAATTACAAATTCAGGCTGGCGCTGCAACGCCCGCTCCGCCCGTGGGTCCGGCTTTGGCTCAGCACGGAGTAAATATCGTGGAATTTTGTCAGAAATTCAACGATGCGACTAAAAAGCAGCAAGGTTTTAAGCTGCCTGTGGAAATCACGGTTTTCGAAGATAGAACCTATACTTTCAAAGTCAAACAACCGCCCGCATCAGAACTTTTAAAGAAAGCGGCTGGCGTCGAAAAAGGTTCGGGTACTCCGAATAAAACGAAAGTGGCTAAAATCACCAGAGATCAATTAAGAAAAATCGCCGAACAGAAAATCGAAGATATGAATGCGAACGACGTTGAGGCGGCGATGAAAAGCATCGAAGGGACAGCCAAGAATATGGGTATTACCATAGAATAATTACGTTCGCTTGCTAAAAACATGAGGCCATCAATCGACGAATATTTTCTTAAAATAGCTTCAGTTGTGGCCGAGCGTTCCACGTGCCTGCGCCATCATATTGGCGCGGTCGCTGTTTTAGATAAGCATATTTTAACGACCGGTTATAACGGAGCGCCCGTCGGACAAAAAGACTGTTTGGAATTAGGATGCTTGAGAGACGCCCAGAACATTCCTTCGGCAACCAGAATCGAGGTATGTAGGGCGATTCATGCCGAGCAGAATGTGGTTATCCAGGCCGCCATAAAAGGAGTAAGTATCAAGGGTTGTACTGTTTATTGCACACATACTCCGTGTATGTGGTGCGCTAAAGCTCTCGTTAACGCCAAAATCAAACGCTTTGTCACTTTCGGGAGATATGCGGATGATGCTTTTATGGAACTTTTCAAGGAAGCGGGGATCGAGTTGGAGATGCTGCCCAAACCGCCTACGGAAATTACGCAATTAGCTTAAATAGAACTTTGATAATCATAAAGGAGGGGGGAGAATGTTTTTAAAAATTTGGCAGAGGTTAAGAGAGATACTACAGGAGCCCAAAGTGAAATGGCTGCCTTTAAGAGAAGACAGTAAAAGGCCCGAAAGAGCTACGGACGGATCTTGCGGCTACGATGTTTTCGCTTCGCGAGTTCTGGATAAGAAAACCAAAGCTGTCATTGGCGAACTGCCGGTGGAGATTAAACCGGGCGAAACGTGCTCATCGGCATCG
>Ga0265297_10008537_pt1 | contig 13609 bp, 3 predicted proteins | sample Munlanlwell13791_FD_192502 | JGI IMG/M metagenome (GOLD analysis project Ga0265297, IMG submission 192502) | Leachate microbial communities from a municipal landfill in Southern Ontario, Canada - Leachate well 137-91 | ecosystem: Engineered > Solid waste > Landfill > Unclassified | place... | reverse complement strand
GCAAGCCAGCCCCGAGTGACAACGACATCATTGTTCAACAAAAGGATGTGTTCACCGGACGAAGCCTCGATTCCCTGGTTGCAGCCTCGTGCAAACCCGTGGTTCCAGGAATTCTCAATGAGCAGATAATTGGGGTGCTCGTGCATGAGCCTTCGCAGCCATTTGACCGTGCCGTCCCGTGATGCATTATCCACGAAGACGATTTCATGCGGCTCGGGCGTATTCTCCTGGATGCTTCGAACGCATTTTTTCGTATAATCCAGTTGATTGTGGGTCAGGATCACGATCGAAGTGATTCCGTTCGCAAAAAACCGCTGGGAAGGACAAGATGACAATGCAGCGACCTCATCCCGCGACTGGAAACCGAATACGGTACGCGCGCGATCCAGCATTGCGTCGCTTCCGTAATTTTTCCGCATCAGTTCTCTTCCGTTCTGTGACAGCCGGTTCCAGAGCGCTTCATCCTGATACAGTTTCTGAATGGCATCCACCCATTCATCCACGCTGTTTACGACCAGGGCGTGTTCTTCATGCACGATTCCCATACCTTCACTGCCCACCGGTGTTGTTATGACCGGAAGGCCGTGGGACATGGCTTCGCCGACCTTTCCTTTCATGCCTGCGCCGTAGCGAAGGGGTGCTATGGAAATTCTGCTTTTTTCGAGATACGGATTCGTGTCATCCACCCATCCGGTGACCATGATTGAGTCATTGGCCAGCGCTTTTACCTCATCAGTCGGGTTGCTCCCCACGATCCAGAGCCTGATTTCCGGAATGACTGTTTTTATTTTTGGGAATATCGTACGGCAGAAGCACAACATAGCATCGACGTTCGGAGTGTGATTAAAACCGCCGACGAACAGCAAGTCCTTTCTTTCGGAAAAGCCTGTTTCAGCGGGCATGTCATCATGCACATTCGGCATCAGCATCACGACGGCATTGGGCAATTCCTTCAAAATCGCCTGCCGGTCGAGTTCTGTCACGGTCATGATCGCATCTGCGCGCGAATAGACCGACAGCTCATGGATCCTCGTTCGTTCTGCCTTGCGAGCGTATTCCTGAGTCTTGTACAACTCGGCCTCACGCTTTTCCCGCAGAAAATGGATATCGTGCGAATCTACATGGATGATGGCTGCAGGCAGCCTTCGTCGTATTTTTTTAATGAATAAGGTGGCGACCCAATAAAAGGAAAGATAGACGATATCGTAGTTGTTATTTCCGACATTCAGCATATCGAGTGCCCGCTCAATAAGCGCGTCACGATCATGGGAATGTTCCCACCGTTCATAATTCAGGGTATGCGTTTCTACACCCATTTTCCGCATGACGGTCTTGTAGTTGCCGGGATCGGAATTCGAAAGCGCGACATAGGTAACCTGGTGTCCGAGAGAGAGAACGGATTTAAGCAGATTGTTCATGCGCAGGCAGCCGGAGTTAAAATTCGGCAGGGGAAGCGAATGATCGATCCAGAGGATGCGCTTTCCGCTCTCCCGTCGTGCTGCACGAAATACGTTCTCAAACTTGTTCTCATACTGCTTTGCAAGCTCATCTTTCCATCGTTCATTGAATTTCTGTTGGTTTATGAGTTGATACCGCTTCACTCCTTTGGTCACGTCTGTGCCGCCGGTCATGCCTTCAAAGTGAATGATTCGTGAAAACGGCGTATACAAAACCTTGTATCCTGCTCTGCGTGCCCGGAAGCAGAAATCAATATCATCATAATAGGCAGGGCAATAATACGTGTCCAGGCCGCCGAGCTCGTTCCATATTTTTTTCGGAACCATCATGCCGCCGCCGGAGACATAATCGACTTCGCGAATATACTGATATTGCGGAAGGTCGGGGTCTTCTCCTCGTCCGTAATTCCACCCGGAACCGTCAGAAAATACGATGCTGCATGCTTCCAATATCTTATTGTCCGGATGGATCATGAGAGCGCCGGTGGCTGCGACCTTATCAAACAGCGTGAATGGTTCGAGCAGGCCTTCCAACCAGTTTGTTTGCGGAATCGTATCGTTGTTTAAGAGGACAATATATTCGCCGCGTGCCTGTGATGCTGCAAAATTACAATTCAGAATAAAGCCCTGATTTTTCCGATTGCGAAACGAGCGAACCGTGTCTTTGACGCTTTCCAAATAGACATGCGTGTCATCGGTTGAACAGTCATCAATCACGATGATTTCGTACGTATGGTTTGTGCAGGTTGCCTGCACTGTTTCGATGCATTGTTTTGTGTACTTCACCTGATTATAGACCGGGATGATGATTGAGAAATCCGGTTTTTTTGCTCCCTCGGGAAGCGGTGCCATTTCTTCAGGAGTAGTATTATCCTGCTGTTTTATTTTTTCCTGCACGAGCAATCGCTCGCGGAGCGCGTCGGGGTTATCCGGGGCAATCCGCAGAACTTCATCGATACATTCGAGTCCGGAGTGGAGCTTGCCTTCGCGTACTTCAATGGCAGCGAGCGCAAGCAAGGCTTCTGCGTTTTGCGAGTCTTCCTCGAGAACAGAAATCAACACCTCGCGTGCCTGCTGTAACCGGTTTGCCTGGATGAGCGATTGCGCGGTTGTTATGAGTGGGTGAGACATGCAGCCTCCTCGGAATTCAGCACTGCAAACTCGAGCAGATCCTGCCAGATAACCGGGACTGTCCGTTTCTTCCGGTGTTCTTCGGTCACGATCATGCGCAATTTCTGCAGCGCATTCTGATCATTTATTGCAAAGATGTTTTCATCCTCAAATATTCCCTGGATTCTGCTGTACATCGGGATGAACCCGTACGATTCCGCCAGGTCATTGAATGCGGGAATCTGGCGGTAGTTGCTCTTCATGACGACCATGCTGATCAGGACGTTCCCAAAGTGGTTCTTATTGTCGCGGACAAGATCGAGAACATTCAGCAGCTCTTCCCATGTCCCGCCGATCCTGATTTTTTCATACGTCTCCTTGCATGCAGCATCGACCGAGATGTCGATCGAATCAAAATGCTGATGTTTTACCCGATCCCAATATTTAGGCAGAAGCAGACCGTTCGTGATGAGTGAAAATTTCAAATCAGGGTTGGCGCTTTTGTAATTTATTAGGAGCTCACGCGTGTCTTTCCTTGCAAATGGATCTCCATTTCCGCACATCAAAATGATTTTTGCCTTAGCGAGATAGGGGATGAGGTCTTTTGTCCTCTTTTCTATCATGACCTGGTCATCCACAAGGTCAGGGCTCCTGACGACTCCGCACATTTTGCAAGTCAGGTTGCAGATTTTCGAATCCGAAAGCTTAAAGACCGTGGGGGTTGATTCGAGGTAATCTTTACCTGCAAGAATTTCTTCCACATGCTTTGGCGTCAGATATTTGTTCGTTGATAGTTCGCTATACGGTATCGCGGTTCCAAATTTTCTATATGCCACGATTTTTGGGCAGCAGGGATTACAAATATCTTCCCATTCTCCTTTGTACATTTTCCGCCGGATGTACCGTGCAATCTGGCTGTTCCAGACTTCGGCGATGGTCTGTTTTTTCATGTTGCCGAGGCTTTGTTTCAACCATGCCGTACAACAGACCACAACCCGCCCGGTGATATCGATCTCGAATTCATAAAACGGATTGAGACAGATGATCGATTTCTGCGTGTGAGCCGCGGTGATTTTCGGGAAAGACTCCGCTTGAACAGGCGGCTGAATATCCTGAGTTTCAATCGGAGGAGGCGGAGCAATGGCGTTCAGGCGGTTACGGATATCCTTATCATCCGGATGTTCTGCAAGCCATGCCTGGTAGTAATAGCATGCCCGGTCGGTATTGCCGGTTTGTGCATAATAATTCCCAAGAGATCGGTTCCGATCCAACAGGAACGGAGAGGGGTAGGTCGTTGAAACACCCAGCTCTTTCACCAGGCGGCAGAAATCTTCAAACCGTTTGAGACGGATCGGATAGGTATTTTTTCCATCCATGCTTTCCCAGTACAATCCGCCCTTGGTGAGGTCCACACCGTATTTTGCCGGATCTTCATACACCAGGCTGCCGGGTCCGAATCCGCAGAAACTCGGGCTCGGGTTTACGGCTATCCCATTGTGAGCATTTCTTCTGAGGAACTCGAGAGTCTCGAAGGCATCTTCCTCGGTTTCTCCGGGAAGCCCGAACATGATATTGTACGTTACTCCTAAACCGGTTTTTCCATGCCGCTCGGCAATCACATTCGCATCTGCTCCGCGCGAGAGCACTTTTCCAACCTTGAGCATCAAGGGAGCTGAAGAAGTTTCAAGCCCGTACGCGAGGCAGACGCAACCGGACTGTTTCAACTTTGTCATGAGCTCTGGCGACATGTCCTTGCGGATCGCGGCCTGGCCTGCCCATTGAATATTCAGTTTGTTTCTGATGATCAGATCTGCAAGCTTCTCGAGTTCATCCAGTTTCCCGTTTACAAGGCTGTCCTGGAAATCCAGGAAATTGACAAACGGATGCCGCTCAATCTGCGCCTTGATTTCCGCAAAGACCTTGTCAGCCGAGCGGTGCCGATACTGTTTCCAGAACGGCCGTTCATTGCAGAAAATGCAATGATTCGGGCATCCCCGGCTTGAGGAAAGCGGAAGGCGAGTCGGAATTTTATAGTGTTCGAACGCATAATCCGAAAAATCAGGAGCAGGAAGTTGATCCAGCTGCATGATGAGTTCGCGTTCACCGGTATTGACGGGTTCTTTTTCTCCTTTGAGTAACAGTCCAGGGCAGTCAGTGAGCGAACGGTTATTTTTTACTCGTTCGAGGATGTCGATCAGCGTGAGTTCTCCTTCGCCCTGGGCAACTGCATCCACTGCCGGATCCATGACAAGGCGCGGACCTGCTGCAAACCGGCTTGCATGCGGCCCGCCGAAGATAACGGTTAATTCAGGCTGACGTTGTTTCAAAATCCGGGCGAGTTCAAGACTTGCCAGTTCGGACGAATTGTAGAGCGTAAATCCGATAACGTTTGCGTTTGTTGCAAGGATCATATCGATGAACGCATCGATCTTGCTCTGGAAGACGCCCAGCATCCGTTCGACACATTCTTTTGTGTTCCAGAACCAGAGCGACTGATCGAGCTCCCAGGTGTTTTGAAACTCAGGAGTCCGGCCCAGATAAAATTCCACATTCAAATCGATGGGAAGGACCTTGTATCCTTTGTTTCTGGCGTATGATGCGAGCATAGCCGTTCCCAGCGGCGGCGTATTTACCCCCCAGCCAGGCGCCTGGATCAGGATGACGTCGGGATCGCAGAAATTTTCAATGTCCGTACGTGAATTCGGAAGAACGTTTATCACCTGCTTGAACAGGTCGATCCGCCGGAGCATTGCAGGGTTTTTCCCTGTTCCTGAACGTTCGAAAAATTTTATTGCCTGCACAACAAGACCAGCCCGATGATAGAGCCTTCCCAAAAGCAGGAGGAGCCGCTGGTCATGAACGTCATGGCCGAACTTGTGCAGACAGTGTTGGACGGCTTTCCCGAATGTTCCCTTGCTGATATACGGTTGTATCTCTTTTTGAATCTGATCATAAGCGATATCCGTGAGCGATGTATCCTGTCTTTTTGCAACCGAAGTAAACAACGTGAGCGCTTTTTGATATTCCTGGAGCAAGACATCGCGATCTGACATTCCCGTTGGGTTTGGAGAAGATGAAGAATTGCATGCAACAGGTTGCGCAGGTTTTGATCCGTTTCCGCCTCCATTCGTTGGCAGGGGCTTCTGTTCCTGATGGGTCAGCTCTTCAAGCTGTTGTTTTGCAGTCTGATTGTTTGGATCGATTTCTTCAATACGCTTCAGCAAACGTATCGCAGCTTCCCGATTCCCTTCCTCGATCTTTACTTTTCCGAGCCCCAGCAAGGCTTCTGTATCGTGCGGCGTTTGGAGCAGAATATCCTGATACAATGCTTCTGCTTTTTCCCGATATCCGGCTACGAAATATAAATCTGCAAGATTCTTTGCGAACGTTGTATTCCAGGGGTCAAGAAGCGCAGCCTGTTCCTGATGCTTCAGGGCAGTTTCAAAATCGCCGGTCATGCTGTACAAGACTCCGAGGTCGTTCAAAGCAAGAGCAGACTCAGGCTGGGACTGCACGTGACGCTTTAATAGTTCAATGGCTTCCGGCACCTGTCCTGCGTGTGCGAGTCTGATTGCCTGTGCATGATTCGATTCAACCGGTGGTTGTCCGATCGAATAAGAATCTTCGGATGGATTTTGACTGGTCAGGTACTGGCGCATGGCTTCGTCGAGTTTTCTTCTTTGCTCATCATCAAGCGTGGCGTTGGCAAGGAAATCGCGATAGATCGGCGCAATCTTTCCCGTATTCTCAGATCGATGGAACGCGTCGCATGCCTTAAGGAATTTTTCGACGGTCATTCCCTCATTCACGAGTGAGGCCATAAGATACGTTGCGGCGAGTTCATATTGGTGTTCCTGGAAATAATAATTTCCGATCAGTTCCGCTTCATTTTTGAATGTCGGGAATCCAGTCCTGATATTCAGTTTTGCAAGATGTTTTGCCATAATCTGGAATTTCCGGAGCCGGGTAAGGTACGTATTTTTCCCATCCTTTGATTTCCACATACAGGCGTCCTGACCAAGGATGATCTCGAATTCGTCGGGATGTGTGTATGCGTAACAGCCAGGGGTGAACCCGCAAAAGCCCGGACTGTTGTTTACAATGCTTCTCTGGAGATACTGGCTGTTCCGGGTAAAGAAGTCGAGGTCCTGCTGAAAATCCTGATCAGTTTCGCCAGGGAATCCGAACATCCAGTTAAGCCCGATCCCGAGTCCGACATCATGCGCATTGCGCACCAACTGGTCAACGTCCGTTCCCTTGCACATGCTTTTGCCCATGCGCTCCATGAGTGCGGTGTTCGCATGCTCGATTCCAAAACACAGATGGAAGCAACCTGATTGCTTGATCTTCCCGAGAAGCTCCCTGGTCATTTCTTTCCGAACGGCGGCCTGTCCCATCCATTGAATCGGGAGTTTTTCCCTGATGACCAGATCGCAGAACTCTTCGAGTACCCGAACATTTCCATTGACCAAGGAATCCACGAATTCAAATTTCTGGATGCCGTATTTTTTGTATTGGAGCGAGACCTCATCGAATATCTGCTGCGCAGAACGAGTGCGAAACACATGCCAGAAAATTTTTTCATCGCAGTAGATACAGCGGTTCGGACAGCCGCGTGAGGTGCTTGCCGGGATCATGACGCCCGGATAGCGGGAGAAATCAAATCCGGTGAAATCTGCCGAAGGAAATTCATCAAGATTTTTAACGAGCGGCCGGTCACCAGCGTACACAATTTTCCCCGCCTGCTTGCTGATCACTCCTTGAATTGAGGTCGTGTCTTTTCCGTGTGCGAGGGCGTTTGCCAGCTCATACAGGGTTATTTCTCCTTCGCCATGCACCACAAAATCGATATACGGAGCTGAAGCCATCTCGGTTCCCTGCATCTGGCGTGCGCAATGCGGCCCTCCGAAAACGATCTTTACCTGCGGAGCGCGTTTTTTGATCTGCTGGGCCAGAATCCGTGACATCTGTTCCGTTGACCAGAGGATGCTGAAACCGACAAGATCGGGTTTCTGCGCGAGGATTTCATCAACCAATTGTGTAAGATACGATGCATGCTCAACGGAAAATTTCTTGACTCGCTCGATGTCTCCCCAGAAACCTTCATTCAGTGTCCAGAGTTTTTCATAGTTCGTTCCCTTGAAATGATGATACATATCAATGTTAAGATCGCGCTGGGTTACACGAATTCCTTTGTCTTTGAGATATCCGCTCAAACAGGCAAGAGCGAAGGGTGGACTTTTGATCCCCCAGCAGGGCATCTGCAACAGGAGTACATGGATCGAATCGTCTGCCGGCAAAGATACCGGCTGCGGAATTTCATCCGGTTTTTCTTGAAGCGCTTGCTTTATGGGAAGTTTTTGAGAAGTAACTACAACTGCCTTCTCAGGTTTTCGAGCGATCACAATGGCCTGCTCGCCGAGATTCAGCCGGTTGAGCAACGGACCGATGACAAGATCAATGCCGCGGGCTGCCATGCGGACGCCTGCTAAAAAACCTTTTATGATAAAGTTATCCGCGGAAATTCCCTGCCTCATAAAGAATCTGAGAAGAATATTTTTAACATGTTCAGGATTGCCTGACCGGGTTGTTACGAGGAGGGTTTCAAATCCTGCCTGCTTGAGTGCTATTTCAAGTGTCTGCGGACTGAAATAATGCAGATGGGTTTCAGGCGCTACCCAGTCCCATTGCTCCCGCGTGATGCGTGCAACCAGGCTTTTGATATTAGGCACGGCAATAACGGCAAGTCCGTTTTTCTTCAGGATTCGGATTGTTTCTTGAAGTGTATCCATGGGCGATGGGATATGTTCCATTACATGGATCATCGTAATGACATCGAAGAAGTCCGATGGATAGTGCGCTTCAGCCAGCGTTCCCTGCATGATATTGATTCCGGATTGTTTTTTTATGTGCTCGGTATACACCGGCGATACTTCGAGTCCATATCCTTGCCAGGTTCCTTTTTCCCTCATTTCGTACAGGAGGTTTCCTGTTCCACAACCAACATCCAGAATTCTTCCCTTGAAACAACCGAAGGTTGCAAGGTTCTTTTGTATCCAGGCAGAAGAGAGCCCGTGGGATAATTGTTTGTTTATTCCCGTCACGATTTTTTTTATATTCCGCAAAGTGGTTTGCGCGGGACTTATTTTTTGAGGCCTGTTTACCGGTTCTGTCACTTTTTTCATGTATTCGAAGACGTCGCCCTCATAATGCTGACGTTCTTCTTCCTCGTTCTGGTACGGCATGGGATAGACAGATACCATTCCGCATACGATACAAGAAACCAAAGAATAATCACCCACCTTGCATGTTTCCGTGTATTTCTGCCCATTGCAGATACAACAGGAGAAGGGATCCGGGTTTTTCCCCTTCTTTTTTTCAATGGTGGCAAGGCTCATCCGAGCGATCTTATTTTTAGGATCGATTTCAAGTATATTTTTGAGGTAGCGCCGCGCGGACGCGAATTGTTTCGTTTCTATCCCGATTTGAGCCAATCCGTACAAGGCATCAATGTCGTGTGCATTGCGATCAAGAATATTCTGATACTCACGCACGGCTTTATCGTACTGTTTCAGCAGCAGGAAAGTATCCGCATAATTTTTTTTGTAGGTGAGATTATCCGGATCAAGTGCCATTGCTTTTTCATAGTGGTTTTTGGATGAAGACAAATCGTTGTTGCTCTGATAGAGAACGCCAAGGTCATTGTGTGCCAGCGCGTATCGCGGATGAAATTGAAGAAGCTGCTCAAGCGAATAGATCGCTTCAGGTATCATGCCGGCAGCAATAAGAACCAGCGCTTCTTTATGCCACTGTTCTGCTGACTCCTGTACGCCGTTATTCTGCCGGTACCTGATTATGGCAGCCAGGGCATTTTGCGCATCACTGTTCTCTGCCATGCTGCACAATATTTTTTCATACAAAATGCTTGCAGCATGCAGTTGCTTGCGGGACAGGCAGATATTCGCAACGATCTGGAGCGATTCCCGATCCTCCGGCTGCAGGGCAACGATCCTCGCGTACAGCATCTGTGCTTCTTCAACCCGTTCCATTTCGACATAATACAGATCAGCAAGACTTTTCAGCGCAGGAACAAAATTAGGGTCCAAACTCACCGCGCGTTCATAGTGCATCAGTGCGCGTACCCGATCCGTTTGTTTGTAATACAGCATGCCAAGCATATGATAGGCAGGCGCATGTTCGGGAAACTCTCGCACAAAGCTTTTTATGGTTTCGATTGTTTCGTTTCCTGCAGGGTTTTGAATTGTTCGCAGAAGCTCCCTGAATGCCACACTCGCCGGATCAGGTTCCTCGGTTGTTGACGCCATGCCGGGTTCATGCATTTCTTTCCTCTGTTCTTCAACCGGTTGTAATGCAGCGGCATTGTTTTTGAAAAAGAAGGGGATATCCTGCTTCCAGGATTCCTGTTCTGTGTGACGTTCTAAAAAGTAATGATCGATTGATGCGTATTCATTAAACAGAGCTGGTGTCCCTGATGCCTGAAGTTTGAAAACCATTTCATGCACGCAGATATCCGAGCAATACTGTTCATTCATCCGTTCCGATTTAATGAGATTTTTTTCGATCAGAAAGCATGAAGGAGAGCAGCCAAGAGCTGTCTGATAGTTCTCGGGAGGAATTGCCCAGAGTGACTGATAATACCAGTCAGACCCGTCGCTTCCGGGATTCCAACATAATTGGTCAAGGCCCACAATGCTTTTGTCAAGATACCTGACCTGAAAATTCATGAAAGCAACAGAGTTCTGTCCGACGAGTGATTCCTGAAGGTGCTCAAAGAAACCCTCATTAAATATGATGTCGCTGTGGGTAAAAAGGATATAGGGATGTTGTGCAACGTCTGCCGCAGCATTCAAAAGAACGGCTCGTGGCTGTTTCGTATCAAAGGAGATAATAGTGCTGATTCCCAGCTCCCGCGCCTGAAGCAAAGAGTCATCACGCGAACAGTTGTCGATAAGCACAATATCGAACAGATGCCTCCAGGCTTCCAGGGAATCGATATAGCGCCTTAGATAAGCTCCGCCATTGTCGTTTATGATTGCCAACGTCATGTTCATTGTTTAGCTCCTCTGATAAGATCGCATACTTCCCGCACGCATCCTTCTCCGCCATTCTTTTCGCAGATATAGGATGCAATTTTCTTATTCTGTTCCATGCCGTCCGCAGGAGTCGCGGAAAAGCCGGCAAGCATCATGGCTTTGGTATCATGGACATCATCACCAATGTAAGCAATTTCTTCCGGTGTCAGTGCATTTTGCTTCATGATATCCTGAAGTGCTTCAGCCTTGTTTTTGACTCCCTGAAGGATAAAATCGATCTTCAGCTTTCTGCCTCGTTTTTCAACCAATGAGGTGGTTTCAGAGGTAAGAAAGGCTGTTTGTATTCCCAACTCGCGGAGGAGTTCGATACCTTTCCCATCCTTGGTGTTAAATTTTTTCAGTTCCTCTCCGGTTTCTCCGTAATACATACCCGCATCGGTTAACACCCCGTCAACGTCCATCACGAGCAGTTTGATTTTTTTCAGAATTGTTCTGCCTTGTTGCATTCGCATTCTTCGCTTTTTATTCTGGAGGAGCAGCGTTTCTGCGATAGTCCAGTCGGTTTCCGTGTCCAGTTCGTGATACGTCCACTCCGGCATTTCATAGCAGGTAACTCTGCCGGAAATACGCGACCGGGTTTTTAGAAGTTTTTTGGCTGATGTGATGTAGAGTGCCCCATTTTCCACGAGCATCCCTTCCCAGTCCTGGCGGCGCGGCCTGTGTAGCGGATTATAATTCTGCGGTTTCACAAAGCCATTTCCCGCATCCTTCCAGACAAAACGTTGTTGACGAACCACGGTTAAAAGGCTGTCCGCTCCGGATGTGATATAGTGGTCAAGCGCCTTCGTTACATGCTCCTCTTCGAGAAGCGGGGATGTTGCCTGGACAAGCACGATGTCCGTGCAATCATGATTCCGCGCAAACTCAATGAGCGCTGATTCGGTTGAAGCAGTATCCGTTGCCGTTTCCGGGGATCGGCCGATGACGCTGACCTTCTTATTTCCATATTCCCCAATGACCCTGGCGATTAACGAAGAATCGGTCATGACATAAACCGTGTCTATTGCATGGCATCCGCACACGGCATCCAGAACCCACCAGGCAAGCGGCCGACCGGCGAGCTCACGGATGTTTTTCATCGGAATCTGTTTGCTGCCGGCTCTCAGCGGGATGCAAGCAACAATGCGTCGTTGGCTCTGTTCCATTTTAATTTTGCTCTCTGTACTATTTCAATTTCGAGGATTTCCTGTTTTTTATAGGTGAGCGCTTTGTGTGCTGCTTTCATGTCGCGGGTCAGTCTTCGAAGCCCGTCCGGTTCGAGCGATGCCGCATGGTCCGTTCCCTTCCAGGTACGATCAAGCGTGAAATGGCGTTCGATCCATTCCGCGCCAAGAGTATATGCTGCGATATCGATCGCAATGCCCAGATGATGCCCTGAAAATCCGATGGATTGCACTATGCCGCCAAAAGAATCCTTGAGTCGTTTGATTTCAAGGAGTGCGGTGTCTTCGAAGGAAACGGGGTAGGATGATGTACAGGCATACAGCACCACATCCTGTGCCCTCTTTTTTTTCTCCAAAAATTCGACAATGGATTCCTGCTCCTTCTGCGTTGTCATTCCCAGAGAAATATGAATCTGGTTCCGAAACGAATCGCACAGCAACGAGAGCATGTCAAAGTGCGTGTTGCATGCCGAGGGAATTTTTATGAATGGAGGGTCAAGGCCTGCAATTTCACGAGCGGATGTCATGTCCCAGACCGACGAGCTGTAGGCAATCCCCCAGATGGCGCAGCATTCTTTCAGTTCCCGATGCTGATCAATGCTGAATTCGAGCGCTTCACGGTGTTCACCATACGTTTTTCCGTAGGAATGATAGGGTTCAGGGTGGGGGGTGTGGTATTCTTCAGGCGTGAGGCATTCCCGCGGATTCCGTTTTTGAAATTTGACAACATCTGCCCGGCAATATTGTGCTGCTATCTTAATAAGCTCTTTGGCAATCTCCATGCTTCCTTTATGATTGCATCCTATTTCGGCCACAATAGTTGCCGGTTCCATGGCTCCTCCACTTTCTGAGCGCGTTGACGACCTTCTGTTTGGATAAAAAAACCTGTGTAAGCAGCTCTTTGCAATATGAATGCCATTGATTTTAATGAATAATCTGTTGAATATATTCAGGATTAAATGCAATTTCCTGTTGGGAGTAAGGAAAAGTCAGATTATTGACGGGTCTAAGAAAACGTTACCGTGGTTTTAAAAATTACTTACACCGCTTTGTCTTCTAACATCGTATCAAGCAGTCTCATGACTCGTTCCAGGGACTTGCCGTCGGTTTTATGAACCACATAAGGCACGGCTTTTTCTCTTCCCGTGCGCAATGCTTCCCGTTCTTCGATGAGTCGGGCAAAGGCTGGTTGTATGTCCGCTTCCGTATAAGCGCCAAATGCAGCGCCCATCTGCGCAAATGGATAAAAGTCGCGGTCATCTGAGAGATTGATCAAAAGCAGCGGTTTGCCGAGCAGGAGTGCATCAATTGCTGTTGTGGAGAAAAAGGTGATGACGCCATCGGAAACAGCCATGAGCGATTCTGTATCCGGATAACGAAGCGCAACTGCATTAGAGGATGGCTCCTTGCCGAGCATCTCCTGGATGGATTCAACCGTCTGGTTTGGCGAGACCTGGAATATGAGTTGTACCCGGGGATCGCGTGAAGCAGCGCGAATGCTTTCTCGGATACCGGTTTCAATTTCTTCTGCTGTTGGCTTTCCTCCCGCGCCCGATGCCTGGGTGGTAAAAATGATCAGCTTTTTCTTTGGATCAATTCCCAAGGCAGTGCATATTTTTTTTCTATTCGGCTGGAGCGAGAGGGTTACATCAAAACAGGGTCCACCGGTGACGACGATCTTTTTTGCATCGACCCCATGCTTGACCAGGAAATCCTTGCTGAAATCGCCCCATGCGGCAAAACAGTCAGCCTCGAAGGGCGCAAA
>Ga0265297_10008536_pt1 | contig 13610 bp, 14 predicted proteins | sample Munlanlwell13791_FD_192502 | JGI IMG/M metagenome (GOLD analysis project Ga0265297, IMG submission 192502) | Leachate microbial communities from a municipal landfill in Southern Ontario, Canada - Leachate well 137-91 | ecosystem: Engineered > Solid waste > Landfill > Unclassified | place... | reverse complement strand
GTGGTCCGAAGCCACGAGTTTTGCTATCGTGGCCTTTTTTTTCGTAATTTGCTTTATAATATTTATCAAGGGCGCATGGATTTAGCGTAATATAAAATTCTTCTGCATGATACAGCAAAATCTTGCAATTATACCTAGGTATAATTGACCGTACTCTGGAAGTCTGTATAATACTACTATCAACAATAGGAGGATAAAATGGGATGCGGATCTTGTGGCGAGAAAAGTAAGATGCATAAATATGTTTGTGCAAAATGCGGCAAAGAAGAAATGAGGGAAACAAAAGAAGGCGAAGAAGTAAAGAGCTGCTGCGGGCAGATCATGATTAAGAAAGAAGAGTATATCGATAAATTGTCAGCGCAGCTAAAAGATTGGGGCGTTCAGGTTAATCAGTTGAAAGATAAGGCAGTAAAAGGAACGGCCGAATTAAAAGTAGCTATAGATAAAGAGGTCGTAGTATTGAATAAAATGATGAAAGAAGCGCAAAAAAAACTTCAGGAAATAAAAGAAAAAAGCGGCCCTGCGTGGAAAGTTTTTGCAGAAGGGGCCAATAAAGCCTGGGATGATCTAAGAGAGGCTGTACACCGGGCCGGAGAGAAGTTTAAATAAATTTTCTACCGGGCGCAAGGTTATATTACCTGGACAGATCATGTTGAAGACTATGAAGATTAACAAAATACTTATTATATCCGCGATAGTTTTAATGATCCTCATTGATGTTAATTTATTGCGGGCAGATACCGGCATTTATGATTATACCGGAGAGAACATCCTGTATATTATCAGCCCTCTCGGACAATCAGAATACAGCGACCTAGGGATAGTTGATCTAAATGGAAAAAAGGTTAATTTGGTAACGTGCAGGACTAAAATATTATTCTTTGAAGATACGGAGAAGATCTATAGCGACCCGGATAGCTTATTACCGATAAAAGTAGAGCGCAAAATTTCCAAGCTCTGGATCAAAGAATATATAACGGAAGAATACGATCAGAAGAAATTTACGGTCACTCTGAGGAAGTTTAAGGGGGATAAAATAATATATGAGCAGACAACTAAAGCAAGCGGCCCTATTAATAATGCGGTTACGCTTCCTTTTAATATGCGCAGAACCGAGGACCTTAAAATAGGCTGGCAGTTAACCGTGCAAATTCCCACCGATAAATTTAAAATAGAATTAGTCTCGATAGATGAGATAACTATCCCTGCCGGTAAATTCCAGGCGTATCATTTTAAAAGTATCCCCGATAAGGGCGAAATATGGATCAATAAAAACAGTCCGCGAGTTACTCTTAAAATAAAAGGCAAGGGCTTGTTTAATTATGTTTTATTGATGAAAAAATACAGCCGACGCAATGACTAATATAAAATCGATATTATACCCGGGTGCAATTGATTCTATATCAAGCAGAACTAAAAGGAGGAGACGTATGTGGAAATGCAAGGTAGTTTTGGCCGGTCTTCTGTGCGTTTTGATGTTAAGCGAGTTGACGCAAGCATCTGCCGCTCAAGTGGATTCTAACACAAGGATGCGTCGTGTTTCCGGCAATATTTCATGGATCGATGCTAAGCTCGGCAGGTTGCAGCTTAATAGCGATGCGGGACAGGACACGAGAGGAATAACGGAATACAGGATCAATCTGCAGGAGACCCGCGTGACCGATCCAACGGACACGAAGTTCCTTGTTGTTAAGGATCTACGCCCGGGTCAACATGTTATCCTTGAGTTGATCGATGCTCGCGATGAAACGATGATCAGGAAGATCATCGCCTATCCTATACCGGAGCCCGTCCTACGAGAAGCCGTTGGTCAGCTTGAGGCTATAGATAATCAAGCCGGCACGCTCATTATCTCGCAGAAGCCGCAGGCCAGCGGAATAGGAAACGGCAATTTGTATTTTTTCGTATTTGAACCAAAAAACGTAGTTGTTATGAGAGCTCCGAGTATGGATCCTGTGGCATTGGTGTTAAAACAGGGTGACATGATAAAGGTTGAATTTGTTGTCAAGGACGGAATGAGGCATGTAAGCTCCATTACGCTGCTTCAAGCTGCTCCGGAAACTACGCGTACAACCATAACAACAACGACGACAACAAGCACGCGAAAGATCATCGTCGAACCTACGCCGGCACCTGCCATGCAGGAAGCGACTGGTGAGCTTGAAGCTATGGATATTCAAGCCGGAACGCTCATAATCGAGCAGAAATCGTTAACAGGCGTAACGGAGGAAAACAATCTGTTCTTTTTCGTCTTTGAACCAAAAAAGATCGTTATTATGAAAGCTCCGAGCCTTGAGCCGGTACCATTGGAATTGAACCCCGGAGATATTGTGAAGGTTGAATTCATGGTGAATGGCGGAAAGCGGCACGCGCAATCCATCACATTGCTTACGCCGGCGCCGGAGAGCGCGGGTACAACCAAAACAACGACAACAGTAAGTACAACCGTAACGCAATAACGGATAACAATAACAAGGAGGTGCATTATGAAAACAATGCATATGGTAAGGGGGGCGGTCTCTCTCTTATGCATGGTATTTGTGCTGATGTTTGGTCTTCAGACGTATTCGTACGCTGTTAGCGCAACGGATATAAAAGCCGGAGTGGAGATGTCGCTTAAAACCCTTCGAGATACAGAAGGAGGCTCTGATGTCATAGATAAGGCGAAGGGCCTTCTGGTTTTTCCGGGAGTATTTAAGGCAGCTGCCGGCGCAGGAGTCGAATATGGAGAAGGGGCTCTCGAAATAGATGGCCATACGGCTGGTTATTACAACACTGCCGCCGCCTCATTAGGATTACAACTTGGGGGAGAGAAGAAGAGTATCGTAATTGCGTTCATGACTAACGAGGCTTTGAGAAAATTCCAGGAGAGCAAGGGCTGGAAGATCGGCGCTGACGCATCCGTAGTCGTTATAACAAAAGGAGCCGGAAGTACGATAGCTAACCTGGCTGAAAAAAAGCCGATAGTCGCGTTCGTGTTCGATCAAAAAGGGATAATGTTTGACCTTAGCCTTAATGGCGCGAAGATCACGAAGATCCAAAGATAGAATAAGCTGTCTTCTCGCCGCTTAAACAGTCAGGCCGAAAGTTCGTTCCTGCCTGACAGCAGGCTCTACGGGGAGACAAATAAAAAAGCCTATCGTTAATTCGGTGGGCTTTTTTATTTTGATCCCGAGGAGGCTGTGGAGGCAGTAATTTCCCTTCCATTATATTATTCTCAGGCGTATAATTTAATCCCTATGGATATTTCGATCAGATCAGAGGAAGAACGGGATCATAAAAAAGTAGAGTTCCTGACCAGTTAAGATATAGTAAACACCCTGTTTATATACATCGAAATATATGTTGCAGTGGCATTGTGTTTTGAGTTAAAATATGAGCGGTATATGACGAAGAAATCCCTTCTTGACAAGATCGCCAGGCTGAAAAAAGAGATCGCGGCCCTGCAAAGGGTAAAGAACGACATCGCGAAATCCAGGCGGGAACTCGTCACGGCCAACAGGACGCTCGTCAAATCCAATAAGAGGCTGGAGAGGTTGATCCTGAAGGATTACCACACCGGCCTTTTCAACCGCCGCTACCTCGAAGACGCCATCGAAAAAGAACTTTCCATCGCAAGAAGACACGGCCAGCCATTTTCAGTGATAATGCTCGACATAGATTACTTCAAATCCATAAATGACGCCTATGGTCATAAATTCGGGGACATTGTGCTGAAGCATATGGCCGTGACGCTGAAAAAGTCTGTGCGCAGGCACGATACGGTGATCCGGTTCGGCGGCGAAGAGTTCATAATCATCGCCCCCCGGACAGACAGGTCTACGGGGCTTCTCCTGGCCCAGAGACTATTGATCACGATCAACACGCAGAACCTCGGGAACAGACGCCACATCCTCAGCCTGAAGACAAGCATCGCAGTCGCATCCTATCCGGAAGACGGCACGATCATGGAAGGGATGGACCTCATATATATCGCGGACCAGATCCTGCGGAAGGTCAAGGAGTACGGCGGGAACCGCGTCTATTCCTCAAAAAATATGGAAAAGGGCGAAAGCCGCACCGAGGAAGAGAAGGAATCCACCATAGACGTGAAGAGCCTCAAAAATAAAGTTGAGCGGCTCGCCAAGCGCGCGAACCAGTGCCTGGTCGAAGTCGTCTTCGCCTTCGCCAAGACGATAGGCCTGAAAGACCGGTACGCCCCGCGCCGGCTCGAAAGCACCGCAAGATATGCCGAGGGGATCGCCAGGGAGATGGGCATGCCGAGAGACGAGATAGAGCTTGTTAGAAAAGCCGCGATACTCCACGACCTTGGGAAAGTCGGTATAGGTGAAGAGGTGCTGCGCAAAAAAGCGAAGCTTTCAAAAGAAGAATACGAGCTGATCCGGAAACATCCGCAGATAGGCGCGGACATATTGAAGCCGGTAAAATTCCTGCGCGACATAATCCCTCATATCCAGTATCACCATGAGAGATGGGATGGGAAAGGTTATCCGAGCGGCCTGAAAGGCGAAGAGATCCCTCTCGGCGCCAGGATCATATCGCTGGTAGACAACTACCAGTCCCTCACTTCCAACAGGCCTTACCGTAAATCTTATTCGGAAAAGAAGGCCCTGCAGATAATAAGGGCGGGCGCCGGTAAAGAATACGACCCGAAAACCGTTGAAGCGTTTTTTAGAGTGGTCGAAAACAGGCGGTGACCATGGCGGATGATATGCGGACGATCCTGCTCGTCGATGATGAAGAAGGTTTTTGCGAACTGGTCAAGGAGAACCTGGAGCTGCGGAGTAACTTTGAGGTAGTCGTAGCTAACGACGGGATGAGCGGCATAACCATAGCCAAAAGGATCAAGCCGGCCCTGATACTCCTCGACATAAAGATGCCGGGACTGAACGGTCTCGAGGTGCTCAGAAGACTGAAAAAAGATCCGGCGACCGTCGCAATACCCGTTGTCATTCTCAGCGCCCTTACCGATGACCAATCGAAAGTGGACGCATCGCAGTTATTTGACGAATCATATATAACCAAGCCGGTAAAATTCGAAGAACTTCAGAATAGAATAGAAGAGGTTCTTAAAAGAAGGGGCTTGGACAAAACCACCTGAACGTTCATTATGCGGGCCCTCCCTGTAAATCCGTGGATATACGACTTCGCCAGTTATGACCTATGGTCCAGGCCGCTGAGCCTCCTTACCATAGGTATAACGGACGCATATAATGAAAGACATGGCAAAATCCGATATATCGATCGACTGGGGCTGGGTCCGGGATAATGTGATGAGGTCGGAAAAGATCCCGGCCGGCAGGATAAAGTCCTGCCTCGAGGTGTGTCTTAAAAAAGCGAAGGCGCTCGCCCATCCCAAGTCCCTGGCGGTCGAAAAAAAGATCCTGTCGAATGCAAGCGGCTCTATCAGGCTCGAGGACGATATAGAGATCCTGAGCCGTACCGTTTCATCCCATCTCAAGGGCGCCGGGTCCCTGGCCGTATTCCTTGTGACGATAGGCAAAACCCTCGAGGATGAGGCAAGCGGCCTGATGAAGAAAAACGATGAGCTGTCGGGTTATCTTATGGATAGGATAGGATCGTTTGCGGTGGAATCGCTGGCACAAAACCTTGAAGAATATTTCCGGAAGTCTTTAGTTTCCAAAGGACTTAGCCTCTCGATCCGTTTCAGCCCCGGTTACTGCGACTGGAGAATAGAGGAACAATTTAAGCTTTCGCGCATAGCGGACTTCTCCGAAGCAGGTATCGCGCTTACGGAAAACTGCATGATGGTCCCGAGGAAATCCATCTCGGCTGTTGCGGGGATAGGACCGAAAGGGCTTTTTTCAAAAAGCCAGTCCCAGTGCGCTATATGTAATATGCGGGATTGCACCTACAAAAGAGGGTCTTAAGCGGGTTTTGCCGCGTTTTCCTGCGTAGCGGCGCTAAAAGTTTCTTTCTTGAGTAATTCTTCCCAGTTCTTGTCCGTCGTCGCCTGCATGTCGTCCAGAAGCGCCTTATTTTCGGGCTTGGCAAGGTGACGGAACCTTCCCTGAAGCTTTACGAACTCCGATACCGGCTTTTTCACTTTCGGCTTATAGGTAATGCGGTATACGCCGTTCACCACTTCATAGAGCGGCCATACGCAGGTCTCTGCGGCCAGGCGGCCCATCTCGCAGGTCAGCTCCGGCTCGTAGCCCCATCCGAGCCTGCAGGGCTGAAATACATTTATGAACTTCGAACCTTCCATCGAAAGCGCTTTTTCGACCTTGGAGGTAAGGTCGCGCCAGTTTCCGGCTATCGACTGAGCAACGTAGGGTATCCTGTGCGCAATCATTATGCCGGTAAGGTCTTTCCGGAACTGCTCCTTGCCCTTTTTGACCTTGCCCACGGGCGCTGTCGTCGTGTCCGCGCTTTTCGGCGTAGCGCCCGAACGCTGAACACCTGTGTTCATATAGGCTTCGTTATTATAACAGACGTAGAGAATGTTGTGGCCGCGCTCGACCGCGCCGGAAAGCGACTGCAGTCCTATATCATATGTGCCGCCGTCCCCGCCGAACGCGATAAAGTTCAGCTTTTTATCGTACTTTCCCTGTCGTATCCATGATTTATATAGAGCCTCGACACCGCTTATGGTCGCGCCGGCATTTTCGAAAGCGCTGTGCAGGAACGGGACATTCCATGCCGTGTACGGAAATATCGTAGTGACCACTTCCAGGCAGCCGGTCGCACTAACGACGATCGTGTCCGGCCCTGCCGCCAGGAGTACCTGCCTGGCGATCATGGCTGCGCCGCATCCCGCGCAGGCCCTGTGGCCGCCGCTGAATAATTCCTTCTGTTTAGCCATATCCTTTATATTAGCCATATTATTCTCTTACGCCCAGATAATTGACCTTCTCCATGCCGGTTCCCTTTGCCGCCTTGGCAAGGTCGCCGAATATATTCTCTATATCATTCAATCCTATCTCGCGGCCGCCAAGGCCATATATGTAATTCAATAAAACTTTATTCAATGCCTTGTCGAATAACGCCGCTTTTATCTCGAGGCATAGAGGGCCTTCGTGGCCGTTCATCGAATCCGACCTGTCCATGACCGCGAGTGCCTTTACGCCTTTCAGCGCGTCGGCGATCTCCTCTTTGGGGAACGGCCTGAATACGCGCGGCTTGAGAAGGCCGGCCTTTACTGCCTTGGCCCGTAACTTATCTATGACTATCTTGGACGTTCCGGCCGTAGAGCCCATTGCGACTATCGCGTATTCCGCGTCATCCATCTTATACTTCTCAAACAGGCCGTAAGATCTGCCTGACAATTTCCCGAATGAGGCGCCCACGTCTACTATCACCGGTTTGGACTGGCACATCGCCTCGATCTCCTGCCTTTTGTGTTCAAAATAATAATCGGTCAGATCGAGCGCGCCCACGGTGACCGGCTTTTCGATATTCAACAGATAATACTCCGGTTTATATTCGCCTATGAATTTCTTCACTTCCGCGTCGTCCAGCATATCGATTCTTTCCATGCCGTGGCTTATTATGAAGCCATCCGTTGTGACTATCACCGGAAGCTTTGCCGTCTCGGCTATCTTCACGGCCTGGACCATATTGTCGTAAGCCTCCTGGGCGTTTTCGGAGAATATCTGAACCCAGCCGGCGTCGCGCACCATCATCGTATCGGAGTGATCGCAGTGTATATTTATAGGGCTTGAGAGGGCCCTGTTCACATCCGCGAGGACTATAGGTAGCCTTAAGCCGGCGGCTATGTAAAGCATCTCGGCCATGAGGGCCAGCCCCTGGCTCGAAGTGCCTGTCATGACCCTTCCGCCTGCCGCGGCGGCGCCTATGCACGCCGACATCGCCGAGTGTTCGCTCTCCACCGGGACAAACTCGGTGCGGACAAGCCCGTCCGCAACATATCCGGCGAATATCTGGACCACTTCGGTGGCGGGCGTGATGGGATAGGCGGCAACAACGTCGGGGTCTATCTGACGCATCGCCTCCGCCATCGCCTCGTTTCCTGTCCTCGCAACCGTATTTGTTTTTACCATACCTTCCTTATTTTTTCTCGTTCGCCTTTGCTTCTTTCTCAGAGATCATCTTTATCGCCTTGCCCTTTACCGGACATTCGTGCTCGCATATGCCGCAGCCCTTGCAGTACTCGTAATCGAACCCGACCACCTTGCCGTCTTTCACGATGACGGCGCTGTCCGGGCAATACATCCAGCAGGTAAGGCAGTTTATACATTTTTCCGATATAAAGACAGGCCGCTTGCTGCGCCAATCGCCCGTCTTAAAGTCTTTCGCGGTAGCGCCGCCTATTATCAGGTCGCCTTGCGGGAGCGATTTCCATCCCGGTTTTTTTTGGGGGTTTTCTTTCGCCATCTATGACCTGACCTCGTTATATGCGCGTTCGATCGCCTTGATATTGCCCTCTATGACCTCGGGCTTGGATCTGAACTTCTTCTCGAGTTTCTTTTTTGTATCATCCATCATCGCTTTAAAATCCAGTATGCCGGTAGCCTTTATCATGGCTCCGAGCATCGGCGTATTGGGTATCTCCCTCCCTATCGTCTCCTTCGATATCTTCGAGGCGTCTACCGTAAAGAGATCGATGCCCTGCGCCACCTTAAGGGATTGCCTGACCTCGGCGGCGGGTTTCTCGGTATTGATTATTATGGTGCCGCCTTGCTGCAGGCCGTCGAGGACATCAACCGTATCGATAAGAGTAGGATCGAGGACAACCACCACATCCGGATTCAGAACAGCGGAATGTAACAGTATGGGTTTTGAGGAGATGCGGTCAAACGCGGTTACGGGCGCGCCCATGCGCTCCGGCCCGTATTCCGGAAATGCCTGTATATATTTTCCTTGCGCCAGCGCAGCATCCGCAAATAAAAGGGCGGCCGTCTTTGCCCCCTGGCCGCCTCTGCCATGCCAGCGAACTTCTGTCAACTCTTTCATGTTAAAATTCTGAAGGCTTCCTATTTATTAGGCAGCCTGTCCTTTGTCAAGAAATAGGTAATACACCATGAAGCTTCCCGTCATTACTATGCCCAGGTAACCGTTCAGGATGCTTGTGGCTATTGCCATCAGTATCTTGCCTGCTAAGGAAGGCAACACCGCGCTCACCATGCCTACCACAAATCCCATAACAAACCCTATACCGAGCGCTATCAGCACCAGTAGTATAAAGAGAAGCAGGAGCATGAAGACTCTCACGAACGGTTTCCGCGCCAGGTTGAGGGCCTTCTTTATGGAAGCGATCACTCCGAGCTCATCCGAGACGAGCGCGTACGGAGACAACGCAAACGGGATAAAATAAAACAGTGTCGCGACCACCGCGATCGCTATGGCGATCGTAACCGCTATCACCGTTATTACGACATTGTTCAATGGCGCCGTGGCTGCGATTATAAGCGCGGCGGCGAGAGCCACTATAGCTATAATCACTATTATTAAAAGTCCGAGACCGAAAAGGCGGAGATAATATTTCAGTCCATATGACAGGAAACTCCCCAATTTTGCCTTGCCCTGCTTTACCACGTCCCTTACGATACCCAGGATACTCCCCTGGACAAATATGCTTGCCAATATGAATAATAAGCTGAATATCATAGTGGTGGCAGTCAGCTGCGGGGTCATCGTCGTCCCGGGTGCAACGGCAAGCGGTATGCTGGCCAGGTTCCATACGAGATTGAACAAAAAAAGCACCATGACCAGGCCTAAATTTTTGCCCGCCACGCCAAAACCTTTCTTTATTGAATTAAATACTTCTGCCATAAGGCTCCTCCTTAAGGTTAATTGTCAAATTATATCATATAGGAAAGACCGGGTCAAGATTATTATCCTTGCCTTACTTCCCTCCTGCCTTCAAACGCCTTTATTATAGTGGCCTGATCGGCATACTGCAGGTCGCCTCCTACAGGTATACCGTAGGCTACCCTGGTAAGTTTGGCGCCTGAATTTTTCAATACCTTAAATAGATACAGGGCCGTTGCTTCGCCCTCCGCATTGAAATCGGTCGCTATGATGATCTCTTTAAAATGTTTTTCCTTAACCCGGTCGAGGAGCTCCCTTATCTTAAGGTCGTCGGGCCCTATGCCGTCAAGCGGGGAAAGAGAGCCCAGCAGCACGTGATACACGCCATTGAACTCGCCGGCCTTCTCTATAGTGACTACGTCGTTAGGTTCTTCGACCACGCAAAGCAGCGCCTTGTTTCTCGAAGCGCTCTTGCATATATCACAAACTTGCTCGTCGCTCAGGTTATTGCAGATAGAGCAAAACCTCACGGAATCTTTTACTCTCAGGATAGCTTTTGAGACGGCTTCCGCGTCCTGCCTTGAAGACCTCAGGATATAAAAGGCCAACCGCTGGGCGCTCTTGGGACCGATCCCCGGCATCTTAGAGAACTCTTCTATCAATATCTTCACTGAAACCGGAAACCCTGTCATCTTTGCCCTTCTTTGCCGTTGCGACTCTTTCTTATCTCGCCGTTAAATATATTCAACGCCGACTTGATTATCGGATCTAGCCCCTCTTCCGGCATTTTATCCGTCGCGTCATCCCCGGCGGCCTTATCCTCCGGCGTCGCATCCGACGGCCGGCGAGGGATATTGACCGGCTCGACGGACAGAAGCCTGACCCTGAGATCGCAATTCAATACAATCCTGATGGCCTCTTCGATCAGGCGCCTGTTGTCCTGCGTATCCAGCATCTCTTTATGGAACTGGAACTCTTTCGGGAAACCCACGCTCAGGGTATTGGATTCCAGACCGACAGGATATCCTTCCTGGAGATATGATGCGATCGATATCTTTTTATTCCTTATATAATTTATTATACTCGTCCACGCGCTCAGCACTTCGTCGAGTTGCGCTGTTCCGGCAGGATCAACCGGCGGCGGGACGCCCTGACCCTGTGCCGGTTTCGGATCTTCGGTCCTGGCCGCAGGTCTGGTAACAATGTTATTCTCGGGCTTCGCGACGGGCGGCAATGCCGGAGGCGCCTCCCGATTCACGGGCATCGGCTCTTGAGGCCTCACCCCTGCGCTTCCCTTTTCCAGCGCCTCTATCCGCTTCATCACCTCATCCATGGTCATTATCGAAGCTGTCTGAGTGAGCTTAACGAGCGCTGCCTCAAACGGTATCCGCGCAAGGCTGGATTTCCGTATAAAATCTATCGTATTGGAGAGCGTATATATCACATAGAGTATCTCTTCAACGCTGAATCCTTTCGCCTCCTCTTCGTAGCGTTTCACCTTGTCCGGGCCGTAGTCCATCAGATTACTCAAGTCGCGGCTTATCTTGGCGATAGTTATATTCCTGAAATGTTCTATCAGGCTCAGGACGACCTGAAAGACGTCCTTGCCGTCATCCACAAGCCTCGCGACCATATTAAGGGCTGCGACAGAGTCCCTTTTACTTATCGCGCCCGATATCCCGAAGAGGATGTCATCGCCGACCACCCCGAGGACCTTCGCGACATCCTCGACGCTCATACTGCCACCCTGGGCAAATGAGGCTATCTGGTCGAGGACGACCTGCGCGTCCCTCATGCTGCCGTCCGAATGTTTGGCGATCAGGGCAAGCGCCTCGGCATCGACCTTCAGGTGTTCGCTATCGGATATGCCTTTAAGATTTTTGAATATGTCGGATGCTGCCAGCCGTTTAAAATCGAACCTCTGGCATCTCGATAAGATCGTAGACGGAACTTTATGGGCCTGGGTTGTGGCAAATATGAATTTCACGTGGCTGGGCGGTTCTTCGAGCGTCTTCAAGAGGGCGTTGAAGGCCTCGGTCGTAAGCATATGGACCTCGTCTATGATGTATATCCTGAAGCGGCCTTTCGCCGGCGCGAACTTGACGTTATCCCGCAGGTTGCGGATCTCGTCTATCCCCCTGTTTGACGCGCCGTCTATCTCGAGGATGTCGAGGCTCGACCCCTGGGTTATCTCTTTACAGACATCGCACTGGTTGCAGGGCTTGATGGTCGGACCTTTCTGGCAATCGAGCGCCTTGGCCAGGATCCTGGCGGTCGTCGTCTTGCCCACGCCACGGGGTCCGGCGAAGAGATAGGCGTGCGCCACACGGTCCTTTTTTATCGCGTTCTTCAGGGTGGTCGTTATGTGGGATTGCCCGATTATATCGTCGAAGGTCTGCGGGCGATATTTACGCGCGAATACAATATAGCTCATAGCGGATAATAAAATAACACGGCACAGCCGCGAAATCAATAGAAAAGAGCGGAACCTTCGGGTGTTGCCTTTCGCTCGTCGCAAATTGGTATTAGGCATACCAATTTGCTGTGCAAAAATTTTGATGGCCTCGCAACCATGATTATCTATAGCTTCGGTAAGGTTTGCTCGGCCTTCTGTATCGCCATAAGGTATCAAAATTTTTGAACAGTCGCTCCAGGCAGACCACAAAAGTTCCGCCATTGCTAGGATTACGGCAATTGAAGCTAACAGCTAATATGGCGTTGTTCAGGCCGGTAATCCTGGTGGGCATACAGATACGCGACTCGAATTCACGATATTGTAAACCCCATGCGAGCGCGCCAGCACGTAAAGGCTACCGCGCGACAGGACCCGTAAAAATTTCTTGCGGCGAGGCTAATCTTCGGGCGGGACGGCGAGGTTCGTTGCGGTACCTATGCCGCGAACGACATCCGTCTCGACTTCCATCTTCCTGCATATCGGCTGAATGAGCTTCACGAGCGTAGGTGTTTTGCTCCAGAATACGGCCGACGCGATTATGCAGATTATCCCGCTCGCGACGAGTGTGTTGGTGGCCCCTATGGCGCTGGCGACGCTCCCGGCCAGGAGGCTCCCGAAAGGCGTCACGCCTATAAACGCCGTCGCGTAAAGGCTCATGATGCGGCCGCGCTTATCATCATCGACTATGGTCTGCAGGATGATGTTGCTGGAGGCCATATGAGCCATGAGCCCGAAACCGGTAAAGACCAGTACCAACAGCGAGAGCCCTGTTATCCTTGAAAATGCGAGCGCTATCAATCCTATCGAAAATACCGAGGAATATATCGGTATCATGGCGGCAAGCTGCGGTATATCTTTGCGCGAGGCAAGATATACGGTGGCGATGAGCGCGCCTATGCCCGCGAAGGTCATCATGAGCCCGAATGTCCCGGGCCCGCCCTTGAGGATATCTTTTGCGAAAACGGGCATAAGGACGATATAAGACATTCCTATCAGGCTTATCGTAGCCAGCAGCATGAGGATGGCCTTTATCGGCAGGAATCTATACGCATAGACGACCCCTTCCTTCAGCTCTGTCAGGACGCGCGCATGCTGCGGTTCTATCCTGCGCGGCTTAAGCCTCATGCTATAGAGGGCCCATATTGCGGCTATAAAACTTACGCCATTAATAAGAAAGCATATACCTTCGCCCGCTATCCCTATTATGATGCCGGCAACAGTAGGACCGACAAGCCTTGCCGCGTTGAACATAAAGGAATTCAGCGCGATGGCATTGGCAAGGTTCTCCTTCTCCTCCACCATCTCCACGATGAACGACTGCCTGGCCGGTATGTCGAAAGAATTTACGCAGCCGAGAAAAATACCAAGCGCTATGACATGCCAGACAGCAACGGTTCCTGTCATTACGAGGAATGCGAGA
>Ga0265297_10008535_pt1 | contig 13610 bp, 18 predicted proteins | sample Munlanlwell13791_FD_192502 | JGI IMG/M metagenome (GOLD analysis project Ga0265297, IMG submission 192502) | Leachate microbial communities from a municipal landfill in Southern Ontario, Canada - Leachate well 137-91 | ecosystem: Engineered > Solid waste > Landfill > Unclassified | place... | reverse complement strand
ATAGGATGGTGTTATTATAAAATGGGGGATGTTAATAAGGCCCTGGATCTGTTCGAGGAATACCTGGCGAAATACCCGCAGGATTACTTGTCGCAGGACATCAGATTCTGGCTTGGCGAGCATCACGCCGAAAAAAAAGATTACAGGAAGGCGGAGAGATATTTTAATGAGTTGTTGAAGGCCCGGCCCGTTTCCGACCTGGCGGATGACGCCGAATACCGCCTGGCGCTCATTACTTACGAGGGCGGGGATTTGGAGAGGGCCATAAGGGAACTGGAACGGATAAAGGATGATTATCCCAAAAGCGATATATTGCCTACCGTTGATTTAAAGATATCTGAGCTGTTGATGAAAAAAGGGGACATGAAGGCCGCGAAGAAAAGGCTCATGGAGTTCAGGCAGATCCACAGGGATACCGGGTTTGTTAAATTGGCCTCAAAATATTTGGGGGATATATTCCGGGAGGAAAAGGACCTTAAGGAGGCCATAGAGTATTACAAGGAGGCCATAGATGACAGGCGCGGGGATTTTAACGCGGGCATGCAGTTTATCGTGGCGCGGCTTTATGAGGAATCCGGCGACATAGACAGCGCGATCAGCGAATACATGAAGGTATGGTACATATATCCGGATTCCACGGATATAGTGGCGGAGGCGCAGATGGCGTGCGCGGGACTTTTTGAAAAACAGGGAAAATGGGAAGACGCGGAAAAAATTTACAAGAAGATAATAAGCATGGACGTGAAAGAGGCCCCGCGCGCGCGGGAGCGGATGAAGGCGATGGAATCAACGCGGAAAAATTGAAAAGGAGGGGGATGCGATGTTTGAAATAATTCAAAAAGGCGGTCCGGTAATGTATCCGATCATTCTTTGCTCTATCCTGGCGTTCGCCATAATAATAGAGCGTCTTTATCATCTTAACAAGGCGAAGATAGATACCAGGGATTTCATGAATAACATAGAGGTTACCATAAAGCGCAACAGGATCGCGGAGGCGATTAAGATATGCGAGGAGACGTCGGGCCCGATAGCGCGAATAGTGAAGGCCGGCATAATAAAACATGACAGGCCCCGCCAGGAGATACGTGAGGCGATCGAGGACGCGGGCCACCAGGAGGTGCCGAGGCTCGAGAGGCACATAGGATTATTGGCGACCATAGCTCATATATCCCCTTTACTGGGTCTATTGGGGACCGTGACCGGCATGGTGAAGGCCTTTCAGACAATACAGGAAAAGTCTGTTTCTTTTAATCCGGTCAGCCCGGGGGATCTCGCGGGAGGCATATGGGAGGCGCTGTTGACAACGGTAGCGGGCCTCATAGTGGCTATACCGGCCGTGGTCATCTATAATTATTTAGTCAACAGGGTTGATGAGTTTGTGCTGGAGATGGAAAGAAGCGCCACTGAGGTGATAAATATTCTGTCGCAGAGGGTGGAGGGATATTGATATGAAGTTTAAACGCCGCATACACATAGAAAAAGGCGGGATCGATCTGGCCCCGCTCATTGACTGCGTTTTTCTCCTGATGATATTTTTTCTCCTGACGTCAAATTTCATATTCCAGCCGGGCATAAAGATAAATCTCCCCAAGGCGGTCACGAGCGAGGTGGTCCAGGAAAACACCATCGTGATCACGATGACCTCGGACAACAGGTATTACCTGAACGAGGCGCCTATAACCATGGCCGAGCTGAAAAACAAGCTGGAGCGCGTATCCAGCAATAAGCCCATATTGATAAAGGCGGACAGGGACGTGGCCCTTGGCAAGGTGGTCAGCCTTTGGGATTTTTGCCGCGACGTCGGGGTGAAGCAGATAAACATAGCCACTAATCAGGAGGTGAAATAGCACGTGTTGTTTAAAGACCGCGCCTTGAACATAGCCATTTTAATATCCGCCTCGTGGCACCTCGTGTGCGTTTTAGCCGTGGCGCCCGTGTTATTGCCCCAGCGGCCCGCGCGCGGTCACGCGGCGATATCTTTTCTGGGCTCTATTCTGGAAAACGTGAATCCATTGAAAGAGGCGCCTTCCGCGCCCAAGCGTGTTTTGAGCGGGGTCAGCGCGAAAGAGATCGCCCTTGGCCAGCCGGATCTCCTTTCGGATATCAGGGGCGCGGAGCAGGAAAAAGACGAATCCCCGATAGGGGCCGCCGGATACCGGGACGCGGCGGATTTCAAGGCGGGTTTCAGGAAAGAACAGCCGGAGATAAAGCTTTCAGATCTCATGTTAAAGGGCGAGGCGAGAGACAGGGCGGTACTTTACAAGCCGGAATTAAAGAAGGCGGATGTATTGCCGTCAGATTTTAATTCCGATTACGCCATGAATATCATGTTCAAGATCTCGAGAGAAGGTTTTGTCAAGGAGCCGCAATGCGTCATATCCAGCGGCGCCCCTGAGATAGACAGGATTGGGATGAGGTATATAAGGGGATGGCGGTTCATGCCAAGCGAAAAGGATAACCAGGAAGGCGTCATAAGGATCAGCCTGGAGGCGGCGCGATGATAAGGGTCGAGTTTTCTATGCTGGTGGCGTTTTATCTTATCGTTACGGTCTTTCTGGTCATGGTCGCCTGGGCGCTGTTTGAGAAGAAAAGGGTGCTCAAGCCGCTCGCGTTCTCAAAGGACAGTTTTTTCTGGCAATGCAATATCTGCGCGTACGTATACGTGGACAGCGTCCATGATAAAATATCGCAGTGTCCGAGGTGCGGGAGTTATAATAACAGAGAAGAAAAGGTCCCTCACCGCGTCAGTTCTGAAAATAAGGCGGTTTCGGGATCAAATTTTGTTTCACAAAATTTGGGAGGTGTTAAATGGCTGACGAGGAAAAGGTAGCGGCAGGCGGCGAGGAGCAGCTGCCCATAGGCCCGCCACTGAAGGTCCTTCAATACAGGACCATAAGCAGGGGGTTCGGGTGGTGGTCAGCGGCTGTCCTGGTTGAATCCTGGGGTAACAAGAGATTATGCGTCTATCTCTGGCAAAAGGCGGAAAACGGCTGGAAAAGGAAACAGAAATACACCATACACAGCCAGGAACGCTGGCACTTGATATCCGAGGCGGTGGAGTCGCTGATAGGGGAGCTGCAATAACATGCGCGATAATAAAGGAGTAGCCCTTTTTATATCATTGGCGCTGTTGTTCCTGCTGTCCGTAGGCGCGATAGTCGTGCTTTCAACCGGTTACAGCTATACACAAGTCACTGAAAATCAAATAAATCGGCTAAAGGCATTGAAATCAGCGGAAGCGGGCATTAATTACGCTTATTGGAAGCTCAGGACAGACACCGATTACGCCTCTGATCATCCGGATGAGGCCGGCGCTGACACTGTAACGCCCGGCTCTAATGGTTATAGCGTCAAAATATGGGCGGAAGGGCCTGATTCCGGAAGATATACAGTTAAATCAAAAGTAAGCTATTAGTTTATATAACTATATGTAATTAAAATAGTTATGAAAAATAGGTAGAGTACGGTTTTGACCGTTCCCTGCCTATTTTTTTGCCCCTTCCTTGACAAAGTAAGTTCTTTATGGTATATTTTATTGCACCTGCATTAAAGTAAATTTATTAGGGGAGGTTATAAATGTCAAGGTTAATGGATACTGATGAGCTGGCTAGATACCTCAAGCTGGAGAAGCAGACTATTTACAATTGGCTTCATCAGAAAAAAATCTCAGGCATCAAGGTAGGGCATGTCTGGAGGTTTGACAAGAAGTCAGTTGACAGGTGGCTGAGTTCTCAAATGGTAGAGGCGAAGCCGAAGAGCTAACCAAGGGGTTGTGATGGGGATTAATATCCTTTCTATTTTAAGTACCAGGAAGGTGGTCGGGCTGTACGTGGGCCAGGATACGGTTGACCTCGCCGTGCTCAAGTCATCCTTCGCGGGGCCCAAGCTCATAAAATTCGGCCAGACGCATATATACCCAAAGGAGACGGAAAAGCCCGGCCTGGATACCCAGCCGGCGCAGGTAAAGACAAGGGACGAATATGTCCTTGAGGCCGTCAAGAGGGTCTTCAGGGAGAATAACGTGAAACCCGGAAATGTCGTTACCGCCATATCCAGCGAAGAGGTAATGGTGCGTTATTTCCAAATGCCCAAGATACCGAAGCAGGAATGGAATTCAGCCGTGAATTTTGAGGCGAAACGATATATACCTTTCAGGATGGAGGACGTTGTTTCTGATTTTCAGGTGATACCTTCCAAATCCAATCCGAACAGCATGGAAGTCGTTTTCGCGGCCGTCAAGAAAAACGTGATAGAGGAATTCGTCGCCCTCCTCGGCAAGGCGGGCCTCAGGCCCGTACTCATAGAGCCGGCGCCTTTCAGCCTTATGCGGGCCCTGAGGGCGGCTGAGCAGATAAGCGCCAAGGTAAACACGGCCATAGTGGATGTGGATAGCTCTACAGTCAACATAAACATACTGCGTAACGGGGTACCTTATATAATAAGAGACGTGCCGATGTCCATGTCGAACCGGTCAGGCGAACAGCCTCTTGAGCCCGTGTTTGAAAAACTGCTCGGCGAGATAAAGCTGTCTTTTGATTTTTACGAAAAGCAGTTTCCGAACGAGGTCATAGATAAGATAATAATCTACAGCCGCATACCTCTTGAGAACTGGCATGAGGTGGCGGGCAAGGAATTGCAGATACCCATAGAGGTAGGGGATCCTCTCAGGGGCATAAAGTTCAAGAAGGACATGGTCCCCGCGAGGGCCGCGATCTCTTTCGGTCTTGCGCTCAAGGGCCTCTCGGAGCCTTTCGTGGAAGTGAACCTGTGCAAGGAAAAACTCCTGCTGTACAGGAAAAAAGAGATGTTCCTGAGGATGGTTTTCCTGGAGGCCTCCATGGCCGTGTTGCTGCTTATCATGTTCAAGGTCTTTTCCATGAGGGCGATAGCGCCCCTTACAAAGGAGCTGGGCCGTACGCTTTCTGAGCGGCCCAAGGTTGAGGTCAGCGTAAAAAGCGGCGAGATATCCGACCTGGAAAAGGTGAAGAACGAGATGGAAGCCAGGAAGGCACTTTTGGAGGGCATAACGTCAAACAGGACTTACATGACCCTGAGGATGGAAGACCTGGTGAAATTGGTGCCGGATAAGATGTGGCTCACGGAAGTGAATTTCGAGGAAAAGGCGGACAGGAAGAATCCCGGAAAGGTCTCCAGGGTCCTGGGCATAAAAGGATATTGCATAATAGACGGCAAGGTGAGCGAGACGGACATCGTGAATAATTTTCTGGCGAAGCTGAAGGATTCCAAGGGCGTTTTCAGCGGGATGGGCAGGGCCGACATCGTTTCCGTGAAAAAGGCGGACATAAAGGATAAAAAGGCGGCGAGCTTCGAGATTTTATTAACAGGACCGTGATCTATGAAAAAACCCGAATCCAAAAAAATCAATAAACTCATAATACTTAGCGGGATAATAGCCGTGCTGACGTTCGTGATAGCCATGGGGTTTATCTATAAGCCGTTCTCAGATAAAAACAGGGCCATAAGGGAGAACATACTGCTTGAAAGAGACAAGAACCTGCTGATAGGAAGGATCAGGGCGCTGGGCAAGCACCTGAAGGCCTATGAAAAGAGGATACCCAGGGGCGCCGGCGTCTCGTGGCTCGTGGCGGAGGTTTCAGACATGGCATCCAAAGAACAGCTGGAGGTGTCTTCCATCACGCCGGGATCACCGGAGGATTACCGCGTGTATACCAAGGTATACGTGACAATGGAGGTAATTTCCGCGTACCATCAATTAGGCAGGTTTATCTCGAGGGTCGAATCCTCCGAGAAATTTTTGAGGATAGAATCGATCGGCATGAAACGGCTCGATCAGGACGAGGCCTTTGAGAAAAAATCAGGCAAGTTCAAGGCGTTTGACGTGAAGGCGAGCATAGTCGTGAGCACTATCGTGATGAAAGAGTAGACAAATGGCCGAGACAGTCAAGAAAAAAATGCACGTGGAATACATAGCGGTAGGCGCCCTGGTGATAACGGCCCTCGTGATAGGCGTTAGCAGGTTTAAAAAAGGCGACGTCAATGACGAGGTGTTTTCCAGGAAGGAATTCACTCAGAAATGGAAAGAGGTTGAGATACTGGAGGCGAACGTGCCGACGGACGAAAAGCCGGTCAGCTATCTCTTGAGCGCCGAAAAGGAACCGTTTAAAGGGCCTCTGGATTTATATGTTAAAGAAGAAGACATGGAAAAGATCGTTCTGCCCCCAATGACTTTTCAGGGCATGGTATGGAAGAGTTTCAGGCCGCAGGCTGTCATAGACAACAAGGTATACGACATAGGGGATACCGTGACGGCGGGGACAGAGCAGGTAAAGGTAAAGGATATAACGCCGGAAGGCATACATTTAAGATACAAGGGCAAGGAATTCATAGTAAGGCCGAAGTAGGTAAGAGACAGACAAAAAAGGAGGTTGACATGAAGACGATCAGATTATTTACCGCTATTATATTCACGCTTGTTATGATGGCACCATGCTCGTTCGGCGCGGAAACAGGGCTTAGCCTGTCCGGTAAGCCCGGCGCAGGCTCCGGAAACCTGATATCGATGGATTTTCAGGACGCCAACCTCAAGACGGTGCTGAAGATATTTTCCCAGCAGTCAGGCCTGAATTTCATCGCGAGCCAGAACGTACAGGACCGGACAGTCACTATTTATTTTGACAACGTAAAGGTGGAAGACGCGCTCAATTACATCATGAACGCCAATAACCTAACCTATGAGCAGGACCCCGGCACCAATATATTCATAGTCAAGGAATCAGGCAGGGAGGCCGTAGAGACCGTGACGAAGATATACGAATTGAAGTACGCGCAGCTCACGCCTCCTCCGGCAAAAGACGCTTCGTCCGTGACGACAAAGACAGAGGCCGAGATCGTCACCATATTACAGAGCGTGCTTTCGGAAAACGGCAAGATAACCGCGGACAAGAGGTCCAACAGCCTGATAATAAAAGACGTGCCGAGCCAGTTCGCCATGATAGAGAATTTATTGATGCGGCTGGATATCCGGACCCCTCAGGTCATGATCAAGGTAGAGGTGCTGGAGACGACCACGAAGCTTGTTGAGCATCTCGGCATAAACTGGGACGATGGATTGTTCGGGATTTACACGGGCCCGATCGTTAACACAATCGCCCCGGTGGGAGGCAAGTTCGGCAGCGGCACCTCCGCGTATACCGATCCCATAGACACGGCCGGCAGTGTGGATTTCAGCAGTACCTCGGCGAAATTATACGCCCTGCTGAACAATACCAATACCAAGGTGCTGGCCAGGCCTCAGGTATTGACGATGAATAACGAGATGGCGAAGATAGAGCTCACATCCAAAGAAGTCGCCAGGCAATTGACCAGCACCACGGCGGTCGGTTCAAGCGGGGCCACCACAGGGGTTACTTATGAGGAAAAAGATACCGGCGTTATCCTGGAGGTCACCCCGCAGATAAGCAAAGACGGTTATGTCACGATGCATCTAAAGCCCAGTGTGACCGATCTCGAGGAATCCAGATATACCGATCAGTATGATACCCACACGAGGTCCACGGAGACGACTGTCATGGTAAGGGACGGGGAGACGGTCGTGATGGGGGGGTTGATAAAGACAAAGAACACCCATGGCCTTAAAAAAGTGCCGTTTTTGGGAGATATACCCGTGCTGGGCCTGGCCTTCCGCTACAGGAGCAAAGACGACAGCGACAAGGAGCTTATCGTGTTTATCACGCCTAACATCGTGAAGGATAATACTTACGCGCTCAGCAATGTCTCTGAGAGGGAACAGGAGAAGCCGAAGGCGGTCAGGGAAAAGGAAATCAGGTCAGTGCTGGATTTAATAGGCGGATAACAGGTGTCGGGCGGCGGATTATGAAGAAATCCCGTGAAAAATTAGGCGAGATACTGCTCAAGGAAAAACTCATCACGGAAGAGCAGCTGGGAAAGGCGATAGACGTCCAGAAAAAAGAAGGGACAAAGCTGGGCGAGGTGTTGATAAATCTCGGGATCGTGTCGGAGAAAGACATCGTGATCGCCCTGGCCAAGCAATTGTCCATCCCGTACGTTTCTTATTCAAAAGGCCTCCTGAAACCGGCGGAAGACCAGGGGTTGGTAAAGATGATACCCGAGGAATACGCCCGCCGGCACCTTTTACTGCCTATTTCAAAACATCTGAATTCCCTGACAGTGGCTTTTATGGATCCGATGGACCTGATTACCATAGACAATCTGAAGCGCATGACGGGATGCGAGATAAACCCCATCATCGCCACTAAGTCAGATCTCCAAAGGGCCATACAGGAATTTTACGGCAAGGAAGACCTGCTGAAAGAGGCGATAGACGATTCTTACGCCCTGGAGGAATTCAAGGCCGAGAAAACAGACCTGCAGGAAGACCTGAGCCTGGACGAGCTCATCGCGAAGGCGGAAGAGGCCCCTATCGTGAAACTCGTCGACCTGATACTCATGCAGGCGATAAGAGACAGGGCCAGCGATATACACATAGAGCCGTTCAAGAGTAAGATAAACATAAGATACAGGATAGACGGGGTGCTTTACGAGATACCGCCTCCGGCCAGGCATCTTTTGCCGGCCATAGTATCAAGGGTGAAGATATTGTCGAATCTTGACATAGCCGAGCGCAGGCTTCCGCAGGACGGGGCTTTTTTGGTAAAGGTGGAGAATAAAGGCATAGATATCAGGGTGTCCACCATACCCGCGATATACGGCGAAAAGGTGGTAATGAGGATACTTGACAAATCAGCCACGCCGCTGGATCTGGGTGAGCTTGGCTTTGATCCCCAGGAGCTCGAGAATTTCAGGAAGGCGATAATCAGCCCGCATGGACTTATCCTGATTACGGGGCCTACGGGGAGCGGGAAGACGACTACTCTTTACGCGGCGTTGAACGAGATTAAGAGTCCGCACAAAAATATATCCACCGTAGAAGATCCTGTTGAATATAAACTGGAAGGGATAAACCAGGTGCAGATAAAGCCCAGCATCGGGTTGACATTCGCCGCGGCCCTGAGGGCGTTTTTGAGGCAGGACCCTGACATAATAATGGTTGGAGAGGTCAGGGATCTGGAGACGGCGCAGATATGCATAAGGGCGTCTCTCACGGGGCACCTGGTGCTTAGCACGCTCCACACGAACGACGCGCCCAGCGCCATATCGCGCCTCATAGACATCGGCCTGGAGCCGTACCTGATCAGCTCCTCTCTTATATTGGTAGGCGCCCAGCGTCTTGTGCGCAGGCTCTGTCCCGAGTGCAAGGAGGCTTATGAAACAACGCCGGCGCTCATCAAGGATTTCGGCATAAAACAGGAATTGTTATATAAGCCCAAAGGCTGTGATTACTGCGCGCACACGGGATACAGGGGCAGGATAGCGATTTACGAAATAATCCTGGTGCACGAGAAGCTGAGGGAATTGATCTCGAGGGGCGCGGGGCTGGGCGAGATCAAAAACGCCATAAAGGAGCTGGGTTTAAAAACGCTTTTGAGGAGCGGCGTTAAAAAGGCGGAAGAAGGCGTTACGAGCATAGAGGAAGTATTGAGCATCACAATGGTGGCGGGGGAGGCGTAAAAATGCCGTTCTTGAGATATGTGGCGAGGGACAAGTCAGGCAAGATGATAGATGAGACAATAGAGGTGGTTTCCGAGGAAGACCTCGTGAATTCCCTGCAGGCAAAAGGACTGATAGTCATATCCGTGGGCGCGGCCGCCCCGATAAAACCCAAGAAGATGGCCAGGAGAAGATACCACAGGGGCGTGAAGATAAATGACCTCATAATGTTCTCAAGAGAGCTCGCGACGCTTTTGAATTCGGGCGTGACCCTGATAAAGAGCCTGGATATATTGTGCAAGCAGATAGAATCAGAGGTCCTTTTAAGGTCGGTGGAGCAGATAAAAAAAGACGTGGAGGGCGGCTATACGTTTCAGAGCGCGCTGAAAAAACACGACAAGATTTTTTCCTCTTTCTGGATCAACCTGGTTGAGACGGGAGAGGCGAGCGGGCATCTGCCGTTGACGCTGGACCAGCTTGCCGCTTATCTCGAGGAGACCGCCGAGTTAAGGAGAAAGATCGTCTCCGCGATGATATACCCTATCATACTCGTCTGTGTGGCCACCGGGGCCATAGCTGTTTTTTTATTGAAGATCATCCCGATATTCACGGAGATATTCAAGGGGTTTAACGTGGAACTGCCCGTATTGACGCAGATGGTCATAAACGTGAGTAATATAGTGAGGAGATATTTTCTGGTCGCGGTCGGTATCGTAGTCGCGCTTGTTGTCGCGGGTAAAAAATACATATCCACGGAAATCGGCAGGCGGCAGTTTGACAGCATCAAGCTGAAACTGCCTCTCATAGGGCCGGTGGCCCAGGAGATATCCATCGAGCGTTTCGCGAGCGGCCTCGCGACCCTCATAAAGAGCGGGGTGCCCATCCTGCACGCCCTGGAGATAGCCGAAAAGACGGCCGGAAACAAGGTGATGGAGGCGGCGCTGAGAGATGTCAAGACGGCCGTCAGGGACGGCAAGGGCATGGCCCAGACAATGCAGAACAGCGCCCTTTTTTCTCCTTTGGTGATCCAGATGATAAGCGTGGGGGAAGAGATAGGCGAATTAGGGAAGATGCTGGACAGGATAGCCGTATTTTACAAGGAGAGGGTCAACACGTTTATCACGCGTCTCACGACGATGTTTGAGCCGCTGATACTGGTTTTTATGGGGATAGTGGTCGGCATTCTGGTGGTATCCATGTTCATGCCGATATTCAGCATATCCAGCGCCGTGAAGAGCTCGGGATAAGGAGGTGATAAAAATAATTTGACATATTTGAATTATGAGGTATAATTTTATTGATAAGGTTAAAAAAGGAGGGAAGTTATGAATAGAAAAGGTTTTACGCTTGTCGAGGTGTTGATAGTCGTCATCATTTTAGGTATTTTAGCCGCGATAGGTATTCCTCAGTTCGCGACCTCGATCGAAAAGGCCAAGGGCGGCGAGGCAAGGGCGGGGTTGGGGCATCTGCAGACAGCGGAAAAAGTTTATTACGCGGAAAACGAGACTTATACCGTCAATACGGCTGATCTTGACATAACCCTGACTAACAGATACTGGGATTTTACCATAGCCGGTAACCCGGATATTTCAAATAGTTATGTAGCCACGGCCACCAGAGACGGCGGCACAGCCGCGGTTGACGGCACGACCATCACGATGGATGAGGATGGCACGCTGGGCGGCACATGGCCATATCTTAACTAAGAATTTATCAGAGGCGTGTGTGTTTCGTAAAAGGAGAGATTATGCGTAGAAAAGGCTTTACCCTCTTGGAGGTCTTGATAGTGGTCATTATCCTGGGTGTGCTGGCCGCCATCGCGCTTCCGCAGTACGCCAATACCATAGAAAAGGCGAAATCAGGCGAGGCGAGCGCGAACATAGGAATGGTCAGATCGGCCCTGGACAGATATTGGTATCAGAATAGTTCCTTGACGACAAGTTTCGATGATTTGGATATAACGGATCCAAACGACGAGACCGAGAGGCTGTTCAATTATACCATTACGGATAACGGCACCACTTCAACCTTGAGGCTTTACACTATAAGGGCAGTGCGCGTAAATAACGCTTCCACCTGGGTCCAGTGGGACCAGACAGACACGGCCGACACCAGGACAGGCAGGTTCACGAGAAGCGCGAATTTAGGCGGGCCGACCGAATAAATCTGATATGAAAAAATTCAGCGTAACGCTGTGGGGCCGGAAGATAGGCTTCACGCTGACGGAATTACTGATAGTAGTCATCATCATAGCCATACTCGCCACCTTGGCGCTTCCCATGCTCGTGAAGACGATAGAGAAGGCCAAGGTGGGGGAGGCGATGAGCAATCTGAACCTCATAAGGACCGGGCAGAAGATATATTTTTTGGAATACAGCACGTTTTCTGACGCGGTGACCAGCCTGAACATAGAAGATCCTAACGAGGCCTCTTCCAGGTATTTTGATTATACCATACAGGGTTCCGACAGCTCTGATTTTACCGCAAGGGCACAGCGCAGGAACAACGCGCCTAATCCGTACAGTACCTATTATTACGAGATAGACAAAGAAGGCACTGTTACCTCAAACGGCCCCCTCATATAAAAGCATGCAATTAAAAGATCTGCTGTATCTGATGGTGGAAAAAAAGGCGTCGGATTTACATATCACCGTGGGCCTTCCTCCTCAATTGCGGATAGACGGAAAATTGATCTTGCTGGAATATCCCGCCTTCAAGCCGGAAGAAACCAGAGAACTCGCTTACAGTTTCCTGACAGAAGACCAGAAAAAGATATTCGAGGAAAAGAAGGAGCTGGACGCTTCCGTGGGCATGAAGGACCTGGGCAGGTTCAGGATGAACGTTTATAAACAGCGCGGTTCGATAGGCCTGGCCGTCCGCCTGATACCTTTTAACGTGCCTCAACTGGAGGAATTAGGGCTTCCTCGCGCCGCGAAGATCTTCGCGGATAAGCCGAGCGGACTGGTCCTGGTTACAGGCGCCACCGGCAGCGGCAAGTCTACCACGCTGGCCAGCATGATAGAATACGTGAATTCAAGACGGTCGTGCCACATAGTCTCGATAGAGGACCCCATAGAGTACCTGCACAAGCACAAGATGAGCACCATAAATCAGAGGGAGCTGGGCACTGATACTACCTCATTCTGCGAGGCCATAAAGCATGTCTTCAGGCAGGACCCTAACATAGTTTTGATAGGGGAGCTCCGCGACCTTGAAACGATGCAGGGCGCGTTGACCCTGGCGGAGACAGGGCATCTGATATTGGCTACTCTGCATTCCATCGATTCCGTGCACGCCATAAGCAGGATCGTGGATATCTTCCCGAGCCACCACCAGCAGCAGGTGAGGGTGCAGCTTTCAATGGTGCTGGTCGGGATAATCGTCCAGCAGCTGATCCCGAGGAAAGACGGGAAAGGCAGGGTCCTGGCGATAGAGGTAATGAACGTCATATCCGCCATACAGAATCTGATAAGAGAAAACAATCTTCCCCAGATATATTCCCTGATTCAGATGGGCAAGAAATACGACATGTGCACTATGAATCAGTCCTTGTCGGACCTTTATAATAAAGGCCTTATTACCTGGGAAGACGCGTGTTCCAGGAGCACGAACCCGCAGGAATTGATGACCCTCGTGAGAAGATGAGCAAAAAAGGATTGACTTTAATAGAGATGGTCACGGCCACCCTTGTCATAGCGATATTGTCCGCCGGCATGTTCAGCGCCTTTATCGCGTCGCGGTATTTTACTAACCGCGCCAGGCACCGCGCGCAGGCGTTCAATTTCGCCGGGCAGGCCCTCGACAAGATGAGCGGTAATTATCAGTGGGGTCAGGCGGAAATGGCAAGCGGAAATCACGCGGCCTCCGGCATAGGCGTGAGCGTCGCGGGAGAGATGTCGGGTTTGGTGCCGGACCCGGACTCCTATTTTACTTATAATGTTTCTGATACGGCGGCGGACGGATACAAGACAGTGACCGTCACTGTCAAATGGGATGAACCTCGTTAAGGGAAATAAAAAAGGTGTCACGTTAGTAGAGATGCTCATGGCGGTGCTTTTATT
>Ga0265297_10008534_pt1 | contig 13610 bp, 14 predicted proteins | sample Munlanlwell13791_FD_192502 | JGI IMG/M metagenome (GOLD analysis project Ga0265297, IMG submission 192502) | Leachate microbial communities from a municipal landfill in Southern Ontario, Canada - Leachate well 137-91 | ecosystem: Engineered > Solid waste > Landfill > Unclassified | place... | reverse complement strand
ACTCAGACTGATTAGGAGGAAGATCAGCTTTTTTACGTTTGAGCATGATCGTGTCGCGCGTCAGTTTGTGTTCCTGCAAGTATTTCGTAAAATGCCCACCGAGTGTTGTTTCAATATCCTTGATAACAGCTTCTTCTGGATGATAATCTTCAACTTTTTCCGGATTGACCTTACGAGGAACGCGCTGACCCATCACTAAGGTCATAGATGAAGCCAACAAAAACGGCTCGGCCTTCATGTCTAAAAGACGAGGAAGGGCACCACTGGCCGAACTGGTATGAATGGTAGAGAAAACCAAGTGACCTGTTAAGGAAGCCTGAATAGCCAAGTTTGCCGTCTCCTCATCACGAATCTCTCCCACCATGATGATGTTCGGGTCCTGACGGAGGAAAGAACGCAAACCAGAAGCAAAGGTCAGACCAGCTTGAGGATTCACCTGAACCTGATTCACACCTTCCATCTGGTACTCAACAGGATCTTCCAGAGTAACAATGTTCACTTCTGGACGATTAATTTTATCCAGAATGGAGTAGAGGGTCGTGGTTTTACCAGAACCCGTAGGTCCGGTTACCAGGATAATGCCGTGAGGAATATGAATGGCCTCTTGAATGTGCCGCAAAGCCTCACCGCGCATACCTAGGTCAGTCAGCGTCGGCACATCGGCACTCTTTTGAAGCAAACGCATCACCACCTTTTCTCCGTGGACAGTGGGTAGAGTAGAGACACGCAAGTCAACCTCTCGGTCAGCCATGCGGAAAGTAAAACGACCATCCTGAGGTTGGCGCTTCTCATCGATCTTGAGGTTAGAAAGAATCTTGATACGAGAAACCACGGCCTCATGAACTGACTTGGGCAAAACCAAACGCTCCTGCAGCAAACCATCAATGCGATAACGAATTCTGGTCTTGTCTTCCATGGCTTCGATGTGGACATCACTCGCGTTCGACTTAAGAGCAAAAGTGAGAATCGTTTCGACAATCTTCGCGATAGGCGCATCACGAACCACCTCACCCGCACTGATCTGCTCATCGGTCTGACCAGCCACCAAAACATTCTTTTGGTTGGTCACCACCGTATCTTGCAAAGCAGCCGTCACTTCATTAGAAAGACTCTGAGCGTAACGTTCATTCACCGCTTTCTCGATTTCCGTGGCAGGAGCAATGTAAGGGACAATCTGGAGTCCACTCTTACGTTCTACGAACTCAATGGCACTCAAATCGAGCGGATCAGCCATAGCCACCGAGATCTCGCCGTTGGCTCGATCAAGAGCAAAGGGAAGCATGTGGTACATTTTGGCGGTGCCATCCGATATCTGGGAAAGAGCTTCAGGGGAAGCACCCACGGTGGATAAATCAATGTAGGGAACGTGATAGAAGATTGATTTTGCTTGGGCTAGGTCAATTTCAGAAACGAAATGCTTGTCTTCCAAAATGCGATTAGGATCCTTATTGGTGCGAACTTGTTCTAAAGAAATATCGTCCGCTTGCTCCGTCGAGATTTTCCCTTGGTCGACCAAAACATCAACCAGAGAAGTATAAACTTTCGACGACTGATCCTGAAGCGTCGGAGCGGGCATTGCTTTTATCTTACGCAATTTTGAGGGAGGAAGAAAGGTGTTGCTTGGAATGTCGCACATCTAGAAACTCCTCGCCTGGGATGTCGCACTTATGTGCGACATTTCAGATCAGAGATAGAAACAAGTGCGACATGCCAGAGATTCCAGTACAATAAGGATGTGGAGAATTCCTACGCACCGCCAGAAGTGATTCGTCAGTACGCCAACCAAAGCGATCAAAAAGATGATCAGGCAGACGATACCCAAGACACATCTACAACCAGTTCGAGTCCGGCACCAACTTTTGATCCCTCGCAATTTTCTGGTTCAGCTGGTTCTGCCGGTTCACCCGCAGCGACCAACCAAGGAAATGCCTTAGCTGGTCAAGATTTTATGGGCAGCGGAGGAGAGGGTGGTAAAGCTCAATCCTCAACACTGAGTCCCCAAGAGCAACTAAAGATGCTCTCGCCTCTTGGAATCATCACGGCCCTCTTGGGATTTGAACCCACTCAGCAAGAACAAGAAGCTCAGCAAAAAAAGGCGGCTCAGCAGGAAAAGTTGGTCTTTCAATCCCAACAAAGCAGGCAAGCACGTCAAGGCCAAGAACAGCAAGCCCAAATGGCCCTGCGCGAGGAACAAGAGACTATTAGGTCGCAAGGGCGCACTTTTGGACAGCCTCGACCTGACTCCGTTTTATTCCAAAGAATTACGGATCAACCTAGCCAAACTGACACACAGCTGCTCACTCGTTCCGCCAAAGACGCTCAGGAACTCCGTACCCGCAACCAACAAGCCGCTGGAGTTCCCCAAGGAAGACAACAAGGCCCCGTGGATTTCGGCACCCTAGCGAAACAAAGTCAGGGTATGCAAAAAGCGAGTGAAATGACGATGGGCGAATAGCCTGTTACAATACCCTCCCATGTCAGGCTTGATCCTCAAAAATATCTTGGTACATGTTGCAGAAACGCCTATTTTGAAGGGCGTTTCTCTCCATATTCAGCCTGGAGAAATTCATGCTCTTATGGGTCCGAATGGTAGTGGGAAATCGACCTTAGCCTACACCTTAGCTGGCCATCCTCATTACACTTTGACTCAAGGTTCAATCGAGTTAGATGGTCACTCTCTCGTCAACCTTACACCAGATGAAAGGGCTAAACTCGGCTTGTTCCTGGCTTTTCAGTATCCCACCGAAATCCCTGGTGTCAGTGTTCAAAACTTCTTACGCGCGGTTTGGGAAGCCCGCTTTGGTGATATTAAGGCCGAAAAAAATCCGGATGCTCACCTTTCTTTCAAGAGTGTACTCGAATTCCGTCAGTATCTCGAAAAGACAGCCGTAAATCTTGATATTTCACCTGATCTTCTCAAACGCAATCTCAACGAAGGTTTTTCCGGTGGAGAACGCAAAAAAGTGGAGATTCTGCAAATGGCGATTTTTCAACCGAAGTTCGCCATACTTGATGAAACGGATTCAGGACTCGATATTGACGCTCTGCAAACCGTCGCCAAGGGAGCCAAAAAATTAGTAAAAACCACCGGGACAGGTTTGCTGGTGATTACCCATTACAAACGACTCCTGGACTATCTCAAACCTGATCAAGTTCATATTCTGATTGATGGCAAAATTGAAAAAAGTGGTGGTTCAGAAATAGCGGATGAGCTCGAGAAAAACGGCTATCAGCAGTATGGAGAGGAACAACATGAATAATCCAGGCAAACATCGGCTCACTGACCAAGTCAAACTCCTGCAAAAAGCGGTCATCACCGCGGATGGGGCCGTTTTACTGCTTAAAAGATCCAGTGACGCTGCCAGTCGACCAAATTGCTGGGATCTGCCAGGCGGAAACTCAGAATGGCCAGATGTACCAGACTTTACGCGTGGCTTACATCTCCAAGATCTCGTTCGCGAAATCCAAGAAGAAACCGGTATTGTCGTTTCTCCAGATAATGTTTTTCAACGCGATCTTATTTTCTTTGATACTACGTTTGAACCGCAAAAACAGATGTATACCATCCTCGTTGGCTGGAAACACTCCCTTAACGGTGAGACTCCAGTAGTACGGGTAAGTAATGAACACACCGAATTCGCCTGGGTAAAGCCAGACGATCTGAATAATTACGATTTTGGATTCGCCGAGTTCATTCCCAAGATGATTCGTCGGGCTCTGATACGTTTCTAAGCAATTATGGCCAGATTTGCTCCGCTTACACCCCAAGCATCACCCGACTGGCTTGACGACACGTCATACCAACATGGCTTTCGTTCAAGCACGGAAGACTACGCTCTCATCAGCAAACCTGGTTTGAATAAACGAATTGTCGAACTCATTGCACACCACAAGAATGAACCAACCTGGATGCTGAAACAGCGTCTCGCGGGTCTGCAAATCTTTTCCCAAAAACCGACTCCCACTTGGGGTGCAGATCTTTCGGCTATCAACTACGACAAGATTCACTACTACTTGCGACCACTTTCTCATAATGCGAAAGAGTGGAAAGATGTGCCCCAAGATATTCAGACTACTTTTGAGCGACTGGGAGTTCCTCAAGCTGAGCGAGAGTATCTCGCGGGCGTCAAAATGCAGTATGACAGTGAGGTCGTGTATGGTTCTCTTCGCCAAGAATGGGAAAAAGATGGAGTCATCTTCTTATCGATGGATGAGGGCTTGGCTAAATATCCTGATTTGGTCAAACAATACTTCGGTACGGTCATTGCCGTTGGCGATAACAAATTTTCAGCCTTAAACACCGCCGTGTGGAGTGGTGGTTCTTTTGTCTATGTTCCTCCAGGCGTTAAGGTCAACATGCCTTTGCAAACGTATTTCCGAATCAACTCGGAAAATGCCGGTCAATTCGAAAGAACGCTCATCATCGTTGATGAAGGCGCCAGTGTGCATTACATCGAAGGTTGCACCGCACCCGCCTATAGCAGTCAGTCGTTACACGCCGCTGTAGTAGAAATCATTGTCAAAAAAGGCGCTCACTGTCAGTACACCACCGTTCAAAACTGGTACAAAACGGTTTACAACTTGGTAACTAAGCGCGCTCGTGTCGAGGAAGAAGGGGAGATGATCTGGACCGACTTTAACATGGGCAGCAAAGTAACCATGAAGTACCCCGGATTCCTGCTTACCGGCAAAGGGGCTCGGGGTGAAACACTCTCCATGGCGGTGGCTGGACCTGGCCAACACTTGGATACGGGAAGTAAGGCCTTGCACCTGGCTCCGCATACTCGATCGAGCATTGTTTCCAAATCCATCAGTCGAGGCGGTGGTCAGGCGACGTATCGCGGTCTCGTCCATGTCGCGCCCAACGCCACCCACAGTAAAAACAAGGTGGTGTGTGACGCTCTTATTCTTGACAGCGCCAGTATTTCTAATACCTTTCCTACTCAGCGGGTGCTCACCAGTGAAGTGGAACTCGAACACGAGGCCACGGTCAGTCGAGTGGGGGAGGAGCAACTTTTCTACCTGATGAGCCGAGGGCTAACCGAGGAACAGGCCAGCAAAATGATCGTCCAAGGATTTGCTGCGCCCCTGATTCGAAAACTTCCTTTAGAGTATGCCGTCGAGATGAATCGGCTTATAGATATGGAAATGGAAGGTTCAGTTGGCTAAAAGGGAATATGGAAACGTATCGTTACACCCAACCAGCTGAACATCCCGTTTTGACTCTGACTCAAGCGGGTGAGTATCGAGTGGAAATCGCTGCTGAGGGTGTCGAGCTCACTCTCTTTGGTCTATTTCAAACTGCTGATACCCAGATGGAACAAGTTACTTTGACCATTATTCATCAAGCCCGCCACACCCAATCCCACACCTATCTGCGAGGCGTAGCCGCTGATCACTCCCATCTTTCCATCATCGGTACGATTATTGTGGAACCATCTGCCGTGGGAACGAATGCCTTTCTTGACGAAAGAATTCTTTTGTTAACACCAACGGCTCGCGCCGAGGCGATTCCCAATCTGCAGATTTCGCAAAATGAGGTCAAGTGTTCGCACGCGGCCACCATTTCCAGTATCCCTGAGGATCAGCTTTTTTACCTCATGAGTCGAGGTCTGGATCGCGCAAAAGCCACTGAAATGATCGTGGAGGGATTTTTAGCGCCACCAGTTCTCCCTTTCCAAGCATAGTTGTTCTCACCCGAAGATAGGAGTTTGTTCGTTTTGTCCTTTATGTTGAAAGTATGCCAAAAACCACAAAGCAGAACCAACCCCGTCACTCACCAAACCAACAAATTCCTATAAAAACAGTGAGCTTCGATGATCAAGGCAGGCCCATTGGCCCGCTTACTCCTGACGATTTTTTTGACGATTGTCCCATTTGCCAGGCCACCAAAAAAGCGTATGAAGAAAATCGCGATATCACTCTTTCGGAACTGGAAGAGGCTTTCCGCCAAGCGGAAAAATTGGGAGTGGGGCAGTCCGGAACCGGAGAGGACTTGATGAATGAAGATCCGGCACCACACTTGGGGGCCTCAGCAACCGATCCGTGGTTTGACGAGATCGATTCTTGGACAGACGAAGAAATTGACGAGTTCTTGCAGGATCAGGAGAAAATGGTGTCAAATCATGGTTAAAAAAGCGTTTTTTCTCTGGTAAGTTGGCGATAATTTTGTTATCATTTGCAGACATGTTAGATGTACAGTTCATCCGGGACAACCCCGACCAACTCAAACAAGCTATTCAAAATAAACAGCTTGATTCTTCCGTGGTTGATGAACTTTTGAGCCTTGATTCCCAACGTCGCGAGCTTATTCCCCAAATCGAGGAAATTCGCCGCCAAAGTAATGAACTCCAGCGCGCCATCAAAAGACGCAAACCCACTCCGGAAGAAATTGTTAAGGGCAAGGGTTTCAAGGAGCAGCTCAAGAGCATCGAACCCCAACTCAAAGAAATCGATCAAAAGTACCAAACTTTACAGTACGCCATTCCCAATCCGGCCGCAGACGATGTGCCGATTGGCAAAAATGAGAGCGGCAATCAAGTGATCCGCCAAGAAGGCACCAAGCCCACCTACGATTTTCAACCGCAAACTCATGATGTTTTGCTGACCAAGCTTGGTCTGTTGGACACCAAACGAGCCGTCGGTATTGCCGGCAGTCGCGCCTATTTTCTTAAGGGCGATCTCATGCTGCTCGAACAGGCTGTGTTCCAATATGCCCTCAAGATGATGGTGGGTCACGGGTTCACACCTTTTGCGGTTCCCCTGATGGTCAAGGAATCGGCCTTCATGAATACCGGCTATGGTCCTTGGGGTTTGGACGATGCCTATCGCAATCAGGATGGTGACTACCTGATTGGTACGGCCGAAGTCCCTCTCACGGCCTATCACCAAAATGAGCTGCTGCGCGAAGAAGATCTCCCCATCAAGATGGTCGGACTCAGTCCCTGTTTCCGGCGCGAAATTGGCAGCTATGGCAAAGATACTTCGGGTGTTTTTCGGGTACACAACTTTACCAAGTTAGAGCAAGTGGTCTATACCGTGGCAGATGAGGAAGTGACTCGCCAGTGGCATGAAAAGATGCTCGGCTTTGCGGAAGAATTTTTAACCTCTCTCGGCTTGCACTACCAGATACTCCTCATGTGCACCGGTGATATGGGAGCCGGGCAGCGCCGCAAGTACGACATAGAGGTCTGGTTCCCAGGCCAACAACAGTATCGAGAGACCCACTCCGACAGTTACTTCAATGATTTCCAGGCTCGTCGACTGAACATTCGCTACCAGGCTAAAGATGGCACCGTGAAATACGTGTATACCATCAACAATACCGTAGTGGCCAGTCCGCGTATCTTGGCGGCGATTGTAGAAAACTATCAGACCAGTGATGGCCGGATTAAGGTTCCAGAAGTGTTGCAGCCGTACTTGGGTAAAGAGTATCTGGAAAAGTAATCTGCAGTAACGTTAATCAGGACAGTTGAAGAATTGAAAAACAGTCCAGTGATTGTAACCGAGAAGCAGGGCAGTTTCAACGTTGTCACTTTGCATGGCGACCGGGTATAATCAACTTCCATGAGCGTTCATGGGAAAAACTTCAACAAATATTCTCCAGGTTATATCTTTGTCTCGGGCGGTGTTTTGTCATCGTTGGGCAAAGGAACCACCACAGCCTCGATTGCCTTGCTGCTTAAATCGCGCGGCTACAGGGTCACTATCGTCAAATGTGAAAACTATCTCAACATCGATGCTGGCTTGATTAATCCAATCGAGCATGGCGATGCTTTTTTGTGTGAAGATGGCACTGAAGCGGACATGGACTTGGGAACCTACGAAAAACACCTCCACCAGAATCTTGGCCACCACAACTTTGTCACTATCGGCCAAATCTACAAGGCCGTGATCGATCGTGAACGTGCCTTTGGCTACAACGGTGAAGACGTGGAAGCCGTTCCTCATATTACTGACGAAATCATCAAGCGCATTAACGAAGCTGGTCAAAAGGATAACGCTGAAGTCATCATCATCGAACTCGGCGGAACTGCTGGCGAGTACCAAAACGCTCTTTACTATGAGGCTTCCCGTATTCTCGACTACACGCACGAACAAAAAGTGGTGCACGTCCACGTTAGTTATCTGCCGACGCCTCCCCATATCGGTGAACCAAAAACCAAACCGACCCAGTTATCCGTCCGCAACCTGAATTACATGGGTATTCAGCCTGACTTCATTGTTGCTCGCGCCGAAAAGCCCATGGATGAGCGTCGACGAGAGCGTTTTGCTCTTTTCTGCCACGTTAAACACGATCACATCATTGATAGTCCGGATGTCCCGGATGTGTATGAAATTCCATTAATCTTTTCCGAGCAAGAGTTTGATAAAAAACTCCTCAAAGTCCTTGGCCTGCCACCCAAGAAACAGAATCTTAAACCATGGATTGAACTCGTTGAGAAAATTAAAACCCCTCGCTCTCAGAGTCTCAAAATTGGCATCATTGGCAAGTACTTTGCCACCGGTGATTATGAATTGCGCGACAGTTACGCCGCTCTGTTAGATGCCCTCAATCACGCCGGCATTGCCACCAACTGCGAACCCGAGATTGTCTGGATCAACAGTGAAGCCCTCGAAAAAATTGATAAACCAGAACAAATGCTGGGCAACCTCCAAGCCATCATCGTTCCCATTGGTTGGGGCGAAAGAGGCGTCGAGGGAAAGATCAAAGGTATTCAGTACGCTCGCGAACACAAGATTCCTTACTTGGGACTGTGTTATGGCATGCAGCTTGCTGTCGTTGAGTATGCTCGTCACGTCCTGGGTTGGAAGGATGCGCATACCACCGAAGTGAATCCGCAATCCACCCATCCGGTCATTCACATCATTCCGGAACAAGTCCGTAACCTTACGTCACGCGCTTACGGTGGCACGATGCGCCTGGGCAGTTGGGAATGTCGACTCGATCCTGACACCCAAGTAGCGGAAATCTATGACAAGTCCAATCAAATGGTAGATAAAAAGAAACACATCATTGCCGAACGCCATCGCCATCGCTACGAATTCAACGATGAGTACGCCAAAGAACTGGAAAAAGCTGGACTGGTGATTGCCGGTCGATCCGTCCAGGAAAACTTGGTGGAGTTCATTGAGTTGCCCAAAAAGGTCCATCCTTTCTTTGTCGGCACCCAGGGACATCCTGAGTATAAATCTCGACCACTGCAACCTCATCCGTTGTTTGTGGCCTTCTTTGAAGCCGCGATCAAGAACTCATAACCAGGAATGTCGCACTTGTTGTAACTTCATGCCTGGAATGTCGCACTTATGTGCGACATGCTCGAGGTGAGGTGAAAGAATGTCGCACATTTCAAAAACACATTTCCGAAACGATCTGGTATAATCACTCCTCTATGGCACAGCATGTATCAGTGAATGGCATAAAATTTTCGGTTGGCGACACCGTTCGCGTACACCAGAAGATTCAAGAAGGTGAAAAAACTCGTACTCAGATTTTTGAGGGCTTAGTTATCGCCATCAAGAACCGTGAAAGCGGTAAATCTTTTGTTGTCCGTAAAATTGCCACCGGTAGTATTGGTGTGGAGCGTATTTTCCCTCTGCACACTCCCGCCATTGAAAAAGTTGAGCGTGTCCAACTTGGTCATGTTCGACGTGCCAAGCTCTACTATTTGCGCGATCGTATTGGCAAAGCTGCCATGAACATCCGCAAAAAGGTTGGCGCCAAAGCTCAAAAAGAGAAGTAATTCTTTCCTTTTTTCTCAAAAGTCGCTCCAACATACAACGGAAAATTTCTTCGGATAAACATAACAGGAGTTGTTCTCTGTTAGATTGTTGTTTGTATTGCCTGGCATGATTTGATCATGTCGACAAATTACAAACACCAAACCTATAAACAAGGCCTCCAAGCTGAATCTATTGCTACCGAGTATTTGACAGCGCGGGGATACGTCATTCTCCAGCGCAATCTGCGTACTCGTTTCGGCGAGATCGACATTTTAGCCCTCAAGGATGGCGAATATGTGGGAGCTGAGGTCAAGTCCCGTTCAAGTCACAACTGTCTGCCACCAGAACTGAATATCACTCCGCTCAAGTATAGTAAAATTGTCCGTTCGCTCCTCAGTCTGCCATATCTCGACAACAGACCGACCAGAATTGACGTCATCACGGTTGAAGGGAATAAGGTGCGACGCCACTTTAAGGCCGTAGAGTTTCCAGCCAGTGGCTAATCTGGTCAACAATCCTCTCAGTGGATAAACCATAGTGATCAAATAACTCTTCCGGACTTCCTGACTGACCAAATTCATCTTTCACACCGATCAATTTCATGGGTACCGGCAGCTCTTGAACCGACCATTCGGCGATAGCACTGCCTAGACCACCGGCTACTTGATGTTCTTCAATACTCACCAAACGTTTCGTTTTCGCCAAACTTTTGGCCAATATTTCTGTATCGAGCGGTTTGATCGTGGTCAGATTGATCACCTCGGCCTCAATGGAGTGTTCCGTGGCTAACACATAAGCGGCCTCAAGGGCTTTATCGATCATTAAACCGGTACCTACCAAGGTAACATCAGCACCAGTTCGTAAAAGCTGTCCCTTCCCAATTTGGTAAGGCTCAGTGACAGGAAGTGTGTGCGAGGCAACTCGGGAAAGACGCAAATACACCGGCCCCTCCATATTGGCTGCTGCTCGAGTGAGATCGTACGCACTCCGGTAATCGCTAGGCACCAAAACAGTCATGTTGGGCAAGACGCGCATCAAGGCAATATCCTCAAGTGCCTGATGCGTCGCCCCGTCAGCTCCCACACTCAAACCAGCGTGACCACCAACAATGATGACGTTTTCATTACTGTAACAAACGGAGACGCGAATCTGGTCATGCGTCCGACCAGGAGAAAAAGCGGCATAACTGCCCGCAAAAACGATCAAGCCTTCATGAGCCAAACCTGCTGCGACACCAATCAAGTTTTGCTCAGCCACACCAACTTCAAAAAATCGATCGGGAAAGGCCTGGGCAAACGCTTGCATGCGGATGGAATCGCGTAAATCGGCACACACACTGACCACTCGATCATTTTCTTTTCCTAGATCTCTGAGCGCCTGACCAAAACCATCACGAATATTCTGGTGCGGTGCTTGAGAGTATTGCTGCCAACTAATCATATTCTGTTCCTAGAATCCCATTGAGACTGTTGAGTTCTTGCAAAGCCATCCGTGCTTCCTGAGGAGAAGGAGGGGAACCGTGCCAGGAGAATTTATTCTCCATGAAATCAACACCTCGGCCTGGTTGGGTGTACAACATCACGGCCGTGGGACGCTCATCGTCGCGCGCCTGGAGTAAAGTCTTTTGAATAGCCTGATGGTCATGGCCATCAACTTCTAAAACGGCCCAACCAAAGCTCGCTACTTTTTGAGTCAGTGACTCCAAAGGCATTACTTGCTCTGTTACTCCTGAAATTTGTATGAAGTTGCGATCAATAATCACCGTGAGATTCTGCAGATCGTATTTTGCACCGGTAAGGTAGGCTTCCCAAGTTTGACCTTCCTGATGTTCGCCATCACTGGTGACAACATAAAGATGATGTTTTTCCTGTTTGAACTTGGCGGCAAGTGCACGACCCATCGCCATCGAAATCCCTTGACCAAGGGGACCCGAGGTATTCTCAATTCCTAAGGCGACTTCTTGATGGGGATGACCCTGCAAAGGAGAGCCAAAAACTCTTAAAGTTGAAAGGAGTTTTTCTGAAAAATAGCCATGCAAAGCTAAAGAGGCATACCACACCGGACAAACATGGCCATTGGAGAGAAGCACACGATCCCGTTTATTCCAAGTTGGATTGCGGGGATCATGAAGCAGAACATCGCGGTACAAAACAGCAAACACATCGGCTAATCCCAAAGCTCCTGCAGCATGACCAGAACCGGCTTTTTCCAGCATCTGAATAATCAATCGACGTATCCGCAGAGCGTCGCGTTGGGATTGGGCAGACATGTAGTACTAGCGTATCGTACTGCGAGGGACCTGCCAAGACGACGGCCAAGGTTAGGATCTCACTCCAGCTGAGGGAGTTCTTGCAGGGAAAGAGTGGTGGAGACTTGTGGATTATGCTCGTGAACAATCTTCAGTTCGCCACCAAAGAGCTGAATCATCTGGCGTTTCGCCTCTAAATATGGGGTGTGACTGGAAACAGCTAAAACATGAGGACGTAAAACACTCAAAATAGCTCGGTGATGCTCAGGACGATCAAAAGCTCGAGGGAGGATGGCAACATCATCCACAACCTCGGTAGAGATGACGTCTTGGACCCTTTGATTTTGCGAATTGATGGGCCTATCTGGTCCCTTACTTTCTTTGACGCGCAAATCTGTTTCCACACCTACTACCAAATAATTTCCCACATTCCTGGCTTTACGCAAAAAATTAATGTGCTCTTGATGCAATAAATCAAATACTCCCGTGACAAAAACGATTGTTTTCAATTCGTCTTTAGCCTGCTGAACCCGTTTGGCCACTTCCAACCAAACTTGAATTTCAGCTGGAGTCCAATCAGTGGGAAATTGATAGTGCGCTATTGTTTTTGCTCGGCGATTGACCATAAGTAGTTTTGCGTAACTGCGTCACTATTCTCTCATACTCAGCTTCCACAATTGCACCGCGATCTTCTGGATGAAAAAAGGCTTTAGAAACATGAATTTTTTCATTTTTTTGGTGTGGACGCATATACCACCTCTGGAAGGCATACGCTGCAACGTTAAATGTATCCCATAAACCTTTTGTTACTTGTGGAAAAACGGAAAAGAAAGAAAAGAGGGGTGGACGAGACAGAAGGGTAGTGGTTCGGTTGTAGGCGGTCAGCCAACCTAGGAGCGAATAGTGCTTCACCCAAGTGTTCGCCATCACAAATTTTTCAGCTTCCCCAGTTGACGATTGATACACTGGCCAAGCCTGTACCAATTCGCGCGCGGTATAGATATTTTGGCTGTCATGTAAAGAAAGATTGGAGAGCTCTAACCAGAGATTACAACACCACCTATCTTGAACCTTATCTTTGGGAGAATCATGCCAACGAAGCTTTTGGGTGATCATTCCAATCAAAATCACCACGAGCCGTGTCAGCCACAGTCGATGGCTCTGCGTGATAATCAAAAAATCGAGATCATCATTTTTTTGAACATTCCCGACCGCCAAACTACCCGTCACCCAGATGCTTGAAATCCAGGGGATCAGTCGAAACCAACGAACGGCTCGCTGCACCTCCTGCCATTTCTGCTGACGAGTATTTTGAAGATCACTTTTCTCAAACTCATTATCAGACAAAAAAAATGATCGAAAATGACGATCTTTTTTTAAATTCAACCAGGCAGAACGCATCTCCTCATCTGAAAAACAATGCGGAGACAGAAGATACGATCGAGCCTGCCAATAGTGGAGCGGAGCATTAAAAACAGCGGAGTACGCCAAGGTACTCACCAGAGATTGTTGCAGTTGCTCGCTTCTCACGCCCCTAGTCTACACCCTGACTGAGTTTAGCGCTTGGCCGAGGCACCGAACTTCTGCAAAACCGTTTTTATGCCTGGTGCAGCGGCCTCTAAGGCGGCCGAGGCCTTAC
>Ga0265297_10008533_pt1 | contig 13611 bp, 29 predicted proteins | sample Munlanlwell13791_FD_192502 | JGI IMG/M metagenome (GOLD analysis project Ga0265297, IMG submission 192502) | Leachate microbial communities from a municipal landfill in Southern Ontario, Canada - Leachate well 137-91 | ecosystem: Engineered > Solid waste > Landfill > Unclassified | place... | reverse complement strand
CAGCTTCTTGCTACTCATGGCTTTCCTCCTCCGAACCAGTCCCTGAAGTCGGCCAGCCGCATCACCACCAAGTCGTCATCGTGATACATGCCGAGAAAGTGAATCACGCCGATGGGCAACTGCCCCGGCTTGGCGAGGCGCACGGCCTGTTGCACGAGGGCCAGCAACCACTTGACCGGCGCCTGCCTTTCCTTTATCTCCACCGCCAGCCAATCGCCGTCGAGATCGCGTTTGCCCGAACCGGCAATGCGTTCGACGCCGAGATAGTTGGCAACGGCGCGTTCGGCGGCATAACCGCGGCGGCGGCGGGTGGAAGAGGGATTCGTCATGCGGGTTCCCTTTTCAACCATTCACTGAACGGCACTCCCTGTGTGAATCTCAGGTTTGCCCAATAGCGCATCGTCTCCGTTAGCAGCCGATCACTCCATGCCGGTGCCACATAAGCATCACGCACCAGGGCGTTCAGCGGGTTGTAGCGCATCGGGTTCGGCATGATGCCCATGTTCATTACAGTGCGCAGCCGAAACCAGGCGTCGTCGGGCGTGTCCTCATATCCGATCAGGACATAGACTCGGATACGTCTCTTCGGAATGCCTGCCCTGCGCAATCGTTCATAAGCAGCCATGAAGGCGTTGCCGGTATCGATATGATCCCACGCCAGGCGTACCATGCAGTCGAGTTCCGCCAATCGTTCGGCATGATGCTTTGTCAGCAGCCGCGCATCGAGGCCCTGGTTGAAGTCGATCCGCGAAAGCGGCTTGAGTCTATCGATTACCGCATCAAAGTGCACCCGAGAACAGGCCAACAGGTTGTTATCACACACGATCGGGCGGGGTTCCCACTCCTTGAGTTCCCGCAATGACCCCTCAATCTTGGGGACGGCGCAGAAGGGGCAGCTGCGAACACAGCCCCTGCTGGTAAATGTAGCGTCAGGATTATGATGCGGCAGCGCGTCCACCTCACCCCCCAGTTCGGCCACATCGGCCAGCATGTGGGGCACGAGGGATACGGCCGGGCCGCCGGCGCGCACACGATAACCCTGCTGGGCCAGCCAGACGGCACGCTGATGGGCCGCCTGCAAGTCCCAGGTGAAGGCGACGGACAGGTAGGCAATGTTCCCATCCACCCACTCGGCAAAGGTGCCCGGCCAGGTCATGCTGGCCCCCTTGCCGCCCAGTCGCGCATCATGTTCTGATAACTCTTGCCCTTGGTTGGGCGCGGCGCGTCAATCACCGTGATAGGCTTGCCCATGGCAAAGGCCATGCCGAGATCGAATAGCACGCCCTGACTCTTGCCATCCCAGATGACGAACACATGCTGTGCTGCCGCAATTGCCGTCCGATTGTCCGCGCATATGCGGTAGCCGGTGGCGTCCTCCTGGTCGGTGTCTCGCGGCGGCCAATGCACCGCCCAACCGTCCGCCTCCAAGGCGGACACCAAGCGCGCATATTGCCGGGGATCGCGGCCCCTAACGGGACAGATAAGAAAGGCTAGCCTAGTAGGATCATTGTCCATGTTCCCCCCTAGTCAATCACGGTTACGATGGCCTGGGGCGCTACGCCGCGCACCGCCTCGGCAGCCTTGGCGTCACCGACAACAACGTACAGGTTGGGATCAGTGTCGTTGTAGTTGACGCCAAGGATGCACACCCCGTTCGGCTTCCGCACCAAGCCGCAGATGCTGGCCGCCAGTCGGGCGCGCGGCCCCCAGGATTCGGCGAGGGTCTCATCAACACTCATGATCATTCTCCTTGTTCGCGTCAACGGCCACATCTAGCTTGATGGGCGGCCTAACCCAATGCAGCACCTCCTTGTGGTAGTCCTCAACGCAGATTTCGCACGTCTCACGGGGCACGCCGTCATACTCTACCATGGCAACGCCATCGGGTATCTTGTCCAGGAGGATGGTGCACAGGAAACAGGCATAGGGCGCTGGGTTGCAGTCCCGTTCTGCGCCCTGCCTGGCATGGACCTCCGGAGTGTCGTCATGGGCCGCGATGAGGCCCCGCTTCTCGGCAGCGGGCTTGTGCGCTGCCTGGCCTCGGGTTTGCGCACGCCGCAGGGCCACGCTGGTGCTGCGCGCCGCCGTCGGCGGCCTGGCCACGCCCTCACGGCGACGGCGCTGGCGCAAGGCATCGACGGACACGCCGTAGGACGCGGCAATCGAGATGTACGACTCGCCTGCCCGCCAGCGCCTATCCACCTCGGCCAGGTCGATGGCCTTGACGGGGGTAAGGCGATTACCGTTCCCGCGACGGATGTCATTCGTTACGGCAATCTGTGAGACTAGCCGCCGCGTGATACCGAAGCGCTGGGCCACCCGGCTGTAGTGTTCCTCTGGATGGGCCTGGATGTAGGCCACGACGCGGGCATTGCGTTCGGCGATAAGCGGTGATGCGCGGCCTGCCATGGTTAGTCCTCCGGGATGTGTGCGGGTAACCAGTCGTGCCCGCCTTCCTTTATCAGCGCCATGTGCCTTCCGCAGCAGATGTCTTTGGCGGCGGCGGGCCATCGGGGGGGATCACATCGGCAGGGGGCGCGTTGTCCCCCCTCTCGTTCATAGCGCCCTCCGCTGTAAGCGCCCGCAGTGCTTCTGGCAAGGCGGCGGCGCGCACCGTATCGCGTACCTCGGGCAGCATGGTGGCCTGATGGCGCATTCGCGCCACGAGGTTGTTGTACGCCTCCACGAAGCGCGCCCTGTCGGCCATATCGTTCTCAGACAGCGCCAGCATGTCCACGCCGCCGATACCGTCCACCGCCTGGCGGATCACGGGCGGCAGCGGTTTGCGCCTGTAGCGCACGCCGCGATGGAAGAGTGTCGCCGGGCGCGACATCCACTTCTTCACCATGGCCCACGCCTGATAGGCGTCAGGCAGGCCCACCACGTCGGCCTGTAGGCGAAAGGCCATCTCACGCACATCGGCCAGGCGGGGGAAGTAGTGCGCCTCGGACAGAATCGTCTTGCCGGCGGCGCGCAACAGGCCGTCGTCCATGTCGGCGAGATATTCCGTCCAGAAGGCGACGGTTTTCTCCGAGGCGCAATGATCCGCCTTCTCGGGCCAGTTCTTGGCGAACGCCGCCAACATGCCTTTCACCACCGCCTCGGTTGCCATGGTTCCTCCTACAACAGGGCCAGTTGCATCTGTGCCTCAGCGATTCTCTTCTCGGCGATGCGGTAGTAGGTTTCATCAATCTCAATCCCGATGAAATTCCGCCCCGTCCGGACACAGGCAACGCCAGTCGTGCCAGAACCCATGAACGGGTCGAGGACGGTGGCGCCTTCGGGAACCTTCGCCATGTCCAGGCACCACTCCATGAGCGATACCGGCTTCTGTGTCGGATGGACGCGGCTCCGCGCCTCGGCAAACATGGATAGGTCGCGGCGACAGTAGACCCCATGCCCGCCCTTCATCCACGCAAGTTCGGCGTCACTAAGGAAGGAGCCGAAAGCCGAGTCGTTGCGCTTGATCCACACCAGTACGCTGCCAACCGGAAGGCGTGCGGCAAAGTGGTGGAATCCGAACATCACCACCCTCGGGAATGCCAGCCAAGGCGACGGGTCAAAGGACGTATCATCGCCCACCACGCCCTCGCCATAGTCACGGCCCGCTCCGCGCTTTGCCTGACTGGCAGGAGCGCCGCCACTGAATCGCTTGGAGTTGGTATCCCACCGCATCCCATACGGCGGGTCCGTCACCACCGCGTCCACGCTGTTGTCTGGTAGGCCGCGCATCACGTCGAGACAGTCGCCCAAGTGGAGGTTGACGCTAGGCATAATCCCCTAGAACCCCCTCCACGCATCGTCAAAGTCATTGGCCCGCCGCCGCTTGATCCCCAAGGCGGCCGTCAGGATCGATGCTGGACATTTCATTTCCAGCCCCTTCTTGTTCATGTGCGCGATGGCGTCCTTCACCAACTCCGCCGCCGCATCCCCATCCCAATCACATCGCCTAGCAATCTCCTCCAACGGCGGGTGCCATAGCTTGTTGCGCTGCGCATACGATGTCGGCGGCGGGGCCTCACTGTATTCTAGGAAGACGTGCATCAACCTGTTCCGAACCTGCTCCTGTTCGGGACTCAACTTTTCCTTGGTAGGCTTGGCAACCCTCCGGCGCGTTGTTCGCGCCGCGCCGTTAGGCGCCTTGGATGGGCGGGATGCAGGATTTTTTGCGGGAGGTTCTTCAGTGGGTTGTTCTTCTAAAGGGTTATTCTTAGGAGGGTTATTCTTAGGTTCACCACATGAACACCCAGGTTCATCCTGTGAACGGGTGGTGTTCACACGGTGAACACCCTGTTCATCCTGTGAACGCTGTTCGCCATCTTGTCGGGCATCCCGCATGGTGCTGTACTTGGCAAAGTTCTCAGGCCACTTGTCCACGACGATGATGCTGATGGTACCCTTCTCATTGGTGGTTGTCCTGATGTAGCCCTTCTTTTCGAGACTGGTACGTGACGCCACAACCTGTCCGACGCTGATGTGGCATATCTCAGCGGTAGTGCGTACAGACTGGTAGCAGTTACCCACTCGGCAGTAGTGGATGAGAAGCCGAAAGTCGTAAGGGTCTAGGTCTGAGTCGTCATAGATGTTGGGAATCTGGGTGAACCACTTGTGGTCGTTTTCCTGTTCGATGTGTTGTCCCTGGTCACTCATCGTCAGTACGTCACTTTCCACTCGGCAGCGAGTGTAGCGATGTGGTCAAGGTCGTCTTCGTCTAACTGGAACCATTCGCCATGGATGCACTTGTTGGCGAATCGCTTGTGTAGTGATGCCTCCGTTTGTCGCGGATTATCTGAGTAGAATACGGACACCACCTCGATGCCCGTCTTCCCGTAATTACTTAGTTGGCGGATTCTCATGTCGGGATCGCTTGCTGTAATGCCGATCTTGTAATTGCCAGCCTTGTCCTTGACGAGGTACACGTAGCCACCGCGTGGGGCAGATTCAGAACGTAGGCGTTCTGGAGGTGTGGCGTTCGCAATGCCGTGGCGGATGCGCGCGTTGATCTCGTCTAGGTCATCTGCACTCATGCTTCTGTACAAGGCGTCTATCCTGCCGCGCATGGTTTCCCAGTCAGCGTGGGAAAGAATCTCGCCCGTATGGGTGGTGATGTAGTAGGTGCGCCCGTTGTTGTGTAGGACCAACCCATGCGTGAAAGAAAAAAGTCTGTCGTTGCTATCCCAGAACAGGTCTCGTTCCTCTTGGATGTATGCCACGATGTTCTCCCTTGTGTTCTCCCGTCAACGGGAGGTTAGTCGGCATCCAGCATATCGATGGCCTCATCGAGGGCGCAGAGGGCCTCCTCGATAAGGGCGGGTGTAGTGTTCAGGCACTGCACGGCGTGGTGCAGCGCTGTTCTAAGGCGCAGAAGAAGTCCGGTGTGCGGGCGCCGCCCGTTATCCTCGGTGGGGCGTTTCTTCTCGGCCCTGATGGCCTGGCGCAACTCGCCACACGTCAGGCAGTCGCGTTCCGCCGCGTCTAGCCAGCGCTCCTGTTCCTCGGGCCGGAGGCCCGCCACCTCGGCATGGTGGGTGAAGGACAGGGCCTCGCGGCGCCTCTCGGCGGGAATGCGCCCGGCCACCCAGCGCTTGTTCATCAATGTCTGCTGCTCGTTTCCCGTCAGGTGTATGGCCTGCAAGTACTTGTCTCCAAACAACGCCTCCCCGCCCAGCAGCCAATCCCCAATCCACCACGGGCTACACTTCTGGATGTACTGTAGCTGGCGGCCCATCAGCGCCCACACCTCATAGGATGGGGCCTCGCGGAATATCATCGCCGTGGGCGTGAAGGCGAAGGCGCTGATGGGCACGATTACGTCCGAGACCTCAAGCACGGCGGGCAGGATTTCCCCCGTTACGGGGTGCACGGTTTCCTTGGGGTTCATCGCTTCAGCCGCCATTCAGGGATGCCAGACAATGCCTTGTGCCGTTCATAGGCGCGGGTGGTAGTAAGCCAGACTCTGGTGGGCTGAAGCAGGTTTTCGCCGTTGTACAGTGCCGATATGACGAGAACGAGGCCGATACGCCCTAGCCAGCGATTGATAAGGCGTAGCTCGATGCCAGGATGTGCTGTATCCATGATGAATCCTCTATGGTCAACAGGATGGTGACGCGGCGTCATCTGACGGCGGCACGATGTACAGGCTGTGAAAGTCGTGGTAGTATTCGGGGAACCTCCTAAGCAGGGCGTTGAGGAAGCTCAGTTTGGGGAGTACCCTTTCACGCGAAACCTTGCTATAATAGGACTGGGTTACACCAAGGCTTTCCGCCAGTTCAGACTGCGTTTGGCCCCGTACCAACCGCTCGGCCTCGAATCGGCGCCACACTCCGGTGCGTGGTTTCATGGGTGTTCTCCTGTGCTAGTGGGAAATGCTGTTATAGTCTAATAGTTCGCGTGCTGTAGCGCTGTATGCAGCGGTGCGCCACTATTCGGCTTTGTGTTGGTTTTTTCCCATCACCTCCAACGGGCTTTTCCCATACTGGGCAATCATGTCGCCCAGGCGATTCACGTCCGTCTCCCAGGCATAGATGATGCGCGTCGTATCGGGGCGTTCGTGCCCCAGATAGGCGGCCACCCATTCCAGCGGCATCCCATTGTTCAGCAAGTCCTGTGCCCGCCGATGGCGGAAGCAGTGGGGTGAGGTGTTATCGAACAGCCCCTCGGCGACAGCGGCGCGCTTCACAATGCCGCGCACGGCTGCGCCCGTGAGGGGGGCGAGGCGTTCGTTGCCGCCCTGGCGTTGGCGCAGGTGTGAAGGAAACAGGGGGGCGCGGGCATTGTCGATGGAGGAACGCATCCCGCGTTCACGGATGTAGTCGCCAATCAAGTCGCGCGTGTCCGCGCTGAGAAACACGGTGCGTGGCTTGCCATTCTTGGTGCGCACCAGCACGACGCGCTCGGCGCGCCCGTCCAGTACGTCGGCGCGCGTCAGGGAGAGGATTTCGGCCACACGCGCAGCGGTGTCATAGAGGACGGCGATGAGGGCACGATTGCGCAGCAGCGTCAGGCGGAACGACAGGTTGCGCGGCAGGGGGCGGCGCAGGTAGTGTTCCAGCACACACATCACCTCCGGGTCTACGCGCCGCGGGGCATATCCCTGCCGTCGCTGCCCACGCGCCCCCCGCGCGCGTCGCCGCATCCGATCATAGGACACACCCTCAGGGAGTAACTCGTGCAAGTCCAGCCAGTTCATCAGCAGGGTTGCACTAGTGATGTAGCTGCGCGCCGTGCGCGACTCACCCAAATCCTCGCCCGGCTGGGCGCGCGGATCGGGATAGTGTTCCCGCAGCCAGCGCATAAACCCCGTCAGGGTATCCTCGTCAATCACGCTGATGGGATGGGGTTCTGGCCCATGGATGTCCCCCAGAAAACGCATGAAGGCCATGGCCCCCCAATAGTACGTGCGCTTCGTTTCCGGACTAAGCGCCAAATCCGCAAGCATCGCTGCTGCGGCGGCGCGAATGGTGTCAATCGACTCAGACATGGCTTGCCCCCCTCCTAGAAGCTTGGCACTAGTATAAGTGCTAGAACACCATTTGTCAAGCACTATGCCCTTGCATCTGGCGGTATTTCTGCTATAATGGGGACGCAATCCCAAGCAGTATCCCAGAGGAGTACGCCTATGGCGACGGTAGATGTGCGCCGCATGACAAGGCTGCGAGAACAGCTACAACTGACGAAAACCGACCTGGCGCGAATTGCGGGTGTAAGCCAAAGTCATATCTCACAAATCGAGTTGGGAAGGATAAACTCGATTGGTTCGGCGACGCTGCTTGCCCTGGCTATCGCACTAGAGACGAACACGGACTATCTTGTCGGCGCGAGTGATGATCCGCGGCCCCCCAAGGCCCAGGCGATAGGCCGAATCAAGCCCGATGAAGAGGCCCTCCTCAGAACCTATCGCCTGATAGTGCAGGACAATTTCAAGCACGCTGTCCGAGAACATGCGCGGATGCTGGCGGACTTGGATGATCAGACTCGGCGTGAGGCTCGTCAGGCTGCTCGACAAAGCCAGTCAGCCGGGCGAGCTGGGCGTGTAGATGGTGAAGCTGCGCCTGAATGATAATCAACTCTAGTCTCTGAGGGCAGGAAAAACGGCGTTCGCAGCATTGGCATTGTTCCATGATGGCCTCGATGAGTGTGTGGACGCCCCCGTCCCCCAACGGAAGCGCGAAGACAAGCCCCCCCCGCCGAGACTATCAATGACGCCGTTATCATCACGATTATTTGGATTGTAGCGCTAATTGTGCCCGCTGGCAAGGGCAAGGCGGCGCTAGTGATCACAAATGCGAATGATTCGTCTCCCGTTGACGGGAGGCGCCCGTTCACGATTAGCCATCCTCGCCCGCCTCCTGCTCTGTCCGAAACTCTGCCGCCGCCTCGGGTGTCGGCGGCTCGATGGGGTAGTGTGCGTCCTCGTATTCCTCGATGGCGGCAGCCAGGCGCATAAGCTCGGCCTCCTCGGGCGAACCAAGCGGCGCGTCGAGGATTACGTCGATGCGGGCAAGGGCGGCGAGGTACTCTGCCTCAGTGGTGATCTTCATGGCACACCCGCCGGTCCCACCAAAACTCAGCAGTCGCCATCTGCCACCCCAGTGCCCGTGCCGTCCTCAGTCGCAGATCGTCAGTCATCGTCCTAGCCTCCCAATTGAGATGATGGAACCCCCCGGAAAGTACAGTCCGCATCCTCCTCCGCGGCGCGCAAGGCGGCGAGGGGTGTATCGCCCTCGCCAATCAGGTCTCCTGTCTTTCCGTCCAGGACGGTCCACAGCCTATTTCCGATGTGACCGGGAGGACATAGCATCCAATCATGCCCGGCCATTTCCTCCACCGCCTCGCCCACCTCGGCCAGTGGACGCAGGCGGGCGGCCTCCGCTTCTGCCGCACTGACCCTGTTGTCGCAGAAGGTGGCATCGTCTTGGGCGCAGCGAAGTCTGGCGCGAAGGCGCTTAATGTCAGCATTGGCATCAACAAGGTCACGAGTCAGAGAAGTAATCTCTGCCTCCGCCGAGGAACAGCAGGCATGAATCGCATCGCTGAGGGCCTCTAGCGTGGAGACGGTGACCTCATAACGCAGCAGGTCGCGCTTGGCCCATGCCAACTCCTCGGGCCACAGCATGATGCGCGAGACAAGGCGCTCCCGTTCCTCTTTGGTCAGCGGCAGAAAGTCGGTGTCACTCATCGTCACGGCCTCCCAATTGAGATGATGGAACCCCCCGCAAAGTACAGTCCGCACCTTCCTCCGCGGCGCGCAGGGCGGCGAGGGCGGTATCCCCCCTCCATCGATCAACCCCCTCTTCGTCGCAGGGGTTCTCGGCTTGAATCTCGTGCCAGTCCTCCATGCCATCCCAGTCGGTGAACGTGGCGTGCTTGTAGACCAACCAGTCCCTTTCCATCCAGTGCAGCAGCATCCAGTCGACTGGCATCGCCCCCACCGCCTCGCCCGTCGCGGCCAGCGGTGCGGTGCAGCGCACAATCTCCAGCAACCGTCGCGCTACCTTGAGCGCAACGGGCCACGAGTAACGCCCCTTCTCCTCAAAGTCGAGCGGCCCCCGGCACGCCTCCTCCAACTCGGCCTCAAGGTCGGCAATCTCTGCCTGCATGTTCTCTGTAACCATCAGCCCTTCCTCCCGTCTGGTAGCCTGAGTGACGGCGGCCTGCCCGCCTCACGCCAGTCCCGTATCTCGCGCCAGTTTTCCAGGGCCACGTCCAGCCCAAAGGTCTCCCGCTCAAAGGCGAACGCCTCCTGGTCGGTCATCATATGCGTCAGCCACGTTCCGTCGGGCAGTTGGTATACGTGCGCGTTGAGGTTGGTCACTGGCTCTCCGGTAGCTTGGTCACAACTTGGTCAGTGACCAACCCGCCCAGGCGGGCGTTCTCGGCCTCCAGGGTGGCGATGCGATCCTCGCGGTCTTTGACGGTGGCCTCGTAGCGCCACACTTCTATGGCAACAGCGCCAGCGAAAACCTCAATCACCTTGTCTTGCCCGAGCGCGTTCCACCGTTCAGCAGTGGCGGCAAGGCGTTCCCGTTCTTCCTTCGTCAGCGGCCCAGCCATCACTCCCCCTCCTTGAGCGCGGCGTCAATGACGGCGTTGTACTTGTCCCATCCAACCAAGCACGTTGGCCTGCCATCTTGCGTCACGAGGTTCCCATCGTAGGCGGCCATGAAGGCATCGAGCTGGTGCTTGCCATAGAACGTCGCGTTCGCCTTGGCGACATCCAGGAATCCTCCCAGATTGTCAACCTCGTAGAGGACAGCGCCCTGCGGGTCGGTTGGTATTCCCTTTCGCGTGCGATTAGGCCCAGGCCAGCCATGGTTGGGGGCGGATACCACCCACCAGCATGTTCGCGTGGAGTACATCACTCGGGCCTGTGGCGCTTTCTTTGCCAATGCCTCCAGGTCCGATAGACTTACCTTGCGCGTAAGCGTTAGCGTATTGCTGTGGTCAGTCACTAGAACCCTCCTTGAGCGCGGCATCTATCCTGGCCGCCAGCAGCCCATTTGCCTCGTATGCCCGTCGCGCCGCCTTTTCGCGGTCGTTTGTAAACGGAACGGCGGTGTTGTACTCGTGTTGTGTCCGTCGTGCCGCAATCGCCGCCTCGATCACCGGTGCCCACGTCTCCCTCTCCTCCAGCAGCGCCTCGATGTAGCGGCAAGCCGAGGCGTGATCGGTTCGCCACATCGCCGCGTCCGAGTTGGTGGCGAGAGAACCATCGTCAACTATCGGCATCGGCAGCCCCTTTCCCCTGCCAGTTACGGCAACGCTCATCGTCGTAGGCGTGCCAGGTGCTACGGTCGTCTGTCCAGAATCCGCAAACGCCAAAGTCGTTGTCACTGACACGGCTCCAATGCTTGCACGTCTCGCACCGCCGCGCCTTGATGGCGGCAAGCTGCGCCTCCAACGCCGCGATGCGCGGGTCGGAGACACGGGTATTCCAAACTTCAGCACGTCGTTCCTCGCGTAGATTCACCATCGTCCGGACTTCCATCAGACAATCAGGATTGCTACAGCGAATTATCTTGTAGGGCGCGTAGACCTCGGCTGGTGCCCCGCAAAATGGGCACGGCAGCAGCGTCACGTCGTCAGCCATCGGCGACCCCCCTCTTCTTTTTCCTTTGCTCCCACCGCGAACACCCGTCGTGTGCCCACATCACGAGATGACCATGGGTCGGTTTGCACTCATAGGCGATGTCCGAGATTCGCCTCCCGTGCTTGCATGTGTCGCAGGACCGCGCCTTGAGGGCGGCAAGCTCGCGTTCGCGCCGCCGCAACTCGGCGATGGTCTCGGCCACGGCATCGGCGGTGCTGGCAAACGACGCGCCTACCGTTGTGATCTCGCCATCGGCAAGCACTCTCTCGACAGCCTCCAACGCCGCGACACGCGCGTCGGGGACGCGGGTGTTCCACAAGGCGATGGCATCATCCCTGTAACACCATTTGGTGCGCAACTGGCATGAATGGCACCATACAGACTGATCTGGCGATGCGGATAGTCGCGCAATCCGAATGTCCGTCCCGCCACACATCGGACATGGCAGCAGCGTCACGTCGTCGGCCATAATTCCTCCATCGTCAGTTGCCCGCGCCTGGCGTCTCGCGTATGCCTCGCGTTGCGGGCGTGCATCTTGGCATCAAGGCGCAAATGACATGGGGCGCACAAGGCTCGAAGGTTATCATCACTCACATTGCTAGGGTCGGAATCGATGTGCGCCACGGTGAGGGTGCGCTGATGAGTGTCGAACCGCTCGCCGGGACGGCGACACTGTTTCCCACACTCCTGACAGCGCCAGTCGGCAGCCTCTTTCGTGGCGAAAGCGATGGCCTCCCAATCGTCGGGGTAGAGGTCACGCTGCATGGGCATCAGGCTTTCTCCGCCGCCCACATCACAGTAACCATTCCGCCGCAGGCAAGCGTTGCCCCCAACGCCATCCCAACCTCTCGCCAGGGCGACGAAAGGGCAAAGTTGCCGACTCCAAAGATCACCACGCCCAGAACGCTGGCGACGGTGGCGACGCGAAGCAGGGTGTGCTTCATCACGCTTCCTCCGGCGGTTCGGGGTAGACGATGTGCGCCCAATGGGTGACGTGTCGTAGCCATCGAAAATCAAAGTCTATGAACCTTGGGCCAATCAGGTCGGGGAAGTAAGTTGCCGAGCCGATTAGCACACCCTCTTGGGTATCGTGTAGATACAATGGGCGCAATCCCCTAGGCGGCGTCTCGTCAACGGGATGCCACGTCACGTCAGGCATTTTGTTCCTCCCACCACATATCCTCCAGCATCGCCCGCCGTTTGTCCGCCTCGCGCTGTGCCCACTCGTCGCGCGCGGCCTTCTCGGGCGTCTCTACCACCGCCGTCCACACCCACGGATTATCCTCCCACGGGTACTTGCGGAAGCGGCGGTTCCAGTAGGCGGCGAGTACCTGCTTGCCCACCATGTCTACCAGGGCGTCAATGTCCACACCCATCGGCGGGAACGCGGGCAACTTGGCCGCAACATCAAGGCCCATCGCCTCAGCGTCCTTGCCGGGGATGTCGCCAACTCGCATCACCCCCGCCTCGCACACGACGGGGCGGAAGCGGACGGCCCAGGCGGGCATCGTGGACGCGGGACGCCAATGGCACGTTTTGCCCCATTGCGGGTCGCTGACACGGTACTTGTAGCCCAGGCCGGTATGCAGCCACGCCTCCTTGCACACCAGCACGTCGCCGGGCGCGCCGAGGGGGGACGGCGCTTTGAGCAGCCGCTTCGCCATCGCGTCATCACTCAGGTAATACTCAAACCACTCCCACGTCCACGAGTTCTCGCCAAGCGGCCTCGGCTGCGGCACCACCGGCCTCACCACGAACAGCGCGCCCGTCGCGGCCAAGTGCCGGGCCTCGGCGTCAGAGAGAAGGGCGATGTTAGGCATCGGCGGACTCCTTGGTCTCGTGCTCATCGCAGAACCCGCCATCCCTCGTGCTGCGCCCGTTGACATCACACCAACCGCGCTCATCGTGGTGGCTGCACGTCTCGCAGCGCCTCTCCTTGATGTCGGCAAGCCTGGCGGTGAGCGCGTCTATCTTGGCGTCATAGTCGTGTATCACGGCCTCAAGTTCCGCGATAGCAGCGTTCTCGGCGGTGAGGCGGGCGTTCTCTTCTGTCAGCCGCTTGTTCTCGGCCTCAAGCGCCAATGCCTCGAACAAGGTGAGGGTGCCCCCAACGCGCCCACACCCCTCGCAAGGGTGCGAGACGTGGGAAAGACAACCTGGATGGGAACAGGGTTCGCCACGTTCTAGCTTGCGTCGAGCCTGGGCAACGTGATTCAGGCCATAAGGACTAAAATCGTCGCTCATGTCTCCTCTCCTTGCCACTTGTCGCACCGCGCGTCTGGCGGCATCGGCGTGTGCAGGCTCTTACAGGTACGCCAACCATCGGCGTCAATAGCGCCACGCCACGACTTGCATGTCTCGCACCGCCGCTCCGCCAGCGTATCCACCTGCTCCTTGAGCCACACAATGAGGTCGGGCACGTCGGGGTAGAACGCGCTGTCAGGATGCTGCTCTTTCCACGCGCACTCAGCGCGGACGATCATGCGGTTGAACAGGTCGATGCAGTCGCGAGCGTCGGCGAG
>Ga0265297_10008532_pt1 | contig 13612 bp, 10 predicted proteins | sample Munlanlwell13791_FD_192502 | JGI IMG/M metagenome (GOLD analysis project Ga0265297, IMG submission 192502) | Leachate microbial communities from a municipal landfill in Southern Ontario, Canada - Leachate well 137-91 | ecosystem: Engineered > Solid waste > Landfill > Unclassified | place... | reverse complement strand
GGTATCTGGGTATGGTTGTATCTGGTCATGGTCAGTCGCAGGGATACCCTGATGTCCCTGGCCACGCAGGCTCGGATGCCTTCCAGCGCTTCCTGATAGGCGCCGTCTTTGCCGCGGAAGCGGTCGTTGGTTGAGCTTGTGCCGTCCAGGCTGATGCCGACCTCTGCAAAACCCGTTTCTGCGATTTTATCCGCTGTTTGCGCATCTATCAGCGTACCGTTGGTAGACAGGGCGATGCGCATACCGAGGCCCGCAGCATGTTGCGCCAGCTCGAACAGATCTTCTCTCAGCAGGGGTTCGCCGCCGGAAAAGAGTATGACCGGCACGTTGAAATCAGCGAGATCGTCGATAAATTGCAAGCCCTGCTTTGTATTCATGGAGGACGGTTCGGCACGGCTGCTGGATCCGGCATAGCAGTGTATACAGTTGAGGTTGCACTGGCGGGTGCAATTCCAGACCACCACCGGCCCCGGCTCCACCCTGGCCTTCCCCGGCTCGCTGTAGCGAAGGCTGTCGCCGGGACTAATCGTCCCGCAGAGCAGACGCGATATGGATATCATGTCCTTCCCGCTCCATTGGTATACTTCTGGTGTTCGTCAATCATGGCGATAAGAGTCACATCGATCAAATGGTTGGCAAGCGGTATGGCCTCAGCGATGCGGCCTCCGCGCGCCTCGCGCTTGCCAACCAGGCCGGCTGCCGCCTGCATGATCAGCTCACGGTGCATGAGGAAGGCCTCCGTGGCTTCAGTCAGGGGCATTCCCATCTCGGCCAGCAGACGGCCGAAGCTCCTTCCCGTATCGCGGGCAGTGGAGAGGGATTCCTCTCTTCTGGCAGGCTCGCTGATATATCTTGCTGTGAGGTTGAGCAGACGGCGGCCCAGCTCAGCCAGCTTCATCTGGTGCTCCCTGCACGGCTTTATAGTCTGCGGAGACCTGTCGAAGAAGCCGCGCGCTATCTCCCTGTGACGGGGTGTGGTGTCTTCCAGCTCGCTGACCAGGTCCCTGATGCCCAGCGCTTTCTGTCCGGAACGTGTGAGCTTCTTCAGGTCGGATTTCGAGTAACGTCTGTGTCCACCCGGAGTCACGAACGCGCTGAGCTTGCCCTCATCCGTCCACTGACGCAGCGTTGCTTCGTTGACACCCAGTATCTGGCTGGCTTCACTTATGCTGATAAGGTCTGCTTTCTTCATCAAGGGGGCTCTCTGCGCAGCTATAGAACGTACGAAGATATATGGTATAGAATTCTATAGAAAATTGCAATTTTCTATAGAATCAGATAGATGAGGCCGTGCACATCGGTGGTGATATCAGGGTTCCATCTGCAGCTCAATTTTTTCGACCTTGGCATAGTCTTTCTTGTAGAAGAAAGAGCCGGCGAAGAAGAGAGCTGCGGCAACGACGAGATAAATCGGCAAAAAGGTCATGGCTGTATGTATGCCATAGGCATCGGAAAAGGCCCCTGTTACTATGGGGCCAAGCGATGAGCCCAAAAGGTGCTGGATGACAACCGCCAGGGCGACGGAAGTGGCGCGCAGCCCGGCGTGTACCACGTCCTGGCAGACGGCCAGCGCGGCCGGTATGAAGCTGGTGATGGCTATGCCCACCAGCAGCAGCATAAGATACTGTCCCAAACCCTCGAGCAATGAAAACGAGAGGTAGACGAAGACGGCAGTGATCAGGATGGATATGGCCGAGAAAAGCAGCCGCGCCCGCAGGTCTTTTTTATACCACATGTCGGCCAGAAAGCCGCCCAGAGGCGCCCCCACGATTGCAAGGGCCATAATTGCGCTGGCGCGCAGGCCGGCCTGGTCCTCGGCTATACCTCCTATGCGGTAGAAATAGGTCGGCAGCCAGGTGATGATGGAGGTGGTCACGAATACGACAGCGGCGAATCCGAGGTAAGTGAACCACAGGCTGGGAGTTCGCAGGAACTCCCTGCTGATATCACTGAAGTTCATTTTTTTCTTGCTTGCACCTTCGTCCACTGTTTTGACCAGCTCTACGGTCTTGTAGTCTTTGACGAAGAAAAACATGATGGCCACGATCAGTCCGGGTATGGCCACCAGGCCGAATGCATGCTGCCATCCCAAAGATTTGGCGATAATCCCGCCTAGCGCGATGCCCACGGCGCTTCCCAATGGTATGGAGGCATTCCAGATGCCTAACATGCGGGCGCGCTTCTCCTCGGGATAGATGCCCGAGATCATGGCCGATCCGCCCGGCGCATAGCCGGCCTCGCCTATGCCGATGGCGGTCCTGGCGCCGAAGAGCGATTTGAAGTTGGGCATAAAGGCACAGGCCGCCGTGGCCAGGCTCCAGAACACGCCCATCAATCCGATAGTCTTCTTGCGGCTCCAGCGGTCGACCAGTATGGATACGGGGAAGGTGAAAATGAGGATAGACCAGTAGACTGCGGAGACCAGCATGCCGCACTCGGCGTCCGATATGCCCCAGTCCCTCTGTATAAAGGGAAAGAGTGAGGTGACCACGGTGCGGTCCACGTAGTCGAAGAAGTAAAGCAGGAAGAGCAGGACGAATATATACATCCGGGAAGCTGACGATAGCTGATACCGTTTTGCCGCAGGCTGATTATCCATCCTGCTCCTCCAATCTATACTTAATTTTTTGGATAGACGTTATTTCTTTTTCAGGTGAAGCAGTTCCCTGGCTTCTTCCACCGTGGCGATTTCGAAATCCAGCTCCCGTGCTATCCTGACCGCCTTCTCAACCAATTCGGCGTTGGACTTGGCAAGCTCGCCGTGGGAGATATAGATGTTGTCCTCGAGGCCGACACGAACGCTGTCGGCGCCCAGCAGCATGGCCAGGGTAATCATGGGGAACTCGTCCTTGCCGATTCCCAGCGCCTGCCACTTGGCATTGGGGAACATCCTCCTGCCCTCTTCCGAGATATACATGAGTTGCTTTGCTGTGGCTGGCTGGCCGCCGGCAACGCCCAGCGGATAATCGATGTGGAACGGCATGTTCTTGTCGAAAACACCCTCTTCGCACAGGGCCATAGTGTTGTACAGGTGGCTGACATCCCATATCTCCAGCTCCATGCCCCAGCCCCTCTCCAGGATACCCTTGATGATTTTCCTCTGGAAGGGAGGCGTATTGCTGAAAGTGGAAAAGCCGTACTTGCCGATGGACATATCGAAGGTGCCCATGTTTAATGTCAGCATATCCGGCTCGGGCTTGATATCCAGCAGTTTCAGCTTCTGCTCTTCGGAAGCCGGGATGATCTGCCAGGTAGTCGTGTCCACCCAGGCGCCGATCCCTCCTCCCGCTTCGATCACGATCGGGCACTTCTCGCGGATACGCGCGACAACATCGCCCCAGACCTTGATATCGGGTGTTGCCAGCATATGTATGGGATCCCTGGCGTGGATGTGGCAGAGCGTGGCGCCGGCGTTATACGAGCGGTATGCCTCCTCCGCGACCTCTTCGGGCGTTATCGGCAGATAAGGCGTTCTTTTGCCGAGATTGGGTAAATTTGGCGTTTTTTCATGCAGGGTATTGGAGCCGAATGGTGCTACCTGGATGATTAGTTTCTTTGCCATGAGTCGTGGTACCTCCTTTGTGTGAAAATTGTTATTTTAAATACGCAATTATGCTATCGAATTCTCTCAAGTTGGCCGGTTCAGGTTTTCTTTTACCCTCCTCTATATCCTTGATCACTCTGGTCACCATCTCGTTGGCCGGTGTTTTCAGTCCGACCTCTTTACCTTTTCTGACTACATAGCCGTTGACGAAATCGACCTCGGTCTTGCGCCCCTTTTCGATATCCTGCCACATGGAGGGCTTGGTGGCCTTATGGTTGGCGAATCCGATCTCCATCAGTTTGGAAGCCTTCTCGAAGTCCTCCTTATTGCGCGCCAGGACCACGGAGGGAGAGACGCCCATCAGGTCGGCGAATTTAACGCCCGCCTTGATGCCGACGTCGTAGGTCTCCGTTATCACGGTCAGCGCCACCTTGCGTGCTGTCTCGTTTTCGATAACGCCTCCGTATGTCAGTCCCGCCGTTGTGCCTACGCCGGTCAGTGAAACGGTGATAAGCAGCTTGGTCCAGCGGTCCCCGATGATGTTGTCCGAAACCTCGGTAGTGAAGGCCTTGGAAAGCAGAGCAGCCGTATCTTCCACTATTTTGCTCTTGCCTGTGGGCCATTGTCCGATGATGAATCCACCGTCCGTGGTCTGCATCAGCTGGCCCGGGCCCTTATTGGTGCTGCCCCAGGTGATGCTGCAGGCGATTGTGCGCTCGACGCCCACTATTTTGGAGATGGTCTCCTCGTTGATGCCGTTCTGCAGTGAGACCACGGGTGCGGCCTTGGACATCACGGGCAATACGTATTTAAGCGCATTTTCAGTGTGCAGCCCCTTGACTGCCAGCAGGACGATATCGGCCCAGCCGGCATTTTTCTTGTCCACAAAATCGCCGGGCAGCATGGTCTTCACAGGCACAGTCAGTTCTCTGAAGCCGCTGATCTCCAGGCCGCTGTTCATACGTTTGACGTGCTCTTTATCGGCGTCCAGCACAATCACATTCAAGCCCTGCTTGGTCAGCAGTGCTGCTGTGATGCCGCCGATGGCCCCGCCGCCTACCACTAAAATCTTATTAAATCCCATGGGTTAGAGTACCTCCTTTCGTCCCCGGGGGACGGTTTGTCACTATCTCCAGCAGTTGACGGTCGATCTCCTGCATGGTTTCGTCACGGCTGCAACCGCCGTAATCATAAAATCCACTGCCTGTCTTCATGCCGAAATGGCCGGCCTGCACCAGCTCGCGCAGATGGGCGGCGCGCGGGTCGCTGTGCGCGTTGGGGTCGAAGTTCAGTATCGCCTGCCAGATCAGGTCCAGACCGATCAGGTCCATGGTCTTGAAAGGCCCCATAACCGACAGGCGCGGCCCCAGGCCCTGTGTGAAGGCATGGTCTATCTCCTCCAGTGTGGCTACCCCGCGTCCCAGGAAGTCCAGCGCCGCGGCCATGATGGCCATGTTGAATGAGTTGACCAGATAGCCGGGCACAACCTTGTCGCAGATAATGGCGCTCTTGCCGATTTGCTGCATCAGGTCAATGGTGTCTTTGAACGTTTTATCGGAGGTGGCGCTGCCGCGCGCTACCTCTACTATCGGCATTACCTCGGGTGGATTGATGAAATGCGTTAGTATGGTCCTTTTCTTGATTGAGACCTTATCAGCAATGCTGTCGATGGAAAGAGTCGAGGAGTTGCTGGCCAGAATCGTGTGCGGCTGGCAGATCTTCTCCAGGTCGGCGAATACGCTGCTTTTAACGGTCAGCTCCTCCTTCACGGCCTCGATAATGAAGTCGGCCTTGCCCGCAGCCTCCTCTAACGATGACGTCAGGCTGATACCCTTTGCGATATCTTTGCGGCTGCTCCTGCCTGCAACGCGAGTGCCGTCGAACAGACGCGCCATGGAATCGATGCTGTTTGAGGCGCGCTCAAGCGCGGCCGGATCTATATCGGCCAGCGCAACATGAAAGCCGTGGCGGGCGAAGGATATGGCGATACCCGGGCCCATTACGCCCGCCCCGATGACGGCAATACGCTCAATTCCGGGCATGACTTAGCGGCTTCTCCTGATCAGGCCGGGCTACAGCAGGCTGGCCGGCTTGATCTTTCCTCTCGCTTTCTGGATGTAGTAGAGCGCAAGTCCTACGACGATGGCAAGGACGAACAGTATGATAGGCCAGTAAACCTTCTGCATCAGTAAGAATACGATCAGCAGTAGCATGAAGATGACGTTCAGGACTGCAGCGGTGATGGCTGTGAAGGATACCAGCCCCGGCTTGAATTTATATTGAGACAATTTAACCTCGTTGGGGTGGGTCTTATGCAGTCTCGATACTGTTATCAATACCAGTGTCACCATCCACAGCATGCCGAAGTTGAGCATTGCGCCGTAGATGGCCAGGCTCTCGCCTGCCAGCAGCAGCGTGATCACGGTCAGCGCCCATGGCAGAGTCAATCCCCAGTGGGGTGTGCCCCAGCGCTTGTTGATATCGGCTAAAAATTTGGGGAAAAAGCCGTCCTGGGCATAGACCATGACGTAACGGCCGGAGACGGTCATCAGCGCGTGCAGAGTGGAGATGCAGGCCATTACCGCGCCGCCGATGATGAAAAAGAAGAACCAGAATGAATTGGCGCCGAATATCTGCCTGCTGACAGCGCCCAGGTCCTTGGATGCGGCGAGCTGGTCCCAGGGCATGACGCCCACTGCGACAAGCTCGACGAAGAACGTGAGCAGAAATACTCCCACCATTGCCAGGAACAGCCCGCGGGGTATCGTGACCCTGGCATTCTTGACCTCGTCGCCCAGCTCGATTCCGAAAAGGCCGCCGGCAATCAATGTGTAGCAGATGGCTGCTGCTGCGATCAATCCCACGGTCAAACCCAACGTGGGAGGCATGCCGGGAAACTTCAGGTTACCTGTGAACATGGTCGAGAAGTTGGACCACTCGATCTGCGGAAAACCGCCGAAAACGAAGGCCAGCAGGGCAACGATCAGCAGGAACACCATGCCGAACTGCACCCAGGCGGTGGGCTTGATGCCCACGATGTTGATGATATAGAAGATGGTAATCGATATTATGGCGATCAGCACCACCCAGGAGATGCCCAGGCCCGGCACCATTGCAGGGGCGTCCGGGAACAGCATCATGAGGAAACGCGCATTCGTGATGGCGAAGAGGGGCAGGCCGCCCAGCGGCACGGCCACCAGCAACACGATAACGGTCGCCACCGCCAGGGGGTAGGAGGCCAGCTTGCTGTACTGGTAGCTGGCCGCCGACTTGGGCGCGATGGAGGTAATCAGCATATAAGGTATTATGGCTAAAAATACGGGTAGTGAGCAGATTAACTGCGCAATGATAATGGAGGGGCCGGTCAGGCCGGCGGCGACCGTGGTCAGCGTGAACAGCGAGCCGCCGATATTCAGGCCTATCATGAGGAAAACCAGCAGTAGTAATGTAAGCTCTTTTCTGAGTATGCCCTGGCCTTGTTGTGTCTCTTCTGTCATCCCTGTCATCTCCTTCGTCTTATTTGCAGCTGCTGAGAAAAGGGTGGGTCAAGGCATTATACAATTTCCATATCCCCTGTCAATATACTTGTATGAACAACATTTATATCTATTATTTATATATGCCGAATGCCGTCTCAAAAGCCTGCCGGCTTTTCTGTATGTCCTTTTCGGTCATTACACCCGACATATAGACATGTCCGGGCAGCACCACCGCGCCCGGGTTGCCCAGCAGCAGCCCCAGCCTGATCATCAGGTCGAACTCGAAGACCTCCAGTACCTGGCTCATGTCAAACTTTCCGTTCAGGCCGAAGTGCACGATGCTGTAGATGGCGTGGGCTGAGACGTCCATCTTGAGCTCGGCTGCCACCTCGTTGATCAGTTTGGCCAGGTCTGCGGCACGCTCGATGGAATTACGTATATAATTGCCTTTCTCAAGCTCCTCGATGAAGGCTATGCCCGCCGCCATGGCCAGCGGATGTGCGCAGAACGAGCCCATGGGGAAGAGCGGTCCGAAGTGCTCGGCCCTGGGGTCCAGCGCGCCCACCACCGACATCACGTCCTCGCGTCCGCCCACTGCTCCGACTGGAATGCCTCCGCCTACCGGTTTGCCCAGGCAGGTTAGGTCCGGCTTTATGCCCAGCAATTGCTGTACCCCGCCTATGGACACCCTGAAACCGGTGGCCACCTCATCGAATACCAGCAGGACGTTATATTTGGTTGTAAGGTCGCGCAGCTGCTGCTGAAAGCCCTCGTTGAGCGGTGTGCCGCCGGACGAGGCGCCCAGCGGTTCCAGCACGACGGCGGCAACCTGGTCCTTGTTCTCCTTAAGCGCCTTCTCCACGATGCCGATATCGTTGGGAGGCAGGTTGATCAGGTTTTCCCAGTGGTTGTTGGGTATGCCTGCTGTGAAGAGGGTGCCTGAGCCGGCCGCCAGGGCATCGTATGACAGAACGCCGTTCCAGCCATGATGGTGGCCGGCGAACTTTATGATCTTGGTTTTTCCCGTAAAGGCCCTGGCGATCTGGCAGACCAGTTCGGTGGCCTCGTTGCCGGAGTTGACGATCTTTATTTTCTGGATGGACGGGTAATGCTGCATCACCTTCTGTGCCCACCTGGTGGCCAGCTCCTCGCACATCTCCAGGTGGAAACCATATTTATCCAGTGCTTTGTCAATAGCTTTACGTATGGCGGGTGCCTTGTGCCCGATGTAAGAGATGCCCTGGTCGATGAACATATCGATGTACTCGTTGCCGTCCACATCGTAAAGGCGCGATCCCTTGGCGTTGTCTATGAAAAGAGGATACGGCCTGTGCCAGATCATGTAGGCGGGCGCGCCCATGGGGACTATGAACTTGCGGGATTCCTCGTTGAGTTTCTTGGATTTAGGGGTTTTCTTCTCGTATCTGGCTATGACTTCTCTGAATTTCTCGTCGCTCAGCTTTGGTATACTCATTTTCACCCCCCTTTGTCCGCCCGGCCGGATGGCCTGAAAGGCGGCGGACGCCGTCATTTTAATCCACCGTGTTACAAAAAACAACTTTTTTGTATAAATTGTTTAGCTCCAGCTTCGGCCTCCGTATTGTGCTGCTCTTTCGGCTGAGTTATACTTACCATAACGCGCAATATGAGGAGTTGATGAGAAAAGTCAACCGAAATAAGAGATCCGCCGGGCACAAGTTCAGCCAGCGCTGGCTGACGGACCTGTTAAAGCAGGTCAGGGCGGGGGAGCTGTCGCTGCAGGATGCCGTCAAACAGCTGAGCATCCTGCCTTACGAGGACATGGTGCATGCCAAGCTGGACCATCACCGCAGTCTGCGCACAGGCTTCCCGGAGGTAGTCTTCGGGCCGGGCAAGACCAGGGAGCAGCTGGTTGGCATTGCGGAGCGGTTGGCTGCGCACTCCGGCAGGGTCTTGATCACACGGGTTGATCTGGATGCATTCAGGTCGGTGAAAAAGAGATTACCTGACGCCGTATATAATGCAGATGCACGGGCTATCATCATAGACCGCACAGCAAAGAGGGCGGGCAAACCGGGCATAACTGTGGTAACAGGCGGCACTGCTGATATACCTGTGGCCGAGGAGGCTGCTGTCACGGCAGAGATGATGGGTAATAAGGTCGAGCGCATCTTCGATGTGGGTGTGGCCGGAATCCACAGGCTTTTCGATCATTTGGAGCAGGTCAGAAGCGCCAGGGTGATCGTGGCGGTGGCCGGTATGGATGGCGTGCTGCCGGCGGTGCTGGGCGGGCTGGTGACCTGTCCCGTCATTGCAGTGCCCACCAGCATCGGCTACGGGGCTAATTTTAAAGGCATCGCGCCCCTGCTGACCATGCTCAATAGCTGCGCGCCCGGCGTCGCCGTGGTCAATATCGATGGAGGATTCAACGCCGGCTACCTTGCCGGACTGATCAACAGATGACGCCACGGAAATTGAGTGTTGAAAGCAAAACACCGGATAAAGTCGGTCACCTGGAAAGCATTATAGATAGAATGGGCTCCGCTATTGTAGCGTATTCGGGAGGAGTGGACAGCACGTTTTTATCCGTCACTGCTTTCGAAATTCTTAAAGACAAGGTGCATATCGTTCTGGCAAAATCCCCCCTGATGGAGCTGGAAGAATTCAACGTGGCTAAAAAACTGGCAACATCGCTCAAATTGAAGCTAACGGTGATAGAATTCAATCAGCTCGATATACCGGACTTCGCCGTCAACAATAAGGACCGCTGCTATCACTGCAAGTTGAATATGCTTGGTATATTGAATGAGACTGCCCGGGATAAGCGTATAAGGTACGTGTGCGATGGGACCAACTACGATGATCTCAGCGATTTTCGACCGGGCCTGGTAGCCATAGCTGAGCTCGGTGTGCGCAGCCCGCTGGCGGAATCTTTTCTGACCAAGCGGGAGATAAGGTCTCTTGCCAGGAAAAAAGGACTACCGAACTGGCAGAAGCCGGCTAATCCCTGCCTGGCCACCAGGATACCTCACCGCACACCGATCACACATGACATCATCCGTCAGGTGTCGGCAGGCGAGTCTTTTATCAAAGGACTGGGGATCGAGCATGTAAGGTTGAGGCATCACCGCAACATAGCCAGGATTGAGGTTGATCAGAAAGGATTTGAAAAACTCATGAAAAAGGACAACCGGGAGGCAGCCGTCGAGGCGCTGAATAAACTCGGTTATAAGCATGTTACACTGGACCTGGCAGGCTACCGGATGGGAAGTTTAAGCAAGTAGTCTGCCTGGAAGGATCAGGATTTCGATGGCAAATACAGCATATTTCGATCTTTATGCCGGCTGCAGCGGCGATATGATACTGGGGGCATTGCTGGATGCAGGCCTCTCCAGGTCTGATCTTGAGAAAGATCTGGCAAAGCTGCCGCTGGAGGGATACCGCATCATAGCCGAAAAGGTCAAAAGAGGCGCCCTCAGGGCAACCTGGGCCCGGGTCATTCTCGATGACGGCGTAAAACAGCCCGACCGCTCCTACAGCGATATCGTTGATTTAATAGCAGGAAGCCGGCTTGATGATCAGTTGAAGAAGAAGGTGCTGGATATATTCCGCAACCTGGGCGAGGTGGAGGCCGGTATCCATGGTACCAAGCTGGAGCTGGTGCATTTCCATGAGATTGGCGCGGTGGATTCCATCGTAGACATAGCCGGGGCTGTAATCGGATTGGACCTGATGGGGATCGAGCGGTGTTACGCCTCGCCGTTTCCTATATCCGAAGGTTCTGTCGAATGCCGCCACGGTGCGCTGCCTCTTCCCGCCCCTGCCACTATGGAGCTTCTGGCCCGCCGGCAGGCGCCGGTGGTGCAACCCTGTCATGCAGCCATGCAGGGCAGAGAGCTGGTAACCCCTACCGGCGCTGCTGTTGTGACAACTCTGGCCGATTTCAGCAGGCCCCATCTCAACCTGGAGAAGGTCGGTTACGGCGCGGGCAGTATGAATTTCGTGGAGTATCCCAATGTCATGCGCTTGTGGATAGGGGAATCGTCCGGGCATGATGCCCATGAGGATATGGTGCTGCTGGAAACGAATATCGACGACATGAATCCTCAGATTTACGACTATGTTATGGAGAGATTGTTTGCGCAGGGCGCGCTGGACGTCTGGTTTACGCACATACAGATGAAGAAGAACCGTCCTGCCGTGATGCTGAGCGTTCTCTCGCCCGCTGCTGCCGAAACGAAGCTGGCGGAGACCATCATGCGCGAGACTTCAACCCTCGGCATAAGGGTCCGGCCGGTATACAGGCATATCGCAGGCCGGGAGATGGTTGAGTTCGAATCGAGCTACGGCAAAGTCAGGGTAAAGGTCAAGCGCTTCGAAGATGATATCGTCAGTATCGCCCCTGAATACGACGAATGCAAAAAAATTGCTGCAGAGAAGAGGGTCCCGCTCAGGGATGTCTACCGGACGGTTGAGGCAGAGGCGCGCAGGCTGATTAAATAGAAATTTACCAGGGATCGATAAACGTGCGTCCCGATGCCTCAGAAGCTTTTTTCTGAACCGAATTCAGGCTGCGCATGATCCAGCGGCGTGTCTCGGCGGGATCGATCACGGCATCGATTTCCATATAGGATGCCATATTCAAGCCCTTGCCCATGGCGTAGGCCTGCTCCACGAAAAATTTGTAGGTTGCCTCCCGCTCAGCCGGGTCCTTTATAGCTTCAAGCTCTTTTTTAAAGCCGTGTTTGACCGCTCCTTCCAGACCCATGCCCCCGAACTCCCCGGTCGGCCAGGCAATTGTAAAAAATGAATCGTGGAAGCTGCCGGATGCCATGGCCATGGCGCCCAAACCGTATCCCTTGCGCAAAACGATGGTAAAGTATGGGACGGTCATATGTGCTCCGACCACGAACATACGGCAGACATGGCGCACCTGAGCTCGTTCCTCAATGTCGGGTCCGACCATGAATCCTGGCGTATCGCACAGTGACAGGACGGGAAGGCGGTGCACATCGCACATCTGGAGAAAGCGCGCCGCCTTGTCGGCGTCGTCAGCCTCAATAGCTCCTCCCATATGTCTGGGATCATTGGCGATCAGGCCGAACGGCCTGCCCTCGATACGCACCAGTGCAGTAACCATACCGGGTCCAAAACGCGGCCTCATCTCAAGCACGGACCCTGTATCCGCCAGGCCCTCAATCACTTTCCTGACATCATATACCCTTAACCTGTTCTCAGGTATCAGCCAGCGCAGCCTTCGCTGGTCGGCGGATTCCCAGGAGGCGATCGATCCCTGGAAATATGACAGGTATTTTCTGGCAACCGATACTGCCTCAGCTTCATTGGCGACCTCTATGTCCACCACGCCGTTACGAGTTTGAACATCGATGGGGCCGATATCCTCGACTTTGACAACGCCCAGCCCTCCTCCCTCGATCATAGCAGGGCCGCCCATGCCGATATTGGATCCCCTGGTGGCGATGATAACATCGCAGCAACCCAGCAGGGATGCATTGCCGGCAAAGCAGGGGCCCTCCACAATACCGATGAGGGGGACCTTGCCGCTCAGAGCTGCAAAACGGCTGAAGGTGGTGAGATCCAGCCCTGCCACCACGTTGGCATCGGTGTCACCCGGACGACCACCGCCGCCCTCGGCGAAGAAAATGGTTGGGAGTTGCCATTGATTTGCTATATGCAGCATTCGATCCATCTTCTTGTGGTTGAAAAGGCCCTGAGTGCCGGCCAACACCGTGAAATCATAGGCCAATACCATGCAGCGTGACCTTTCTTCGTCGAATAACTCACGGTTTACAGTGCCGATTCCCGTGATAAGCCCGTCGGCGGGCGTTTTCCTGATAAGCTCGTCCAGCGGACGCCGGCCGCGCTGGGCAGCTACAATCAGAGCACCATATTCGATGAAGCTGCCGGGATCACACAGGTCACCCACATTCTCGCGCGCCGTGCGCCGGTTCTTGCTGCGTCTCTTGGCAACGGCTTCGGGACGCCGCTCATCCAGTGTGAAAGAATGACGTTCTATCACCTCGGCGAGATCGGGACGGATAACGTCAAGGTCGAGTTCGCTTTCAGTGGTCTTAATATCGGCGCTGACCTCAGCTTCCTCTACAAAAAGCAGGGGTGATCCGACCTGCACGTTTTCATTCAGTGTAACGCAGATCGCGCGCACGTATCCGCTGCTAACTGCCGTAATGACATGTTCCATCTTCATGGATTCCAGTACAACCAATTTTTGGCCAGCTGTAACGGCATCTCCCTCGATGACCTCGATATCTACCACGCACCCCTGCATGGGCGCTTTCAGTGGTATAGTTCCCGGAGGCGCCGGGTGCTGCTCAAGCACTGCTTCATTGGACGGTACAGACCGGTCGTCGGCGAAAAACCGCTCCTTCCATTCAGCAGGGGTTGACGCCAGAGTAGCGGCATTGTCCTCGATGAAACGCGTGTGGATATCGTTATTCTCCACTTCCTGCCTGGACAACAGGTTTCTCAGAAAAGATATATTCGTTTCCACGCCCTCTATGCGAAACTCCTGTAGAGTTCGCCGTATCTGGGTGATCGCATTCTGATATTTGTCTGAACGAGATGTGATAAT
>Ga0265297_10008531_pt1 | contig 13616 bp, 11 predicted proteins | sample Munlanlwell13791_FD_192502 | JGI IMG/M metagenome (GOLD analysis project Ga0265297, IMG submission 192502) | Leachate microbial communities from a municipal landfill in Southern Ontario, Canada - Leachate well 137-91 | ecosystem: Engineered > Solid waste > Landfill > Unclassified | place... | reverse complement strand
TGATTCCAGAATCAACTTTAAGACTTTACGGTCTAAATCATCAAACCCTGCCTTATCAATTCCCAGCCCATCTAAGGACCGAGACGCAATCTTTAAATCTATCCGGTCAACAGAAGCCACCTGCGCGTAATCTCTTATGCGCCGCAATAACCTGTTGGCTATACGCGGAGTACCGCGCGCCCTTCGAGCTATTTCAAAAGCAGCGTCATCGGTAACCTCTATACCCAGTATTTTAGCAGAGTGGTTAACGATCTTAGCCAAATCTTCAATTTTATAAAAATCGAGGGAATAGAATATCCCAAACCTTCCCCTTAATGGCGCAGCCAATAAACCTGTGCGCGTGGTCGCGCCTATTAGTGTAAAAGGCTTAAGGTTAAACTTTATCGTCTTAGCATACGGCCCCTTGTCGATGATAAAATCAATCTGGAAACTCTCCATAGCCGGGTACAAAAATTCCTCAACTACTTTTGATAACCTGTGTATTTCATCAATAAAAAGTATGTCCCCTTTTTCCAGGTTAGTTAATATGCCGATTAAATCTCCGGCGCGCTCGATAGCGGGGCCTGAAGTTGCGGTTATCTTAGATCCAATCTCATGGGCGATGATATGCGATAACGAAGTCTTTCCTAGCCCCGGAGGCCCGCTTAACAAGACATGTTCCAGAGGCTCCTTTCTCTGTTTAGCTGCCTGAATAGAAACCTTTAAATTATCGACTATATCCTTATGGCCTACGAATTCCAAAAATTTCTTAGGGCGTAAAGATATATTTAATACTGCGTCTTCCTCGGAATCCTTAACGCAGGCGGGATTAATGCTTCCTTTAAGCAGCGCCTCTCTCGTCTCTTCGCTCATAGGGGATAATATTCTCCTTGTTCCTTAAAATTTCTATATCTTCAAAAAGCTGGCTCTGCCGGGCGATAATCTCCTTCACCCGGATTAACTCCAATACCGCTAAGAAGGTAACAATTATGTCCATCTTATTTTTTGCTTTACTGAATAATTCCGAAAGTTGCACCTTTGATTTAACTAATAACAGATGCAATATCTCATGCGTCGCCTGCTCAACGGTGAACTGATCCTTGACCACCTCATAAAAGACTTCTTTAGGGACATCTTTTAGGGCCTTGGAAAAAGCGTTAATCAGGTCAAATATGCTCGCTTCAAAATATACTTCTTTCTCCTTTGTATCTTTAGTATCTGCCTCTACCTTGGGCCGCTTAAATACTTCGCGCTGGTCAATCTCCTTTTGCCGCAAATTTTCCGCAATCTCCTTAAATTTCTCATATTCCAAAAGCCTCCTGACTAACTCTTCGCGCGGGTCCTCCTGTTCCCCTTCCTCCCCTTGACCCTCTTCAGCAGGCAAGAGCATCCTAGATTTAATCTGCATGAGGGTTGCAGACATAACCAAAAATTCTCCAGCAATATTTAAATCCAAAAGCTGCATAAGATTGATATACTGCAGATACTGCTCGGTTACTTTGGAAATAGGAATATCGTAAATATTCAGGTGGTCCTTTTTAACAAGGTATAATAAAAGGTCAAGCGGGCCCTCAAATATCTCAAGTTTTATTTTATAGCTCATAAGTTAACTGCCTTCAGTACTTCTTTCATTGTTTCAGAAGCCAGCGCGCGAGCATTTTTATTCCCCTCGGCGATTATTTTCTCTATGCCGCCTTTATCTTTGCTAAACTCCTCCCTTTTCTTCTGCAGGGGGGCAATTTTATCAATAATATTCTCTGCGAGTATTTTTTTACATTCAGTGCATCCTTTTTTTGCGCCTGCGCACCAATCGTAAACCTCATCTTTCATCTTAGGCACAAAGGTAACGTAATAAGAAAAAACATTGCAAACATCCGGATGCCCTTGGTCGCCTAGCTTAATCCTTTTGGGGTCAGTAAACATACTAGAGATTTTTTTCATTATGAGGCTTGCAGGATCAGAGAGATTTATGGTATTAAGATAACTCTTGCTCATCTTTCTTCCGTCTAACCCCAATAGCTTAGGAGTCTCGGTTAGTATCGCATCCGGATAAGGAAAGATTTCTTTTTTATACAAGTTATTAAAAAGCCGGGATATTTCTCTGGTAAGCTCTAAATGCGGTAATTGATCGCGCCCTACCGGGACTTTATCAGCCTTATAAAGCAGTATATCCGCAGCCTGTAAGACCGGGTATCCTAAAAAACCGTAAGTATTGAGATTCCGCGTCTTAATTTCCCTTAACTGCTCTTTATATGTTGGGCAACGCTCAAGAATGCCTAAGGGCGTTAAACAAGAAAAAATCATATAGAGCTTGAGGTGCTCCGGGACTTGAGACTGCACAAATATCACCGACTCTTTAGGGTCAATACCTACACTTAACCAGTCTAACACATTATCAGTTATATTCTCTAGGAGCTCAGAGGTATTTTCGTACTCACTCATCAACGCATGCCAATCTGCAACCATAAAAAAACACTGGTACTCTTTTTGAAGCTTGCCCCAGTTATCTAAGGCCCCTACAAGATGCCCTAAGTGCAATTTTCCGGTCGGCCGCATTCCGCTTAAGATTATTTTCTTCATCTTTCGACTTAATCCTTATTTTATTCGCCAAACGCTCAGGATGATCCTGAGCGAAAGTCGAATGGGTCATATTTTTCTGGCTATCCTCTCCTCTGTGTAGGCCTCGATGATGTCGCCTTCCATTACCTGATCAAAACTAACTAAACTAATCCCGCACTCAAAACCCTCAAGCACTTCGCGCACGTCGTCTTTAAAACGTTTTAAAGACGAAAGCTTCCCTTCAAAGACTACCTGCCCATTTCTGGTTAGATTGACCATGCAGCTGCGGTTAAACTTACCCTTAGTAACAAAACAACCCGCAACTATACCAGAACGAGAAAGCTTAAACATCTTCCGTACTTCAGCCCTGCCTAAAAATATCCTTTTAATCTTAGGCTCAAGCATTCCCTCTATTGCTGCCTTGATATCATTGGCCAGTTCATAAATAATATTATAAGTTTTTACATCTACCCCTTCTTTAGCCATAAGCTCTTTGGCCAAATCGTCTATATCTACGTTAAACCCCAGGATTAAAGCATCCGAGGCAACAGCTAAGACAATATCGGAGCTGTTAATATTGCCTACACCGGAATGTATAAAATCAATTTTTATCTCAGATACATTCATCTTATTTAACGTCTCTCTGATCGCCTCAAGTGAACCCTGCACATCCGCTTTAATAATAAGCTTTAACTCTTTTATCTTCCCTTCTAGAATCTGGGCATGCAAGTCTTCGAGGCTTATGCGTTTTACAGACTTTACCTGCTGTTCCTTTTCTCTCTCCAAGCGCAGGCTCGCCAAATCTTTGGCTTCTTTTTCTTGAAGAATAGCAAAAAACTGTTCGCCCGCGGCAGGAATTCCGGAAACCCCTAAAACCTCAACCGGCACTGAAGGAGCTGCGCTAGTTACGGCCTGCCCATGGTCATTAAACATTGCCCGTATCTTGCCATAAAAATTACCTACGATAATATTTTCATTTAAATGCAGCGTGCCATTTTGTATTAAAAGAGTTGCTACCGGGCCTCTACCTTTGGACATTTGGGCCTCAATAACTACACCGCGGGCTAATCGGTTTGGATTGGCTTTTAACTCCAGCATCTGCGACTCCAATATAATCATCTCTAAAAGATTGTCTATCCCTTCGCCCGTATTTGCCGATACCGGCGTAACTATAGTTTTACCACCCCAATCTTCGGGGTTCAAATTAAGCTTCGCCAACTGTTTTTTTACCCGGTCGACATCCGCTCCTGCCTTATCAATTTTATTTATAGCCACGATTATAGATACCCCTGCTGCCCGGGCATGGTCTATAGCTTCCTGCGTCTGCGGCATAATTCCGTCATCTGCAGCGATAACTAAGACCACGATATCGGTAATCTTAGCGCCACGGGAACGCATGGCCGTAAAAGCTTCGTGTCCGGGGGTATCCAAAAATGTTATTTCGCCATTAGGCAGGATTGCCCGGTATGCCCCAATATGCTGGGTAATCCCGCCGTGCTCGGATTCAGCGACTTTAGTCTTCCTTATAGCATCTAAAAGTGAAGTCTTGCCATGGTCAACATGCCCCATAAATGTGACTACGGGGAATCGCGGTTTTAAATCTTTTACTTCGTCGTCAATAGCATGCACGCTTAAAGCCAACTCCTCGCCTCTTAAGGCCTTCTTAACTTTAAAGCGGTATTTTTCACAAATCTTGGCCACCATAGCTTCATCCAAAGCCTGATTTATCCCTGCCATTATCTTCATATCCATAAGCATCTTGATAATAACAGACGGCTTTTCCTGCAGTTTTATAGAAAGGTCTTTTAAGGTAATGGGGAGTTCTAATTCTAAATCTTTAAGTTCAACTATGGGAGGGGTAGCCTTAACTTCGGCCTTGGGCTCTATCTTAGGTTTAACCTCTACCTTAGCCTTTGCTGCCTCATCCTTATGGCTAACCACTATCTTAGGCTTATCCTGAACCTGAGGCTTAAGCTCAACCTTAGGCTCAACGATAACCTTAGGCTCAACGATAACCTTAGTTTCCGGCTTAAAAATAACCGGCACGGATTTAACTATTTTCTTTGCCTTAGGCTTAAAAGAAACAACCTTTTTAACCGGCTTTACAACTGTAGCCTTCTTAACAGTTTTCTTTACTGCCTTTTTGGCCTTGGCAGAAGATTCTTTTTTAATGACCTTCTTTGCTTTCTTCGGTTTAATCATAATGCTTTACCTTCTTCCTATCATTATAAATGGTTACTTTACCTTCTTCGCGTCAGCAATTAACTTTGCGGCTTTTTTTTCGCCGATTCCCTTAATTTTAACAAGCCCCTCTTCTCCTGCGTTGATAAGGTCAGACAGGGAATTAATCCCGGAACTCTTTAAGCTAACCAAGGTCTTTTCCCCTATCCCGGATAATTCCTCCAATAAAGCTGTGGATTTTTTAGCTTTCCTTGCCTTTTTCTTAGGCTTTTCCCCAGGCCCTTCTTCTTTTTCCTTAGCCCCAGCCAGAATCTTAGCCGCCTTCTCTTTATCTTGATCTTGAGCCTGCGCTTGTGTAGCCTTAGTGCGTATATCCAGCTCCCAGCCGATGAGCCTTGAGGCAAGCCGGACATTCTGGCCATGCTTACCTATTGCCAAAGACAGCTGGTCATCGTCAACGATAACCTCTGCCTTAAGTTTTTCCTTATCTAGCTTTATCTCAGATACTTTAGCCGGAGAAAGCGCATTTTTAATATACTCGCGTATATCTTCATTAAAACGCACAATATCAATCTTCTCCCCGTATAGCTCATTAACAATATTCCTTACTCTGTTGCCGCGCATCCCAACGCAGGCGCCAACAGAATCAACCTTATCATTTTTAGAACACACGGATATCTTGGTACGTTCCCCCGCCTGACGGGATATGGATTTTATCTCTACTATCCCCTCGTAAATCTCGGGCACCTCCAGCTCAAATAATTTCTTAACTAAGTTGGGATGCGTGCGCGATAGGATAATCTGCGCGCCCCGGGCTTCTTTTTTGACGTCTAATAGAAAAGCACGGATGCGCTGCCCCTGCTTAAACTCTTCTTTCGGGGATTGTTCGCGTTTAACAAGTATCCCTTCGGCTTTGCCTAAAAGATCTATAATAATATTGCCCTTTTCAAATCTATAAACTGTGCCGCTTACAATTTCGCCTACGCGTCCTTGGAATTCATTAAAAATTACATCTTTTTCCGCTTCGCGCATCTTCTGGATGATAACCTGACGCGCAGTTGAGGCAGCGATACGGCCGAAATCTATGGAAGTAACTTCTTCCGCGTTCCTGTAAGCGCGTATCTTTCCGCTATTGCGGTCCAGCTCTACCTTAAAATCTTCGTCCGGCTTTAAATCAATAACTCTTTTAGCAGCACTAAGCAAAGCGCTCTCAACCGCCTCAATTAAAACCTCTTTCTTTATCCCCTTCTCCCTCTCGATCTGTTCAATTATTGCTAATAATTCCTGGCTCATTTTTATGTTCTCCGATTATTTTTAAATTATAAGCCTTGCCTTGTTAATCTTTGAAAAAGGCAATTCAACAACACTTCCTGAAATCACTATAGAAACGCTCTCGTCTCCTGCGCCATCAATTACCCCATCCCATTCTAATTTTCCGTTAAGATGTTCTTTTAAAAAAAACTTTGCTTTTTTATTTAAGGAACGCAGAAAATCTTCCCTGTTCTTAAGCGGCCGGTCTAATCCCGGAGAAGAAACCTCCAAGATATACTTATCCTTGATTAGATCTTTCTCATCAAAAAGCCTGCCGATATCACGATTCAGCATCGCGCATTCATCCATACTTATCCCGCCGTCAGGCTTATCCGCTAATACCCCTAAAACAAGGCTGCCGCCTTCATACCTATAGATAAGATCGACTAAGCTTAAATCCAGCGATTTTAAATAATCCCGCAACAATAAATCCAATTCGCTGATTAATTTTTGCCTATCCATGAGCATCTTTCTTTATCTCTTCTAATATTTCAAGCTTTGGCTTAATAAGCTTTTCTTGAGTAAGGCGGCTTTTAAGTTCTAAGGAGCCGTCTTTAAGCGCGCCTTTACCAATAATTAACTGCCAGGGTATCCCTAAAAGATCCGCGTCTTTAAACTTAACCCCTGCCCGCTCATCACGATCATCTAAAAGCACATCCACATTACTTCGAGTAAGGTCCTCGTATAAACTCAAAGATAAATCCATAGTCGCCTTATCTAAGGCATCCAAAGGCATAATAATTACTTTGTAGGGAGCAAGCTCTTTAGGCCAAATAATACCGTCTTTATCGTGATTTTGCTCGATTACCGCAGAAATAATCCGGGAGACACCTATGCCATAACACCCCATGATAATAGGCTGTAACTTACCCTTAGCATCTAAAAAATTTGCGCCTAAAGAAGAACTATATTTAGTCCCGAGTTTAAATATATGCCCGACTTCAATGGCGTTCTTTTTATTAAAGATAACCTTGCATCTAGGGCACTGGCTTAAAGCATCTTCCTTAAAGGTTTGCGCATCATTGCATTGCGGACAAACTAAAACCATATCTTCTCCCTCAGAAGCCGGCACCATAAATTCATGCGAAACCTTCCCTCCCATAACCCCGGAGTCTGCTTGAGTAGTTATGATATCTAACCCGCATCTTTTAAATATTTTTATATATGCCCCATACATTGCCTCGTAAGCCTTATCAAGCCCGGATTCTTCCCGGTCAAAACTATAGGCGTCTTTCATAACAAACTCGCAGGCACGGATTAAGCCGAACCGCGGGCGTATCTCGTCGCGAAACTTTGTCTGAATCTGATATAGAATCAAGGGTAACTGCTTATAACTTGAGATATGGTCTTTCACTAACTCGGTTATAATCTCTTCATGCGTAGGGCCTAAACAGAGTTTCCTTCCGCGGCGGTCAACAAACCTGAACATAACCTCGCCTATATCTTTATCTCTGCCGGTACGCTGCCATAATTCTAAAGGCTGCAATGCCGGAAGGAGGACCTGCGCTGCCCCACATGCATCCATCTCTTCAACAATTACCTTCTGTATATTCTCTAGAACCTTTAACCCTAAAGGCAGATAAGAATACGCGCCGGCCATAAGCATGCGCACTAAACCTGCGCGCAAAAGCAACTGGTGGCTAACTGATTCTGCATCCTGCGGGGTCTCTTTTAAAGTCGGTATAAATGTCTTAGACCAAAGCATTATTTTTTTAACTCCTTCATTAGAATATCGCGGCAACCAGAGAAAGGAACCTTTCTTACCGCTTTCCCGTTTTTAAATAATAGCCCGTCTTTTTTCCCAAAGGCAATACCGATATCTGCTTCTTTAGCTTCTCCCGGGCCATTAACCACGCAACCCATAAGCGCTACCTTAATCGGTTTAAGCTTTAAAGAAGAAACTTCTTTTTCAAAGTCGCTAACTAACTTAACTAAATTTACCTCGCAACGGCCACAAGTAGGGCAACTTATAATCTCCGGCCCAAACTTGCGTAAACGAAGCGCCTCTAAAATAGCCTTGGCAGCATAAACCTCCTGCACGGGATTATCCGTAAGAGAAACCCTTATCGTGTCTCCTATGCCTTCCAATAATAAAGCGCCTAAGGCAATACTTGACTTTATGGCTCCGGAATAAGGCGCTCCGGTAGCAGTTACCCCTAAATGAAGCGGATAATCGCAAAGCTTCGCTATCTTCCGGTATGCCAAAACAGTATCCAGGACATTCGAAGCCTTAAGCGAAATTATTATATCGCGAAATTTAAAATCCTCTACAATCTTTATATAAGCTAGCGCGCTTTTAACTAATTTATCCGGCATCCCTATTTTCCTTGAGCTAAAATCCCTGACTGACCCGGAATTAAGGCCAATCCGTAAGGGTATTTTGGCTGATTTTAAGGCACTTACTACTTCCTTGATCTCTTTCTTCTTATAAATATTTCCGGGGTTAAGCCGGATTTTATCAGCGCCGCAATCAACAGCCATAAGCGCAAGCCGATAATCAAAATGTATGTCCGCTACTAAGGGAAGGCTGGTTTGTTTCTTTATCCTCTTAAAAGCACAGGCGTCACCCGTATCTTTTATCGCTAAACGGACAATCTGGCAACCCGCATTACTTAATTCAGTAATCTGCTTAAGAACCCTGCTAACATCTGCTGCCTCGGCCTTGACCATAGACTGGATAACAACAGGATTTTTACCTCCAATAGCTATATTCCCGACTTTAATTACCTTTTTAATACTTCTGTTTATTATCATTCTATTTCATAAAAAATTTTGATATTTTATCACCGAAGTTCCTAACGATATCATTGTAAGTTACAAAGATTGCCAAGAACATAATAAAAGTAATCCCGACCTTATTAATCGCCTTATCTACCTTAAGGCTCAAAACTTTCCCCCTCAGCTTCTCTAAGGCCAGCAGCACAATATGGCCTCCGTCTAATATAGGAAAAGGTAAAAGGTTAAATATCGCAAGGCTTAAACTTAATACTGCCATTAAATGTAGCACTGCTATAAAACCTAAGTTAGCTGCTTGGGAGGTAATAAAGAAAATTCCCAGCGGCCCGGTCATAGACTCACGCATAGAGAGCCTGCCAGTCACTAAAAAACCCAAGGCCTTATAAGTCATAATTGTTAAGTCTTTGGACTTATTGAACGCCACTAAAAATGAGCTTAAAAATCCATGCCTTACCTTGATTACCTCATCAAAAGGCGTAATACCCAATAAACCAAGCCTGCGTTTCTGGCCGACATGGTCCTCGATATGCTTCTGCCTTATCCTTACCGGAATAATAATATCCTCATTTCCCCTTATTAAAGAAACCTTAACATACTCTTCGGATCTTTTGGTATAGATGATTTTTTGGATCTCCTCCCAGTATTCAACTTTCTTGCCGTCTATTGCAAAAATCTTATCTCCTATTGCTACTCCTGCTTCTTCAGCTCCAAAACCTTCTAACAAACCGCCTACCTTGGTAGTTAATGCGGGATAACCAATAAAACATATGAGCCAGAAGAACAAAAACCCTAAGAAATAATTAAGCAGCGGGCCAAAGAAGATAATCCAGAAACGCCTGCCGGGTTTCTGCGCGAGATATTCATCCGGTTTGCCGGTATACTCTCCAAGGTTATCACCCGCTAATTTTACAAAGCCGCCTAAAGGGAACAAATTCACGCTATACTCGGTATCCTTTTTCTTTACCTTGAATAATGCCGGGCCAAAACCCAAAGAAAACTCTTCAACTCTCACTCCCATCCTTTTAGCAACTATAAAATGGCCGAATTCATGTACCAGTATAAGAATACTTAAGATAAATAAAAAAATTAATAAAGTCATCTACATTAATCTCCTATCTTGAATAAATCTACGGGCCTCCTGCCTTGCCCAAATATCGGCCTTGCATATATCGCTTAAATCAGGGTTTAAGGTATTTTTATGCTTACGCATCACCTTAGCTACAATTTCAGGTATAGCTGTGAATTTTATCCTTGCATCAAGGAACTCACCAACCGCTAATTCATTGGCAGCATTCATGACCGCCGGCAAAGTACCTAATTCTCTGGCAGCCTGATAGGCCAAAGACAAACAAGGAAACTTCAAACAATCGGGCTTGCTAAAATTCAAGGCCTTTAATTTATAAAAATCTATTCCCGATGAAGCGTTATCCAGCCGGTCAGGATACGATAGCGCATATTGTATAGGCACGCGCATATCCGTTTTAGAGAGTTGCGCCAAAATAACTCCATCCACAAATTCAACCATAGAATGGACCAAGGCTTCAGGGTGGATTAAAATTTTGATCATTTTACGGTTTACGTTAAATAAAAACATTGCTTCCAGAAACTCCAAGCCTTTATTCATGAGCGTTGCGGAATCTACGGTAATTTTCCTGCCCATCTTCCATCTAGGATGCTTAAGCACTCTTAGGACAGAAACCCGCCTTAAGGCCGCATCCTTGGCGTTAAGCAAAGGGCCCCCTGAAGCGGTAAGATAAATAGTCTTTAACCTTGACCTATCCTGCCCCTGAAGGCATTGCCATATTGCCGACTGTTCGCTATCTACTGGAACAATTTTAATCTTTGACTTACCGGCCATACGCATGATAAGCGGCCCGGCCATAACCAAAGCCTCTTTATTCGCTAAAGCAATATTTTTGCCGCTCTTAATTGCGCTAAGCAACGGCCTTAATGCGGCCGAACCGCTTATAGCAAAAACGCACTGGTTTATTCTTTTATCTTTAGCAAATTCCAACAAACCTTCATCGCCTGAATAAATATTTATCTTATGGCCTAGAACCTTCTTAAGTCTAAACGCAGCCTCTTTATTCCGGATACAAACGAAGAAGGGGCGGAATTCTTTAACCTGCAAATATAAAGTTTTTATATCGGAATCGACGCTTAAAGCCACGGCCTTAAACTTATCCGGGAATCTCCTGATTACGCTAAGAGTATTCCTGCCTATAGAACCGGTTGAGCCGAATATGGCAATATTTTTCATTTGAATAAAACTGTGCTCAAATAAAAGTAGAAAACCGGCGCGGTAAAAAGAAGACTGTCAATCTGATCCAACACCCCGCCCATCCCGGGAAAAATATTACCTGAATCCTTTACTTGGCAATCACGTTTTATTAAAGATTCGGAAATATCTCCCAGTTGAGCTAATATACTGATTCCTAGGCCTAAGATTACAAGTTGGAAATAATTAAAGCTGATGAAGGGTTTGCAGGCTAACGCGGATAATATGCTAAAAGATATCCCGCCAAGCGCACCTTCAATAGTCTTATGCGGACTTATGCTGGGGGCAAGAGGTTTCTTGCCAAACCGGCTACCGATAAGATACGCCCCGATATCACATGATTTAGTAATCAAAAGAAGCGCAGCTAAAAAACCTAATCCTCCTTCAAGATACCTAATTTTCGTCAAAAAACTAAAAGACCAAGAAATATAGATTACCCCGAATACCGTAGTAGATATACCTACTATCGTGCCGGAATGTTGCCGGCGCTTAAACTGCATGAGGACAAAAAACAAAAGTGCCAGAATAATAAATAAAAACTCCCAACCCTTAGTCAATTCAAATCGTAACATTATCGATAAGGGGATTAAAGCCCCTAATCCTATCCCGAAATATTTATAGGTAGTTGTTCCTTTTTTCTCCAGCATACGAAAGAACTCATGAAGGCCTACGACTATGAATAAGGTAACCGTTAGGCCACAGAGCCAATCAATAGATATAACCCCTATAATGATAAGAATAAGCAGGCTTGAGCTTATTATCCTTCTTATTAACATCTATACCCCCCAAACCTTCTGTCTCTGGCCTTATACTCATCTATTGCCCTCTTAAAATCATCCGCCTTAAACTCCGGCCAAAATTTTTTGGTAAAATAAAACTCCGCGTAAGAAAGCTGCCAAAGAAGAAAATTACTCATGCGCATCTCTCCGCTTGTGCGTATCAGCAGATCGGGATCCGGCAACCCAAAGGTGTATAGATAACGGCTAAACCCCTCCGTATCCAAATCCTGTATAGTTAATTCCTTGGAAACAATATCCCGGGCAAATTTTTTAGCCGCCTCGACTATCTCCTGCCTGGAGCCGTAATTCAAAGCTAAAACAACAGTTAACCCGGTATTGCCGCTGGTCCTCCGTTCTGCCTCTTTAATCTTATTCTGTATGCCTACCGGTAATGGCTTACTTCCTCCGATAACCTTAAAACGGATGTTCTGCTTATGCATATTATTGACTTCACGGATAAGAAAATGATCCAGATAACGCATAAGCATATCTATTTCTTTTCTCGGCCTACTCCAGTTTTCCGTAGAAAAAGCAAAAAAAGTAATTGTGTTGATACCTAAATCACCAGCCGCTTTGATAATATCCTTTACCCTTTTGACTCCCTGACGATGCCCGGAACTACGCGGTAACCCGCGCTCCTTAGCCCAGCGGCCATTACCATCCATAATAATAGCAACATGCTTAGGGATACCGTCTCTATCCGCCATATTTATTGATGCACCCTATAATCTATGCCGGGAAATATATTATCTTTATATTCAATACTGCTAAGCCAACCCTGATCAATGGAGTTTCCTTTAACCTCCTCGTAGAGGCGGTTAAACCTTAAAAGATGATCTTTAGTGCGGCGTATAGCATATTCCGTATGCGTCCCTGTACCTAAGATAAAAGCCCAATCAGAACTTTGAGCGAGCAAAAGTTCCCGCAAAGCCTGGTTTAAGGCGCGTTTGGTTAATCCGTTTACGCTAGAATAACTTTTAGCCAGCTCTGTCATTCTACCCGAAGCATTATGCAAGTGCCGGTAGATCCAGTCATTAGACCCCTGCAACCACATTTCGCTATACCCCTTCCAACCCCAGCTTGACATTGAAGGCGTAATTACCTGGTTACGGGGATTTTCGCTTAAGTATTCAGGAACGGTAATCAAACTTAATTCATCTTGATCGAAAGCGATCTTACGGATTAAAAACTCAAGCCAGAGAGGGCCTTCATACCACCAATGACCGAATAATTCCGCATCATAAGGAGAAACTATTACCGGCTTTTTACCCAACAAGTCAGATAAATACCCTACCTGCTTCTGCCGGTTGAACATAAAATTCCCGGCGTGGTCAGCTGCTTTATCCCGCGCCCATTTGGGAATATACGGCTCTTTATGGCTTCCTGTCCCGGTGATCCGGTAATATTTTATGCCGGTATTGATTCTAATCCCGTCGGGATGGATATACGGCCTGATATAATCAAACTCTAAGTCAAAACCTATATCGCGATAAAACTCGCGGTAATTATAATCTCCCGGGTAACCTTCGATTGAACTCCATACTTGCTTTGACGACTCTAAATCTCTGGCAAAACACGCAACCCCTGTACCTTTACAGTAAACCGGGGCAAATACTCCATATTTTGGCCTGGGCTTACCGTGCAAAATGCCATGGGAATCAGTGAAAAAATACTGCAGGCCTGCTTCTTTCAATATCCGGTCTTGCCCGGGATGATAGCCGCATTCGGGAAGCCATATGCCTCTTGGCTTTCTGCCAAATACACTCTCATAATGGGCAACAGCCACTTTAACC
>Ga0265297_10008530_pt1 | contig 13622 bp, 12 predicted proteins | sample Munlanlwell13791_FD_192502 | JGI IMG/M metagenome (GOLD analysis project Ga0265297, IMG submission 192502) | Leachate microbial communities from a municipal landfill in Southern Ontario, Canada - Leachate well 137-91 | ecosystem: Engineered > Solid waste > Landfill > Unclassified | place... | reverse complement strand
TTCACTTGAGTTTGTAATTTATCCCTTACATTTATCATATCTTCATCAGAGTAATTATGTTTCTCTTGAAAGCGAGGATTCTGCAGAGGCAACTCTGCCATATAGTTCAGGAGACTTTCATCACTCTTGTCATAGAGAAGATGGGCAAAAGATGGTTTTTGGTCCCTGCCCGCTCTTCCTATTTGTTGAGTGTAATCGGTAAGATTCAATGCCGGATAATAATGAATTACGTGACGAATATCGGAAACATTTATTCCCATTCCAAAGGCAGAAGTGCAAATAAGGACCTTTAAATTGGGTTTCTCAATTCCCGAGAAGCGATTCTGAATTCGCATTTTTTCTTTTGTTTCAAGTCGGCTATGGAAAAATTCAGATTCTACTCCATTCTTTCTAAGGTAGCTCAGAAGTTCAGTTCCTTGTTTGATTGTTAGAACAAAAACAAGAATTTTATCGGTCGGATTTTTTTGAATAACACTCAGCACATACTGAGCTTTGGTAAATACTTGTTTCATCTTGGGATAAAGTGAATCGTTTCTGATGATAGATATGTCTATATTATCTCGATAAAAACCCGTCACAATGACTTCAGCATCTGGAATCTTGAGAGACTCTAGTATCTTTTGCTGTGTTTCCTTAGAGGCGGTTGCGGTAAGGGCAATGACCGGAGGGAAACCCATATCAGCTCGAATTTCACCAAGTTTTCTATAGGAAGGACGAAAAGCCATTCCCCACATCTCAATTTCATGGGCTTCATCAACCACAAAATGAGAATAATCATAGTAAAGAAAAATATTATTCAAGTCTTTAGATTCAAATCTTTCCGGAGCTACGAAGATGAACTTATAGAGACCTTCACCAATAAAATCGAATCGTCGTTGTTTTTCTGGCTTAGCAAGATCGCTATTTATATAGGTGGTCGGAATCTTTTTCGACCAAATACTTTCTACTTGATCTTTCATAAGTGCCTTTAGCGGTGAAATGACGAGTGTAGGATATTTTCCCAGGAGCCCTGGTAACTGGTAGCAGACTGACTTTCCCGACCCCGTTGGTGTAACAAACAGAACATTCTTCCCTGCTAATGCTGCTCTAATAACTTGTAGTTGTCCCGGTCGAAAGTCTTTGTGACCAGTGAGGTAATGAAGGTAAACATCTAAGTCATAACCGTCATCTACGTTGAAAAACTTTCTTAATCGTGAAAGAGATTTTCGAGTGAGATGCATCATTTTTTTAAGGACTGCTCTGCTATCACCATAGTAGGCATGAAACTCTGCATGGTGATACTTGTGGTGAATATCACAAAGCGTGATGAGGTTCTCAGGCGTTTCGGTACCACCAAATTGCTCTGGCAGAACATGATGCAGTTGGACAATATCTCCGTTATTTTTGGAGAGAGTACAACCAGGAAACTGGCACGTGTAATTATCTCTTTCAAAGCAATATTGCCTAACAGACGGTGAAATACTTCGTTTTGTCATGTGGGTAGAAATAGTATAAAGGTAAAAGAATTGAAAATGATACTTTCGAAATTGTTAATATTCGAATGAGAAAACCTCGCACCAGACTTAAAAGACATGGTTGAAGAGGGCTCAGTTCGAGTAAGAACAAAAGGGCTCGCCCTGACAGACACGTTACGCAACAGGGCTACCGACCTAGAACTCACTATGACAGACCTGAGAGTTACTGCCCCGCAGCTAGGTTTCCAACCTATTTTTCTTCCTTCGCTTCCTCAAATGATTTAGGATAGTTGCTCGCTATCCAGCTATTTACCTCAGTAAGCTGCTTGATGCCATCTTGTCCTTTGAGCCATTGTTCACTCTTAGGAAAAAGCTTTGCGTAATCTCTAATCAGCAATGTCAAAATTACATTCAAAAACATCACTCCCATATCAGTGAATCCTTGCTGAACTGCCTTCATATCATCCTGTTTGAATTGGTATGCAAGCACAGCATCAGAATGAGAAACAGAAGACAAATGATTATACAAATCGTCAAAGTAACTTTCTGAAATTGAAGCCTCAGCGGCAATACCTGCCCATCCACCCTTAGGCTTCCAATCAAAGTCTCTACCTGCTTTTATATCTTCTTTTGCTCTTTTTGTAATGTGTTCAACCGTGAAAAACTTTGAGCTTTTTATATCAACGAGAAGTTCTTCCAGCTCTTGAGCTTCTTTTTGAAGTAGTTCTTCAACCTTTTTAGTAATGGGTGTATACCTCTGCCTATGTGAGAGTGATGATGCGTGCCAGAGTTTATATCTAAAAGAGCGTTCTTCATCGTCGATAGTCGAATCCGAGAAAATATGAAAAAACGTGAGATACGATTCAAAAGCTGACCTAATAATAGCAAAAATCGAGGGGTAATCAGTAAAGTTTATTTGTGTCGGAATATCTTTCAAGCTGGGTTTTGTCCCATCAGTCAAATACAAAACAGACAAGGCATTTGCTGCTATTTTTTGTGCAAGGGGTTCGGCATGTAAAAGATAATCGTGCTCTTTATCAAAGCTGGTACCTTTGTTTTCTTCGATGATAAAAAAAATTGCGCCACATAGTGTTATCAGTTCGTCTTTATTTCTCATTTTGCTTTCCTTTTTTCATAAGGTCCTCGTATACCCTACTTTTAGTTACTAACTCATTTGAGTTCGGCAAGAACTTTTCAAGCTTTTCAATGAGTGCTTCTTGGACCATGCCGTCTATCGAAGTGTGAACTGCCATTATGATATCCAAGCCTTTCTGAATATCTCCGCTGGGTCATATTGCCACGTTGGGGTAAGTTCTGAGTACCCGCCTTTACCAAGCAAATCAAGGTACTTTATGGCAATTTCTTCGATTCTTTGAATCGCAGTTCGAATATGCTTTGTCTCGATGCTTTGTTTACCCTTAGGACCTTTGTTCCTGTGTGCCAAGGTGTTGTCAATAAACTTTTCAACAATTTCTGTTTGTTTTTTCAATTCAGAAATATCAGCCTCAACTACCTCTTGAGAAAGCGTCAGTCCATCAGAAGAAAAAACTTCATCGAATCTGTCTTCTGCGTAGTCTCTAGTTGCTGGTAAAACGCCATCCCCCTCTGGATACTCTCTCAAGTAAAACTCTTTGGTTATCAACTGATAGTAGCATTTGATTTCTTCAAGCAAGTTGATTAGCGAAATACAATCTCTATTTGTATCTACTAGCCTGCGAATGACCATCAAGGCAGACTCGTAGTAATTACGCATCACCCAATCATGAAAATCTCTAGGGTTTTGTATTTCTGGGTTATTTTTTACTATCTCGATGTAATCATCATAGAGCTTAGTTTTTATCAGTAGTCCCTGGGTTTCGTTATAAACTTCATCGGACCACCTCACCCACTTTTCTAATTTAGGGTCAAGTTGGTATGACATAGGTAACAGTATTGTACCTGAAAGGAAAAGTGTTTTATATCAGTCAAATATAAACAGCTTGTACAGCTCAACTTCCAGCACCTTGGCTATACTCGCCAAGGTTTCGACGCTTGGACGTCTCTCACCTCGCTCAATATAACCGACGTATGCACGGTTGAGACCTGCTGCTAAACCAAGGTCTTCTTGGCTCATGTTGTCTTTTGCCTTACGGTACTTGCGGATATTTGCCGCTATTTTGTGATAAACATTTTGGTCTTTTGGCACACTCTTAGTGTGTTGCAGACACGACTAGCAGTCGACTTACTGCTGGTATAGAAATGTTAGGAAGTTTGGTATAAAATATCTACTGACAGTCGTGTCCACAATAAAATAAAGAAGTAATGAAAGGAAAAATGAAAAAAATACTCAAATGGGGCGGCATTATCTTGGTTGTCTTGATAGTAATCAGTGCAATCGCTGGCTCAGGCGGCGAAAGCTCTAACTCAACAGACTCAAGCTCTGGTAGTGAGCAAGCAACCTCAAAAACCAGCGAATCAAAAGTCTATCAACCTGGCGAAGACGTGCAAGTTGGCGATGTACGATGGAAACTTATAGAGGCAGAAGACCGTGGTTCTGTGCTCAAGGCATCTCAATCACGATATGCGGGTATCGCCAAAGACAAAACTGCTAATGGCGGTGGCAAGTTTATCCAAGTTACTGTCGAAGTTGAAAACTTAGGCAAAGAAATGAAAAGTGTTTCTAACCTCAAGTTAGTTGATGACCAAGGTCGAGAGTTTACTTCATCAAGTGATACAAGCGAGTGGGTCCCAGAAGGCAAAGAGCTGTACATTGTTTCTAACCTCAATCCCAACGTGGCACAAGAGTTTGTTGATATCTACCAAGTTCCCGCTGATGCAACAGGTCTCAAGCTGATGGTTGGCGACTTAGCTGTATTTGGAAATAAAGAGGCCGAAATCAACCTCGGACTATAATCAGTAATTCGCAAGTTATACCAAAAACTCCTATTTGCTCAATAGAGTGAGTAGGTGTTTTTGTATCCTATAACAATTGACTTTCTTGTTATATTTTGATATACTCAATAGGTGTGTAACAGTTGGCTTCCAGGCTATCGCAGCCAATGAAACCTCTGTTATTCGCTCTTTTACATATTGAGCAAAAAACTCTAAAGCAGATCAGTAGGTAGCTCTTTGAGGTCTAAAAAAGCTAACTCAAAGAGCTGCCTATTATCTAGAGAGGTAGGCGGTAAGTTTTAATTTACTCTCTTCTATTTTCTCAGCTGAGGAGTTTTAAACATGGCTACATTAGTGGCAACAATCAACGGACGTAAGGTTTTCTCCAACAAGTCGGTCAACTCCATTGTCAATACACGTGTGACGTTTTCTGACGGATCATGGTGTGATGTGGCGACTGGCGAAGTTCACAACAACGGCGCAGGGTACATCAACTTCGACACGCCGTCCGCTTCTGATGGCGGTTCTGAAAAGACCACCATTGGTCCTAAGAGTTTTCAAGCGAAAGCAGTGGATATCCGTGATGTCTCGAATGCGGCGATCAACGTCCAGCCCTATGATGGCAGTGAAATTGTCGTTACCCTTGAAGGGACGGCAGAGGCACTGAAAGCTATCAAGCTAAATCAGCAGGGTGATGACGTGATGATCGAAGGTGAATCCAGCAATGGCGGTGGTGGTATGACCATCATCTCTGGCGGAGGAAACTCTTCTATTCGTATCGGTAACATTCGTGCTGGCGGTATGGTAATTGGTGGTGGGACAGTCATTCGTGGCGGCAACGTCATCAGTGGCAACAACATCGTCATGACGGGCGGCTCAGGTGAACCCGAAGCAAAAGTCACTGTCAAAGTCCCTCGCAAGACCACTGTACGTCTCTCCGGCGATTATGCGGAAGCGACAGTTGGTGACACCGAAGGTGCGGTCAACGTTAGTGCTAGCGGAGTTGGTCCTACCAACATCGGTAGCGTCGGTAACGCACGTTTGAAGGTGTCAGGTACGGGAAACATCAGCGTTCGCCGTGTAACTGGCAGCCTGAAAGTGAACGTGTCGGGTACAGGAAGTGTGCGGGTTAATGAAGGTGAAGTCAGTGAATTGGAGGCAAACGTCTCAGGCGTGGGAAGCGCCCACCTGAGCGTTAATGCCGAAGAAGCTGATTTGAACCTCTCTGGCGTGGGCAACATCTACGTCAAAAACGTCAAAGCACGTCCCATCCGTCATCAAGGCGGCATGGGAAGCATTCAGGTTGGCAACTGGTAAGCCAAAACAACTGCTCAATATGAAACGCCCCCTCGGCCACAAGCCAGGGGGTTTTTCGTACCTAAAATTGTCTTTTTTGGGTAAAATAAGGTTATCCTAATTTTTGAAAAAGTAATGAACCATGACCTACGAAGACCAACTCGAAATTATCATATACGAACTTATTGAAGCCAGAAAACGTGCCTCTGGGAAGTGGCCCGCTAGACTTAGACGTTCTGAAAACGAAAATCTACTCAAAATGAACGATAGCGAGTATGCGGAAATACTTCTCAAACTGCAATCTGATTTTGAAGTCATTGAGATAGTTGATTACCCTGGACAAAGACGAGGATATACGGAAGACGGCTCCGAGTATATTGAAGCTGTTCTTAGTGGCGACTATCTTATACGCACCAAAGCAGAGTTTGACGATTGGGTTGCAGAGTTTCTAAGACACAGACGTAATGCCATCGAAAAAATTAGCTGGAATAGCTTTCTTCATGTTTACGATGTACTTGAGGACATCAACAACAGCACGCAGCTTACCAACAAAGACCGAGTCGTATTTCGGTTACTCAAAAACCCTGTTGCACACCTTGAATTGTTTGCCCACGACACTATCACGATGCGCCATAAGTACATGGACAGGCGTGATGAGGCTTTGCAGTATCTCAAAAACCAGAATGTTATTCACGACTTTGGGCATGTAGCTGACGTGGGTTGGGAAACCGATGTCTGGGTCGATATCAACTTGATTGAGTTTCATCATTTTTTTGAAAAAGCTCATAAGCTATATCTGAAACGAGCAACTTTTGTTGACGACAAGCCGAAAAATCAACCAAAAGCAACTAAAACAACAACCGCTACCCAGTCTGATGATATTGCTTACAAAGTTGAGTATGAGCCTTTCAGTCGGAAAGTTTCCGTAAATGGCATCAGGCTCAGTCAACCAAATTACGAAAGCGATAATGAAAAGTTTATTGCCTACATCATTGAACACCCTAACCAAAAACTAAAACTGGACGATGTAAAGAAAGAACTTGGCTTTCTTGATACTTGGGATATAAACAAAACACTTGAAGTCTTAGGCTTTACCAAAGAGTACCGTCAGGCTTTTTTCTCTGTTGGTAATGGAACCGTTGAGTTTCGAAACCCACTAACCAAAGAGCAAATGCAAAAGTTTGGTAAATCACTTAGCCTCAAAAAGTAGTTGCCCCTTTTTACCCCGTTGTAGCCCCATCAGCCCCCAACTTCAAGCGGGCTAGTCTATTTCATTGTTGAATTACTGGTATGTCGGACCGAAGTCCTGAAAATACCAGCATTCTTTCATTTGCAGAGTTAGCTGACTATCCAGTTGATGAGCTGGAATTGCGACGTGGTTACGACCGTATCAAGTCTCTTATGGAAATTTTTATCACTATCGACCAAAGAGAAAGGCAACGTAATGAAAATATCGGAAATCAACATTACCCCAATCAAACCAAATAACGGACTTGTAGCCTTTGCTAGCTGTGTTATTGAAGACGCAATTTACCTAGGTTCTATTGGCATTATGAGCCGCCCTGATGGCTCTTTTCGCCTGACCTTTCCTACCAAAAAGGTTGCTAATCAAAATATGAACCTCTATCACCCCATCAGCCGTAATTTTGGCGACCTAATTGAGCGAGAAATCATTTCTCGGTACGAAGACGTAATGAAAGGTAATAACCATGCTCGATACAGTCGCTCTGACTCTTAGTCAAGACAAGTTCGTGGTATTTGAACACGAACAATTTTCACCCTCTGCTGGATTGGTTTATAACCCCGACCGTCGAGGCGTTATTCGCTGCTATCGAAACCCGACTAGCAAAGAACTCAAGCAAGGCTTGTATGTCCCAAGACTTACTCTTACAGGCAGGCCAAGAAATACAACATTGCGAATTGAATTATCAGTTCCCAAGTTTTTGTTTGGCAACAATTTTGACGAACTCACTGAAAATGATTTTGCTGATGTAGTCAAAAAGCTCGAAAATACTCTCAAAGACATTGGCGTTAGGACTTACTCTGGTGCGATTGAATCAGCACAAGTTTCTTTGATTCACTATGGCAAAAACATTGTTTTTTCAGACTACACAACACCAGCAACTTATATTCGTGAGGTAAATAACTCCGATATTTCCCAGCAGCTTGATTTCAATCAAACTGATTTTCGCAATGGCGGTCATAGCATCAAGTTTCGAGCCAATTCTTTTGAGTTTGCTTTGTACGACAAGGTCAAAGACCTTCAAAAGGCCAAAATAAGCAATAAACGGTCCGAGGAAAAAGAGAACGAGGTTCAACTGAGCTTGCTTGATTTTATCGAACAGAAGCACAAAGCATACGTCGCCCCATTTGAGGTGCTTAGAATGGAAGCTCGACTCAACAACCGAAAACGGATAAGGGATACTTTTATAAAAATTGGCTATCCAGACATTGACCTGACTTTCCAAAACCTATTCAAAACGGAAATAGCTAGACAAGTAAACCTCTTTTTTCTCGATACAATTATCGAAAATCATATCTACCTAGCTGACTCGAAGCTCACAAATGCTCAATACTTCTCAGAACTACATCGTGTCTATCCTGAATATAGCCTTTCCAAGAAAAACCAGTTGCTAGGAGCAAGGGTTCTTATCAAAGAACTTGGTATCAAGGGCTATCGTCAGTTGTTGTCTGTAAATGGTGCTTCCGCATGGTATCGGCACAAAAAGCTGCTCAAAGCGTCTGAGCTACCAAGAAACAGAGGCGACCCTATCGGCCGCCTCATTCGGGAAGTCACTGCGTTCACACCAATAAAACTGCATGACTATCCACAATTTCAGTTATAAAACGTATTATAAGGAATACACACCATGAAAACCATACTACTAGCCCGTGTTAGCACGGAAGAACAAAAAGAAGCAGGCAACTCACTACCTGCACAATTAGCTCGATTGCAAAAGCACATGGCTCATCACAAACTTGAGCTATGGAAAGAGTACAGCTTTGACGAATCAGCCTGGAAAAAAGACCGTGATGAGTTTAGCAAAGTCCTCAAGCTCCTCAAGTCATCAAAAGAACCTGTTGCTATCTGTTGCGATAAAATTGACCGCTTGATACGCAATTTTACGCACGACTTGGCTGACTTAGAAGAATTGCGACGTCAAGGGAAAGTTGTGCTACATTTTCCGTCAGACAACATCATTTTACACAAAGACTCGCCAGCAACAGACCTATTCCGATTTACGATGGGTGTCAGTCTTGCTAAATACTACTCTGACTCGATTAGCGACAATGTCAAACGTGCTCAAGAAGAAATACTTCGCTCAGGTAAGTTTCCTGGAAAAGCCTATTTTGGCTACCACAATGTAACCCTAGAAAATGGCGATAAGTGGATTGAGCCAGACAGTTTTCAAAAAGAGGTCGTCAAAACAATGTTCCAGCTTTATGCGAGTGGCGGTTACTCGTACGACCAAGTAGTCAAGAAAGTGAACAAACAATACCGACTCAAGCTCACAAAAAGCAAGGTATATGCAATCCTAACCAACAAATTTTATGTCGGCATAATGACATGGGCAAATCAAGAATATCCGCACAATTATAAAACTTTCATTGACCCAGAGGTTTTTGAAAAATCTGAGTCGATTCGACTTGGACATGGTAAAAAAAAGTTCAAGTATGCAGGTTTGAAATACCAGTATCGCGGCATCATCAAATGCTCTGAGTGTGGTTGCCTTATAACGCCTGAAAAGAAAAAAGGTAAGTATGTTTACTATCACTGCACCGATTATCACGGGCAACATAAGAACAAAAACGAATCACTGATATGGCTCAGAGAAAAAGAAATTACCAAGCAACTTGCCAAGCTATTTGAAAGCATGGTTATCCCACGTCCCGAACTTGAAAAAGTAGTTCGGGACTTGAAGCTGGCTCACGAAGACAAAAGTATTGCCTTTCGTAATGTGCTAACCCACTACCAAACTGAGTACGACAAATACGAAAACCGTATTGAAAACATGTACGAAGACAAGTTAGACGGTAGTATTACTAGCGACTACTATGAACAAAAACGAAAAGAGTACCGAGACAAACAAAGCGAAGTGTTAGCCAAAATCAAGCAATTGCAAAGGAAAGACGAAAGTTTCTATTTGACGACTGCGTATCTAGTAGAACTGGCTTCACGAGGTCCACAGCTCTTTGAAAGTTCCGAACCAGCAGAAAAACGGCAAATTTTGCAAATTGTACTTCGGAACTTACGACTAGAAGGCGAAAAATTGCGATATGACCTGCTATTTCCCTTTGATGTTATCGTAAAATATGCAAGTCGTTCTGAGTGGCTCCCCCGCGTGGATTCGAACCACGAACCTTGAAGTTAACAGCTTCCTGCTCTACCATTGAGCTACAGGGGATCGTCTGACGCAAGCATCACGCGATAGGGGTAATTATACTCAATATCCTCAAGTTTCCAAACAGGAGTTTGCCAAGTGACGATCCTACTCCTCCAGAGCAGACCGACAGTTCATCTCAGAGAATCTAGCGTATCTCGTCTTGGGGAGTGGCGGTGGTTGCATCAGCTGCCGATTCTAGCTCGGGATCATCCAAACTCAAGGCAACGATAATAGCTTGGACACTATCGATCCAAGCTTGCAGTTTGGTTATCTTTGCTTCTCTGGCAGCCTCATTTTCTTTGGCAATCTCTTCTTCTTTTAGAGTCACAAGTTTCAATTGGAAAGCTTGAAGGGTAGAAAACAGAAGCCCGGGATTTCCGTCCCAACGCTGTTGGTACTGCTTCTGGGCTTCAAATCGATCGTAGACGAGTTTCATACAAAATTCCTTTTCTGTATAGAAGTATATCAAATCCGGAGATCATTGAATGGTAAAGAATCTACTCCAAGAAATCTTGCAAGCGTTTGCGCATACTGGGGTGACGCAGCTTACGGAGAGCCTTGGCTTCGATTTGACGAATTCGCTCACGAGTGACGCCGAACTTTTTGCCGACTTCTTCGAGAGTCATCGGGCGTGAAGAGTTCAGACCAAAGCGCATGCGCACCACGCGGGCTTCACGGTCGGTGAGGGTTTGCAAGACGCGCTCAATATCTTCCTTGAGCATGCGGTTAGCGGTGGCATCGTAAGGCGAAAGCTGGGTTTCATCAGCGATGAAGTCGCCAAGGTAGGAGTCACCATCTTCACCAATAGGCGTTTCCAAAGAAGTGGTTTTCTGAGAAATCTTGAGAATTTCGCGAACCCGTTCTGGCTCGATTTCCATCGCGGCAGCGATTTCTTCTGGGGTGGGTTCTCGACCGAGCTCTTGCATGAGCTGGCGAGAAATACGCATGAGTTTGTTGATGGTTTCCACCATGTGGACCGGAATACGGATGGTGCGAGCCTGGTCAGCGATGGCGCGAGTAATGGCCTGGCGAATCCACCAGGTGGCGTAGGTACTGAACTTGAAACCTTTACGCCACGCGTACTTTTCCACGGCGCGAATCAAACCCTTGTTGCCCTCTTGAATGAGGTCCAAGAAAGTCATGCCGCGACCAATGTACTTTTTGGCAATGGAAACCACCAAACGTAAGTTGGCGTCAATCAAATGCTGCTTCGCTTTGGGGTCACTGTCTTCGTTACGCTGGGCGAGGTCAATTTCTTCGGTACGATTTAGCAAGGGAATACGACCGATTTCCTTGAGGTACATGCGGACCGGGTCGGAAATGTTGCTACTTTCGAGTGTGGCCAGTGATTCGAGCTCCTGCTCCATATCACTGAGCTCTTTATCTTCACTACTACTGGTAGAAGTGGAAACACTCTCGAAAATATCGAGGCCTTCTTTTTCGAGAGCATCGTAAAAATCGTCAATTGCTTGGAGATGTTTCTCAGGTTCACTGACTAAGTTAAGGACATCGTCCTGCGCCACAAAACCTTGTTTGCGGGCCTTGGCCATGAGCTGTTCTAATGCCTGAGAGATCGTCATTGCTTTGTCGGCCATGTGTTTCCTTTCACTGATTGAGAAACTTGTGTATTCACTAGTAATAAAAGTTGTGATCGGCAAGGGATAATTTGAGGTCGATCAAACTGTTATCTTTATAGAAATACAATTATACTTTCTCATCGAGTATTTGCAATCAGGTGTTAAGCAATCTCCACAAAGACGGCTAACACCGTTTATTGTTCAATTTTGATCTATTCGTGTTAGCCTTCGCTCCTCGACTCGTCACACCATTTATTCCACATTCTCTCGTTGAGGAGAGACTTTGTTCCGATTGCCTAACACCTGTGACAGAGCTTCTTATTGGGAACAAGGTATCACATCGGTAGTTCTTGTCGGCTTGAGCTCAGGAAAAAGACACATAACTGCGCTAGCTGCGCTGCTAAAAAATTTCCTAGAAAAACGCACCCTACTTTTTTGCCGTTAAGCGCATGAACTCTTGCAGGAGTTGCTGCTTCTCTTCTTCTTGTTCAGGAGTGAGCGTATCTACTTTATCTAATGCAGCTAGGCGGGCATTAATATCAGATCGTTTTTCATGGACTGAGCGTGTTTCGATGCGGGTAACAATATCCTTCCAGGCTTTGAGAAGATCTTTTTCGTCATACGGTTGCTCCACCACATATAACTTGGTGAGCAAATCCTGCAATTCGGCTGGGACTTGTTTGACAAATTTGGCGACTTCAAATTGAGAATTTTGTTTCAAATACGTAGCCACCAAACCCTGTAATTTTTTCAGCAGGTCATCTTGGAAAGGCAGCGCCAGCACCTTTTTCATGGCGGCCGTAGGATCGGGGTGTTGCCACGCTAGTTGCCACACGGAAATTTCCAGTTGGTCGGCGGTGGAGGTTTCCGGCTCGACATCCTCATCACGATCGGCTCGTTTGGCCAATTTCAAAGTCAATTGTTTTTCCAATCTTTGCAGCTGTTCTTCCATGACGTGCGCTGGCAAATCCAGTTTTTCACCTAACTTTTGTAAGTAAAAGTTACGCTCCACTGGATGCTCAACCTTCAAAATCAAACTCAAAAGTTCATCGGCCACGGCGCGGTGTCCGGAGACGGAACTCACATCATGCTGCTTACAGATTTGTTCCAAAACATAGTCGAAAGCGGCCACGTGATTTTTCACTGTTTCGCGCCATTGGGCCGGATTGGCACGCGCCAAATCATCGGGATCTTTGCCACCCGCCACGAGAATAACCCGCAGGGCAACATTGAATCCTTGAATGGTTTCGATAGCTCGTTTCGTAGCTTCGACACCAGCCGAATCAGCGTCTAACGAAAGATAAATCGTTTTGACGGTACGCGCTAATAACTGAACCTGTTCCTTAGTGAGAGCCGAGCCTTTAATTGCCACCACATTCTTAACGTGAGCCTGCCAGGAGGACAGAACATCAAACTCGCCTTCCATAATAATGGCGGCTTCTTTTTCGCGAATGGTGTTTAAATTTTGGTGATAGCCAAACAATAATTCGCGTTTTCGATACACCATGGTTTCGGGCGTGTTGATATACTTGGCTTCTTTGACATCAGCGGCTAAAGTACGGCCCGAAAAACCCACTACTCTGCCCCGATGATCATGGAGCGGGAACATGAGGCGGTTGCGAAAACGATCGTACACGCCTTTGCGACCTTCAATTCCCAGACCGGCATCAATAATTTCATCCAAGGTAAATTTCTTTTTGGTGACGAGGTAATCAATGAGGTGATCCCAACCATCCGGTGCAAAACCAAGGCCATACAATTTCACCGTGGCGTTGGTGGTCTGCCGTTTTTCCAGATACTGACGACCCGGCTCGCCAATTTCATGTTCCGTGAGCAAAAAGTGGTAAAACTTTTGGGCTGTATCCAGCAGTTCCAGGACGCGTTTGCGTCTTTGTTCTTGGGGATCAAAAATCTCGGTGGTCAGTTCAATACCGGCACGTTTGGCTAAGAGTTCCAGGGTTTCGCGGAAGGTCAAACGATCGAATTCCTGAATGAACGTGAAGACATCACCCTGCTTGCCGCAACCAAAGCATTTGTAG
>Ga0265297_10008529_pt1 | contig 13622 bp, 25 predicted proteins | sample Munlanlwell13791_FD_192502 | JGI IMG/M metagenome (GOLD analysis project Ga0265297, IMG submission 192502) | Leachate microbial communities from a municipal landfill in Southern Ontario, Canada - Leachate well 137-91 | ecosystem: Engineered > Solid waste > Landfill > Unclassified | place... | reverse complement strand
ATGGCCACCCTCGGAGTTCGACCGACGCCGAGGGTGGCCATCGCGTGTCCCCAGCGCTCCATCAGTGACACACCTGTCTGGGAGCGCGGGCTCATCAACACCGTGAAGGGCTTTGACATCGCGACGCAGACGCTGACGCCGATGGGTATGTCGGTGGACCAAGCGTACACCGATATCGTTCGTACGTGTCTGGCGAATGGCGTCGATTATCTGGTCATCCTCGAATCCGACATGATCGTTCCGCGAAACGTCTTGTCACAGTTACTCCATCGTGCGCATGATGAGAAGCTCCCATTCGTATGTGGCAGCTATGTGTTGAAGGACACGACGGGGCAGAGCGCGGCGATCACGGTAGATGAGAATGGGACGCCGATCAATTTCCCGAATCCGTTTGAAGAACGCGGCGTGGTTCCGTGCGGCTGGGTGGTTCCTTTTGGATGCTCCATCATCCGCACCGAGGTCTTCGCCGATATTCCTTTCCCGTGGTTCCAGACTGTGTTTGGTTCTCCGGATCGACCGGTCCCGATGAGCTTTCAAGGTCAGCAGGTCGAGATCACGAATACGTTGACGCAGGATGCCTTCTTCTGTGAAAGGCTCTTCGCGTCAGGTTACCAAGGCTATGTGGACACGGATATTCAATGTCTGCACATGGACAGGGAAAGCGGGCGGATTTTCGGCTCGCCGAGGTATGTGGATGAGTATGCGTTGAGGTCAAGCGAAGCATGGCGTTTTGCAGTGTCGGAACGCTCATTGGCGAATATCCATCTCGCCAAGACGTAGACGAGGCTGCTATGTGCAAGGTGCTAATCATAGACGATGACCAAGCGATTCGCACCGTCCTGTCGACCATACTAAACGGAACGCACTCCATCACCACGGCCAAATCGGCGGAGGAAGCCGAGATGCTCATCGGGTTGTTCGAGCCCGACGTGATCGTTCTCGACTACCGTCTTCCATCAGGCGTGAGCGGATTGGAGTTTCTGCGACGTCTTCCCAAAAATCGTCCCGAGGTTATTGTGGTCACGGGTTCTGGGGCGGATTCGGAGCTCCGTTCCTCGTTATTGAGGGCGGGGGCTCTGTATGTGGTAAGCAAACCGTATGATCTGGAAGAGCTTCGCGTGATGATCGAGAAGGCATCACGGTATCACAGGGCTTGCAGTATGTTGAACGGTGTTGAAGAGCTCCAATCAGGTGCCCTCCTCGACAATCTACGACGAAGCGTCCGCGAACTTGAATTGTCGAGGGGAATCGCCAATGGGAACAGATGACACCGTCCTTGCTACTATCCTGTCCGACCTGACGCGCGCCGTGACTTCGTTGTCGGCTTCCACGGCCGACAATCTGCGCTCCATCACGAACATCCAGAAGTCCATAGACGTTGCCTTGGACAAGCTGAATTCGCTGGAACGCGCTGCCGAGCGGCTCGATGAAAAGACTCGCCGTCTGGATGCGACGCATTATACGCTGACCGAGGAGACGGCGAAGCAGGCGGGCATGATTCGCGTCGAGATTATCGAGGTGAAGGAGATTCTGGAGGACATCAAAACCGCCGTGCAGGGTCTTCCGTCCGGCGAGGTTATCAAGACGCTGGCTGGGGAGTCCATCAAGGCAGCGTTGGCGAACGGCTGCCCGAGGACGGAGGATTTCAAGAAGGCGTTCCGCGAGGTGATTGCTGAGCTGGCGGAGAAGGAAAGACTTGCTCTCCATCATCACCGCAGGAAGACGGACAAAGACCCTGAGAGCAGCAGTTTGGATGAAGGCAAAACGGTCGACGCGGATGAGGTCAAGCTCTGGGCGAAGATTATCGGCAGCCGAGGGTTTATACTTCTGATGATCTTCCTGATCTTGTTGGCGCTGGCTATTCTCGTGCTGGCGGGAGTCCCGTTCGACTCCATCAAGGACTTTTTTAGAGGGGGCAAGTAATGGATATGGTAGCAAAAGGAATCACGGCGCACTCCATCATGGTCGGCATTGTGATGGGCGTCTGTGCCACGGTCGCAGGCTGGCTCAAGAATTCTCAGCCCGGTAAGTTTGAATGGCGAGGCCTTATCCTGAAGCTCCCCGTGGGCATCGTGGTCGGGATTGCGGCGGCGACGCAGGGCATCGGATTCGACTCCGCGATGGAATGGGCATCAGGCATCGGCGTGGTAAGTCTGGTCGACCAGTTTGTCAAGGCGGTTGTCCGCCGGTTCTTCCCCGGTTGGTTGGGGGTGTCTGAGGGCGAGAAGAAGGCCCGCGCCTTATCTCGCTGACTCCATCAAAGACGACTCCATCAATAAGAGACTGCAATCGATTGCAGTTGGGAGGGGAGGGATGTTCCTCCCCCCTTGTGTTTTCTGTCAGAAGTTTTCGTAATTCCGCATCAGCGCCCGTCCTTCGGGAGTGATCGGCGCGAATTGCGCAGCAGCACGTTGGATGGCGATTCTGAAGATTTCGTGCGGACAGTCGTAATTCTCCGGGAAGGCTCCGCTTTTTAGGGCGCTCTTGTATTCCGCGTCGACGACTTTCATCAGATTCTTCTTGAAGCCTGCAATGTCCTTTTTTGTAAGTCGCGCTTTCATGCTTTTCCCTTTCCCTTCTTTGTGGTTTACTTGTTTTCCGCCAGACATTCCGGGCACCGAAGCGGTTCGCTGGCGGGAACATCGATTTCGATGTCGACTCCGTCATACCGGGCGCAGACCGTGTCGACAAGATACGGGCACGGATTATCTGTGCCGTAATGCGCGCAGTATTTCCCCTTGGTAACCGGTTTCGAGGTTTTCATCGCTTTTCTTTCCGTGTCCATGCTTTTCCCTTTCCCTTTGCTCTTCAATTTTATTATATAAAGTATCCTACACAAGTCAATGCAAAAAAATAGTTTATTAAAATATATTTTATAACCCTTAGTGATTTAACAAGTTATGACAATTGCAAATATTATTGCTTTTTTTACTCTTGACGCTTATCGGATATTTTATATAATAAAATTGAAGGGCAAGGGAAAAGGGAAAAGGAGAAAATGATGCCTACGCAAGCTCAAGAAAATCAAGCGGTTTACAACAGGAAATTCGGGATCGAATTGGAATTCGCGACTCTCCCCGAACGTATGTCCGATGTCGCCGCTAAGATGCAAGCGGCGGGGCTCAATTTTCGAAATTTAGGCGGTTATGGTCATTCGGACGGATCGGCTTGGGATTTGAAAACCGACTCCAGCGCGGGCCTTGAAATCTCTTCGCGTGTCCTTAGGGCAACGGAAGAGGGGATTGCCGAAGTCTATAACTTCGTGAAAACCCTTGACAAGATTCGGGAAAATAGCCCAACGTGGAAAGTGACAACGAAATGCGGTTTTCATATCCACGTGGACATAACGGATTTGACGTTCATGCAGACTCGGAATCTGGTCAAGCTGGTCTTGGCTTTCGAGTCGGTTATTTTCGGTATGAATCCCGATTGCAGACAAAACAATAACTATTGCCGTAGGATCACCGGCATACGGGAATACGAGGAAATCGCGGGTATGCGGGGATTTTTGACGCGGGAAAAATTCTTGCGCTTGGCTAACAGTATTCGCCAGAATTACGGCAAATACTACGGCCTGAATATGCTGAGCGCAATTCAGGGCGGTCAGGTCGAATTCCGCTATATGGCGGGAACGTTAAACCCGGAAAAAGTCCGGGCGTGGGTGCTCTTTATCCTGTCGCTGGTCGAGAAGGCGAAAAATAGCGATTTTTGCGCGCCGTTCATTCAGACGCCCAAGCCGTTCAAGCAAATTCACGGGCAAGCTATGAAATGCCTTCGGGAATTGAAAAAAATCGGTATCAGAACGGGCGTATCTCGCGCCAAAGCTACGCTTACGCGACGGTTCAAAAAGTTTTCGGGGAATCGCGCCGAAACTTCGATACACTATAACCTTGCAACCTAAGAGGTTAACATGATTATCATAAAAGCCGTGGACGGCAAGACTTATGAGTTAGACGAGAAAAAATGGCCGCGACACCTTGTTGAAGAGTTACGGGCGGGTATGATGACAGACCCCGGCTCCAACGTGGCTTATATGGAACGTGTTGCAGACTTTATAAAGGGTATTTTCGGGGAAGATATCAATACTCAAAACGAAAAAGAATTTATTGAAGCTCTTATTAAATGGGGAGTCTTGCAGAGAATTATGTAAATTTTAGGGTATTTTTACCCTTGACAAGTGTAGGATATTTTATATAATAAAAATAGAGAAGGGAAGAGAAGGGAAGGAGAAAAGGGATGTGCGGAGTTTTTGGATATGTCAGAAAACCGGGGATCAAGACGGAAAACAAGGCGTTATTCAATTTGATTACAAGCGTGGCAGAATGCTCGATTGTTCGGGGTGAGCACGCCACCGGCTACGCGGCTAAAATCGGGGAAAACTACGTGTCGGAAAAAGCGCCGCTTCCGTCGACGTATTTTGTCGATACACCGGCTTGGACAAAGCTGGCGGATAATATGCCTGAGCGCCTTATCGGGCACGTGCGTTTTGCCACGAGGGGGAATCCTTCGGACAATCGAAATAATCATCCGTTTCAATCGCGACGGTATTATCTGGTTCACAACGGCGTATTGACGCACAACGAATACTCCGATAACAAGCGGTTATGCCGGTCGGAATGCGACTCGGAAGTCATCCTGCGGGTGCTGCAGCAAGGCCCGGGGATTGTCGAGGGGACTCGGCGGGTGTTTGCTACGCTTCGGCATAGCTCTTTCGCCTGTTTGGTTCTGGACAAAAAGACGGGCGCGGTCTACATGTTTCGGACATCGGACAAGCCTTTACGGGTGTGGCGCGGGGAAGATATCATCCTGATCGCTTCCACCGATGAAATCCTTGAAAATGCCTTCATTGACGCCTTCGGAATTCGGAGCGCGGAAATCAAGGGGCTTTTCAAATGGACACCTAAATCCGGACACCTGTACACGATCACGGCGGGCCTTGAAGTGCCGGACGCGGTAATGGTCGAGGCTCGGACGCGCCCGTATATCAGCAAGACAAAACCGCGTTTCCCGTATATTACGGGCCTTGGCTATCCGGAAGACTTCGAGAGACTCAAGGTCGACCATGACGCTTTTGTTTGCTACGGTGATTAAGGGAAGGAGTCAACAATGCCTTATCGAATGAATTATCCTGCAACCGTGTCCGAATGTATTCAAGAGGACAAGAAGTATAAACCGGCGGCTCTTAGGGCCGTGCGGGAATTCAAGCGGAGTCATCCGTTTCAGGGGACGTACGAGGAGCGCGTGGAAAAATTCCGCAAGCTGATCGATGATCTTTCAGACGCATACGGAGTCGCCCGTATTCACCTGTCTTTTCCGCGACGGGAATCCAGCGGACAAGGTAACGGAGCGTATATGCCGCACGCCCATTCGATCACGTTCTACGGTCACCTGTCGGTTGTGACAGCGTTACACGAATTCGGGCACGCCAGAGGATTCGACGAAAGACAGGCTTGTATCTTCTCGCTGAATCTTTTCAAGCGGTTCTTTCCACGGTCTTTTTCCCGTTGTCGCCGGGTCGGGCACATGTTAGTACGGGAGTCGTGACGTGGATAAAGTTGCTCTTATACCTTCCTTCTCTGTCAACTCGACTCCGCATCGCGAGACAACGATTTTCTCCCGTTGCTCGCGGTGCGGCTTGTCGAGTAATCGCCCTATCTGTCCGGCGTGTCGGGCGGACAAGCGCGAACACTGGCGGAGCATAGTTCGGGGGAGGATGTGATGGAGAAGCGACGGTTGGTTGCATTTTACGGGGCGAGTGAGATATCCGTGCTGGCGGGTATGCTCGATCATTGCTGGTGCGTGAAGGCAGTGGTGCTTCGCGGCTACTTGATGGAGCGCCTGCGCTGGGGGATTCTGGACAGCAACGTTGCGCGGTATACGGGCGATCCTTCGGACAAGTTGTACGTGGGCATTTACGCCCTGATGCCCGATATGTTTCGGATGATGGACAAGGCGTTCAGAGCCTGCGGACTTCTTCCGAAGCGGGTCGAGGTCGATGGCGTACGTTGTCTCTTGTATGTGAAACGGGCGATCAAGGCCCGTGTGGCGAAGAAGGCTTCTTGAAAGGGTATGTGATGGCACGAGGAGAAGATGGAAAGGTTGCACGGGCTGGGATCATCGACAATGAAGGGATCGACTCTTTTTATCCGCTTGCGGAAGTGTCGCCGACCGTGCTGGGCTTGCGTGCCCGTGCGAATGCGCATCGCTACCCGCTGATCTATGTGGCGTTCATGACTCCTGCGGTGATGGAGGAAGTCGAACGCCGTATGCGGGAGGACAACGCCTGCGCCGCGCTGTTGTATCTTCTGGACAACGCCGAGGTGTTGGTTGAGCACGATGATGGAGAGCTGGCGATAAATCGTCTTCGCGAAATGGTCGAGGTGCGGGGACGGCATATCAATATCGATATGGTAACCGAAAGACTCAGAGGCGAAAAATAATACTTATTTTTACTCTTGACTTCTTTCCTACAAGTTATATAATAAAAATGAAGGGTTAAGGGAAACGGAACAAGGGAAAAGGGAAAGGAGTCAATCATGTCAAGATTGTATCAAGTGTCGATCACGGTCCAGAATGTTACCAAAGAAGACCTATATCGGGTTGAAGAGGCGATTGAAAACGAGGGTATCGGGGAGTGCGATTCGAATGAAACGGTACGTGGAATCTGTACGCTGTATGCCACGGCCGAAGTGAGTTTGGGCGGGGGTCAAACTGAAGAGGAGTACTCGCAAGACTTGGCGCGGTCGATCTGGAAAGCCAACAAGGGTTATTGCCCTGTGTCTGTGAAGTTGACCTATCTCGAAGAGCTTCCGTACGAAATTTACGACTTGGGCGAAAAGGACTACGCCGAAGTCGAGAAGGACATCGCGGAAGAGCTTGAGCAGGAACGACTTGCGGAACAGGAATAAAAAGATATTTTACCCCTTGACAATTCTACCACAAGTTATATAATAAAAATGAAGGGTTAAGGGAAACGAAACAAGGGAAAAAGGGAAAGGGGTCAAACATGAACGCACTCACGAAAGTAGCAATCTCCAAAGCAGTAAGGGAAGCGGCGTACAGTGCCGCAGTCAAGGAAATCGAGGTCGGAACGCATCCGCTTAACGTGGATGTGCGTCTCCAAGGAACTATCACGCGGGGCGAGGATTACGAGCAACAGATTGTCGAGAAGGCCGATCCGTGGGGGCTTCTCGCGGTCGCACTGTCCAAGCTGAACGGCGTGACAATCGAGTCGCTGGTTCGGGAAGTGACGGGCGAGACCGAAGCCAAGGTCACGGAAATCAAAGAAGCGGCGAAAAAGGCTATGGAAGTCGTTAAGGGCAAGACGATGACTTCCTGCAACGGCAAGGTTACGGCGAGCTTGACCGTCGAGGTTATCGAGTAACTCTTTCCCCTTGGGGCGGGGCGCAATGCCCCGCCCTTCCCTTACGGGAAAGGGGACGGCAAAATAAAACAGGTTTATCCCCCGCCTGAATAGAAAAAAGGGGGAAAAGCAGAGCAAGGGTAAGGGGAAAGACATGTCCACGAGAAGCAGAATCGGAATCGAGCTGAAAACGGGCAAAATCAAACACGTTTACGCGCATTGGGACGGCTACCCGGAACACAACGGGAAAATCCTTCTGCAACACTACACCGACCGCGCCAAACTCCAACAGCTTATCAGCTTGGGCGCGGTTTCCGCGCTTGCGCCGAATATCGGCGAGAAAATCGGATTCGATGACCGTGAAGCGCAAGAGCGTAACAATCAGTGTCTTTTTTACGGCCGTGACCGTGGCGAGAAGGACGGCATCAAGGCGCGCACCACGACGGTCAAGTCCTTCCTCAAGCTGGACTGGGAAGAGTATGCCTACGTTCTCGGCGTCGACGGGAAATGGCGGTATTTCGCCCGTCACGAAGCGGACGCGGGCCTGCGGGAATTGACTCCCGAAGTCTGCGGCATCAAGACGGAGGAATCCGTCGATCTGGACGCGGCGGACCCGGAGCCGGTGAAGTAAACAACAGGGGCGGGGAAACCCGCCCTTCTTTTCGGGAAAGGGAAAGATATGCCTGAAGAAAAAACCATCGAGGAAAAGTATCTCGAAAACCCGGACGTTTGTCCTTACTGTGGAAGTAACGAATTACGTACCGGGGAAACATCTTTCGATTATCAGTCTGCGTATCGGCTGGTCTCTTGTCGGAAGTGTCAACGGGAATGGAACGAAACCTTTACACTTTCCGGCATGATCGAAAGTGACGCGGTGGAAGGGGGTGTGTCGTGAAAAACAAAAAACAAACAAGCCTTGTAACTAAGGCGGTCGAAAAAACGAAGTTTCCGGCGGGGCGGTACCTGATAACCGATCCTTGTTACGTGTTCGGGAATCCTCACGAGTTCTGGCTGGAGATTTGTCACGTGCTTAATGACCGCGAGACGGCTCTGGAAATCGGCGGGTATCCCGTGGTTATTGTCGGCACGGCTTACGGGGACGGAGAATATCCCATTCTGCGGGAACATCGGGCGCAATTCACTCAGCTGGGCACATCGGGCGTCGACGCCGGGCTTCTGGCGATCATTCCTGAAGCGGCAGTCAACGAGTTCGGAGAGAAGCGCGATTATTCTCAGCTGGGTGTCTGGATCGAGCTTGCGAAGCCGGAGACCGTGCAAACTTCTCCGCTTCAGGGTAACTGGTCTGTCGGGCCTTTCCACGTGATTACGAGGGGTATCTGTCAGAACTGTAACACACCGTTGGAGAACGATTGCCGCGATCTGTGTACGGTCTGTGAGGGTATGGAAGACAAGCGCGATCTTGACGAAGACGACCCGGAAGATTACGAGGAAGAGGAAATCGAGGAAGACGACGAGGAGTAAGGAGTCACTACGATGGAGATTCAAAGTCTGTCAATCTGTGTTCCGGCGGCGTGTCCCAACCGGTGTAAATTCTGTGTAGCGCACATGCACCGCCAAGACTATCTCGATAAATTCTGTGTCGAGGATGCTTACAGTAAACAGCTGAGCGACCTTCGAAAACGCCTGATGTTCGCCCGTGACAACGGATGTAACACGGTGGTCTTGACGGGTGATGGAGAACCGCTGTCCAATATGCGGTTCCTGCGGTTTTTCGGAATGGTAAACAGCAAGATGCCAGCTCCGTTCCGTTGGATCGAGCTTCAAACCTCAGGAGTTCTTCTTGATGGAGACCGACTGCAGTCGCTCCGTGAGGATGTCGAGGTTAACACGATCAGTTTGTCCTTGTCGAGTGTGTTCGATGATGGACAGAACTTCGAATACAATGGCACACCCCAGAGCCTGCGACGAGCGGATTTCATCCAGAACACCTGCCGCGAGATCATAGACGCGGACTTCAACCTGCGTCTGAGCTTGAATATGACTGACGTGTATGACCACGTAGTCCCAGAGCTTATCTTCGAGCGCCTGAAACAACTGCGCGCGAACCAAGTGACGTTCCGCATGCTCTACGGCGGAGACTTGGACACACACGAGGGCTGGTGGATACGACAGCACTCGGCGTCGAGGGAAGTGATGGAGCGCCTCAGACGATTCGTCCTTCAAAAAGGTCGGGCCTTGGAAGTCCTGCCCTTCGGCGCGACGCGCTACTCGGTCGACGGTATCTCAACCGTGGTCGATGATGACTGCATGTCGACGGAAGTCAAGCCTACTCTGCGCTACCTTATCCTGCGCCCGAACTGCCGACTCTACTCGAAATGGGACGACAAGGGGAGTCTGATTTTTTAAGATTTCCCCTTGACTTCTTTCCTACAAGTTATATAATAAAAATGAAGGGAAACAAAGGGAAAGGGGAAATCAATGGAAACGACGATCAAAGAAGTTCAAAAGGCAGTCGCCGAAAGCGAGGAAATCGTAATCAACGTTGAGCAGAGACTTTACGTTATAAAGTCTCTCAACGGCTACTCCTGTCTTGGTTGGGACTATGCTCATGGACGGGCGGAGAAAGTCGCCAAATGGCTTGGTATTGACGCGCCCAAGGAAACACCGGGTACGGTCGACGCGTTCGATGAATACCGACGTATTATGCGGCTTGGTGCGGAACACAATGCCAAGACCGGTCAGCGGTGCACGGCGGAACTCGATGACCGTTTCACTTCCTATTACACGCGGGGGGAGCGGGTCGAAGTCACTTGGAAAGAGGGGTATGAGGACTACTCCGGGTATGGCGCGAGAACGAACGGGCGCAAGGCTCGTTTTTATGTGGGGCGTTCGACGGGCTGGTTGCCTTCATATCTGGTCATTCACAATCGTAACAGTCGGGGCGGCTCCGTGATTTTGTCGGTTGCCGTCGAGAGTGTTCGAGGTCTTGGAAAGGGAAGGGGATAATATGAACGACACTGAAGAAATCGTGGAAACAATGGTCAAGGCGTCAGTAATTACGGCTCTCTTCTCTCTTGTGGTTGGAGCTGTCATGTTTCTGATTATTCTCCCTCTCGCTCTTCTTAAGGGGTGGATTCTTCACCTGATTCTCGGTTGGTTTCTTGTGCCCGTTTGTCCGGCGGTGGCGAAACTCACGGTCTATCATCTAGCCGGGCTCGCATTGATTACCGGAATCTTGAATCCTTCGAAACCCGCTACTGAGGAAGAGCGGAAGGAGAATTGGAAGATTATAGGACATGAAATCCTGTCCGTGCTGTTCGCCCTTGTTTCGGCGTACCTTATCAAAGTGCTATTCATCTGAGGAAGGGGAAACGACGTGCAAGCATTACAAGTAACTCAGCGGCTTCAGGAGCAACCGGTAACCCGTCTTGAACCCTTGATCGAGAAGAGACAAACACCGTATGGGGTGCATAACAGTTATTCGTACGATCTGGTGAACATCCCGAAGAACTTCGACGACGCCTTTGACGCGCTTGTCGGTGCCTGCGAGGAAGCTATGGACGGTATCGAACCGTGCGTATCCAAGGAGAACAGCGGCATCGGGCCTTACGAATACTGGGGTCAGAAGTGCTTCGATAAGGGTCACGATTATATCGTGATCGAGGGGAACGAAAGCGCGGATGTGACGGTACACTGCGATATCACGGATGTGGAGAACTGGTCGGCTCTTCTGGAAGCGCTTGCCGACGAAGAGTTTTGCGCTCAGACTCGCTTTTACGGCGGTGACGAATATCACGACGGGCTCGAATACGAAATCTGCGCGACGTGCTCGGTTACACTCGAACTGCGCGGACCGGTCACAAGGATCGTGAACGACAAGAAACTTCGTGTCTATCGTAAGATTCTCAGTCTGCAACTGGAATGGGTAGAGAGGAAGTGACTGCAATCGATTGCAGTCTCTGAGGAGGGTGTATGTATCGTGTAGCTGTGTATGGGACTTTGCGCATGGGTGAGCTTAATCATCGACTACTGGAATCTTCCCAGTATATCGGTATGCGCAATCTTGATGGATTCCTGATGCGGAGCTTGGGCAATTTCCCGACGTTGGTCGAGGGTGATGGACAGGTCACCGTCGAGGTTTACGAGGTCGACGAGGAGACGTTCATACTGCTTGATCGTTTGGAAGGGTTTCCGCGACTCTATCAGCGCAAGGAAGTGGTCATTGATGGATTCCCCGCATGGATATACTATTGGAAATACGCAGAGAGCGCGGCAGGGTATCCGCTTGTGGAGTGCGGAGACTGGGTGAGGTATCAGGATAGCAGGAGACCGCGTGCGGTATACTAAGCCCTACAAAGATTTACCGCTATTCAAAGAAGAGTTGAAGGGTCAGCACATTCCGTGTCCTTTCTGCAAGGCTTTGCGTTGGCAGGTTACGGGCTCGGCGGAGGTCACGCGAGGTCTGCCTCTCGGCCGCCACGGGCTCGTGTTCTTCTATGTGAAATGCCTGAACTGCAATACCTCCATCAAAATCGTCAAGACGAAGCAGATGACAATTGCAGACACTGTCTGCAAAATCCCCAGCGCCTTCCATAAGCTCGTGTCTGAAAGGTTGAAGTCGTGACCAGTCCGCGAGACGCCCTGAATATGACCAGACGGTTGATGGACGGGCAGGAGACCTCCGAGTTCGGGAAGGCTTTTCTGTTTAATCTCTGCTGCTTCGCTCAGCATATTTTTGATATGGACAGATATCACCTGCGGACATTCATGGACGCCAAGCGCGGAGTGAATGTAGACCTTTCTAAGGTGTTAATGGACAACGAGACGGTGGATTCGGCGATCAGCCATCAACTCTGGTATATGTTTGATGGGGCGACGGATCATCTACAGGAAATGATTATCCCTGACAGTCTACCAGACTGGTTACGAGAGAAGGTCAAGCTCCTGCACCGCAAGTCCTTGTACATAAAAGACGTCTTTCTCTCAGAGGGAGCCTTGGTTACTCTTGACGATTACTCAGAGATTGTTAGTATGCTGAAGGAAATTATGGCCGATCTCGATTACCACGTGTTCGGCATTGAACCTATTGAAGGAGAGTACTCATGATTTGCGCAGATTGTGAAACCACGTTTGACGACTCCGTCGAGCTTTATCCTCGGCTGGTCGTCAGCAAGAATGAAGCCATCGCCCGCAAACTGGCGGAGAAGGCGCAGGGAACCGGTGAGCTTCTCTGCTTGAAATGCTGGATGGAATCGCTCAAGCTCGTAGATATCGAGTCGCTGGGTGTCGTCATCATGGGCCTGATGAAGAAGATCAAGCTGATGGAGACTGAGCTCACAAGTCGTCGTAACGATGACGTGATCGAGAAGATTAAGCAGGGTATCCCTAACAAATGGGTTCCGCCACAGCCCTACAAGGTCACGTGGGTCTCGCCCAACACCGACGAGAACCACACCTTCGGCGATCCCAACACCGTGTACTGTACTTCCAGCGCCATTCGTGCCGTTCTACAGCAAAGCTCTCTGTCGCAAAACGCCCTGCCTCAGACCTATGTCGGCGGAGAACTCGGAAGAATGCTCTCGTGTAAGGTCGAGTATTAGTTGACTTTCTCCGAGAATGTGGTATAATTTAACCCAAACAATATGAAAGGAGTGGACATGCCGGAAGTCGTAGAAAAGCCAGATGAGGGTTGTCAGTGCGGGGGGTGTGATTCTGCGGCGCGTTCGAAGCCGTATACGGCGGCGCAAGTCAAGGCAGCATCACAGATTATTCATACGCTGATGGACGAGCCGGTTCGGATGCGGGGGACTGCCGTGATCGATCTGATCGTTCAGGCCTTGGGCGCGTTCGCTTCGGAGGATGCCTGCGTCCTCTTTGCGGTGGCGTTGTCGTGCCACAAGGGGTTCAACCGCATTTATCGTGATCTCTTGGAGACGCCCGGATGGAAGGCGATCATGGAGAAGTACGGTCAGCAGATTCTCCACGGGAAGTACGATCTGGGCAAGCTCAAACAGGTCTTCGACAAAGAGTTTGTGGAGAACTAATGCCTCTGAATTGTGACATGTGCGGCGCGGCGATGAGCGCATCGGGGGCGATGCCCGTCCTTTACCTGTCTACGGCCGCGGAGACGACGGAAAGGCTTTCCGGCAAGAAGCTCAACCGTGTGTGCTACAGTTGCTGGCTGGTGACTCTACAAGGGGCCACCGAGGAAGAGCTTATCGACCTGCTCTACGACAGCGTCGAACGCGAACGCGATCTGATGGACGAAAAGGAAGAGCTGGAGAACACTGTCGATGAG
>Ga0265297_10008528_pt1 | contig 13623 bp, 11 predicted proteins | sample Munlanlwell13791_FD_192502 | JGI IMG/M metagenome (GOLD analysis project Ga0265297, IMG submission 192502) | Leachate microbial communities from a municipal landfill in Southern Ontario, Canada - Leachate well 137-91 | ecosystem: Engineered > Solid waste > Landfill > Unclassified | place... | reverse complement strand
GATTGATGCCAATTTAGAGACGGCAGGACATTTAATCAACAAGAAATCTATTCCAGCGATACAGTCGCGGATAGTAAGTGGCGTTTTGTGATTGTTTAGCTTCTCTGGAGTGCTTTGACGGATGCTGGTTGAGAGACTATACTTGCAGCAGCTAAAGTAGGGAGGTGCCCCGGATGACAACTGGTATGACCGAAGAACAAATCTATGAACTGGCGAAGAAACGGGTCGAGGAAAAGAGAGGCTTTTTTATTCATTTTGGCATATACATCGTCATTAATATCATGTTGATATTAATATGGTGGTTTGCTGCCGGCGGAGGGTTCCCCTGGTTTGTTTTTCCTTTGTGCGGGTGGGGCATCGGCGTGCTGTTCCATTTCCTGGGTGTTTTCGTCTTTAGTGGAAGAATGGATAAAGAAGCTATAGAGAAAGAAGCTGAAAAAATAAGAAGAGAGCAGAGATAGCCTATATTTTCCCTCTGAATTAGTGGCTGGCATTTAACGTTATAATTGCTTTATTCGTTATTATGCATAGTGGAGGTATTTTAGGGGGAAATTTTGATAGCTGCTACAACTTTTTAAGGAGGGTAAGAATTAATGTTAAGACTACACCGAACCATTTTATTTCCCATCTTATCTTTATTTCTCATATGCGTAATGATGTCCTGCGCTGCGCCGGGTAATGCAAGCAAGACGTCAGGCGATATTGATGCCTTCCGCTCTGCGCTGGAGAAGAGCGATTTTACTACGAAGCTGGCGCCTTTTGTTCATGTTGATTTAATTAAGTTATATGAAGCCGGGAAATTAGAAAATGCCGCTGGCAATAATGCCGATGCCCCTTATAGAGGAATATTCGGGGCTATACCGGATAATGTGCAAATAAAAGACATGAAGCAATTTTCTGCTGCTAAGGATAAAGTAGATGATTTGCTCTACAGTATTCCAGGGCTGATACAGGGGTGGCAGATAAATCCCGATGAGGCGATTGTTGTCGTCACCAAAACCCCTCCGGAATGCGTCTATTTCAGCTACTGCGGCTTTATCTTCTATAAGTACTATGAAAAAGAAAAGCAGCGCAAGTGGGTCTGGACCAGTTTCAATGACCCTCTGAATAGCATGACCATTAAGACTTCCGGTACTCCTGACGGAGCCAAGGGTAACCCATTCAACCAGGATACTATCATAATCATCACCGCTGACAAGGGCACCGAGCAGCGTGTACGCAGTGTGGCTAAAGCAGCAGGGTATCCGGAGAATATCATTAACACTTATGTGATCCCCAGTTCAATGGTGAAACTGGGTATTGGTCCCGAATACGACTCCATTGTCTTTGGACAGCGCATGGCTCTTTTTAAGGATGAAAAAGCGGGGGAGGAATATATAAATGCCGTAACGGCAGCCATCAGAGTAACACCTAAATCGCAGATAAAACTTGACCCTTTACCGGCACCGGATCTGCGTGTCAGGGGTACTGGCAAAACGGAAATAGATTTGAAGCCTGCTCTGGAGGATTTGCGCAAGGCTATCCTGGCGAAGTACAGCAACCTCACTGCAAAAGAGCTTAACACTTATGTCTGGCTATCCGAGTCTTACGATGCAGTTCAGACAGAGACATATGTGGCGGGAGAAAGCCGTGACACTGTCTACCTGCGCTGCGATACTCTTACCCTTGGTGATGATCCCAATGAGTTTATTATTGTCTATGGTGTTAACCACGCCGCCACCGGTAAGGCTACCTACGCAAATTGCAACTACTATGGTGAAGCTGGCTGGAATGGAGTGGTAGGTACCTATAGCACTTATTATGAGGGTAGTGCCGAGGAATATTTGCCCGGTAACCCTATGGCTAAATATCTCTACGTCTGCAAATTTGCGCGTAGCTGCGGCCCGGAAAAGAACTGTGTGACAGTACCAACCGGACCCAAGGCGCACGGAGTCGGGCTTGATGAACCTGCCTTTATAGGATTCCGGGCATATATGGAACCGGCTACAAAAGTAGGACCAGCCCATACAGAGCTGCTTTATGATCAGGTGATAAAGTTTAGCCCTTGATAATATAGATAGGCTACTTTATAAAACTATATTAAGGACAACTCTAAATTAACAAAAGCGCAGCGGTGATAAATTAACCTTTGTTACCTGTTGTATTGTAGTAGGCACCGTCAGCACAGGCTTTGCAGAAGGTAGCTCCATTGCGTATGATGCTTCTGGCATCCATAACGCGTTCTCCGCAGGCAGCACATACGGCTTTTTCCCTGGGAGGTCCGGGCAGATCAGTTTCTGCGATCTCGATCTGCACTTCCTGCAAAATTACCATATCCTGGTACGAAGTCGTGGCAATAGACTGTATTACTTCCTCCTTAGGCCCTTTTGTGGGGAAATCTTCTTTGATTGTAGCTCGCACTGCCTTGCCGGTGGCGATGTTAACGAAAGTCGCTGCGAACTTGCCGTAATCAACATGTTTCAAAGAACGCCTTCCCAGAGAACAACCTGTGATTGCCTGTACGGAATCGGTCATACAGCGGTCAATCTCGGCATATACGATTAAGTCTCGTGTTTTTTGCTGTGGGTCTAAGTCGAGCGCTTTTAGTGCTGCCAGTGTAATCTTGGTGCCCATTGCTGTTCCAACGCAGGCATGTCCGTGGAATTTAGCGGCCTTCTCCAGATAGGAGTAAAAATTCTCCGTATTTGCCATACAGACCCCCATTTAATTTTACCACCTTTGTGTCCCTTTATGTCAGAGAGCTTTCATCTGAACCTTTATTGGCGATATTGGCTTTGAAACTTTCACCATGAGATTAAAAGCACTTTGTGTCACCATGCTATAATGCATTGTCATTACCGTATCGGGCTTTCTAACCCGATGATTATTTACTGCCAGGAGGAAATAGATTGAGAAAATGGATTAAATGTCTGGTAATAGTGGGATTAATCGTGTTGTTGTCCATTACGATAGTAGCCTGTAGTGCGCCAGCGTCACCAATGACGTCTGAGCCACTCTCGCTCCTAACAGAAACAGGAGGTAAAATGGTTCACCAAAAAGTACAATTAACCAATAAACAGGCGGATGGATATATTATTCCTCTGGGACCTGCAAATATAGTTTGTGTTATTACTGATGTGGGCATGTTAGGCTGCGGAGCTTTTGATGTGATGGCTCTGGATGCCTTTACTTACCCCGCAGCTAGGGTGAAATCCAGCAGTGGAAAACCGATTGCCACTATCGATGACCTGCTGGACGGAGTGGTCAAAGAGACAAACGCTGAAGCAACTAAACGCGGCATAAATGTCGGCATGTCTGGTAGAGAGGCGCTTGATCTGTTGTGATTTTGCACGCAGTAGTGTTTTAGCATAAAGGTTGATATGGTTCCTGGCTGAAATAGGAGGATTTGCCCATGACAACAAGTGATAAAGAACGGTTTCTAAAGCCCTGGAAGAAGTACTTCAACAATGCAGAACTACCTATCACCTTGTACTACACGGACGAGGAAGTGAGTGTGAAACCGGGGTCAGGTTCGAGGTGTGTAATCGGAGCATTGGCGAAAGTAAGAAGCGGGAATACCCTCTGTTTTGACGCGGATTCTATCGGTTGCTTCGGTGGTAGGCGATATCTGGGTTTTGCCCGGGAAATTATGCCTGATTTCGAATATTTTCTTTCATGCGGCATACCTGGCAAATTAGCTGGAGAACGGTATAAAAAATCCCCCGAACTTGTCAAGGATACCATGAAATATTTACCCGAATTCCGTGCACCTGGCCGTTTCATTGTATTTAAGAGATGGGATATGCTGGAAGAATCAGATAATCCGGAAGTTGTTGTTTTTTTCGCATCACCTGATGTTTTGTCAGGTCTTTTCACCCTGGCTAATTTTGATGAGGCTGAGCACAACGCAGTATTTGCCCCGTTTGGCTCCGGCTGCTCCACTATTGTTCAATATCCTTATCTCGAAAGGAATTCTGCCCGTCCCAGGGGAGTTATCGGCATGTTCGATGTTTCGGCGCGCCCCTTTGTTCCCAGCAATGTATTGACCTTTTCAGTTCCAGTGAGTAAGTTTGCCACGATGGTCGACAATATGGAAGAGAGCTTTCTTATTACCGATTCATGGGCCAGGGTGAAGAAAAGAATCCACAAAGACTGAACGTTTGTCTATGCTGGTTGGAGTTACACAGGCTCTGGCTCTATATGGGATATACTAAAGAGAAATGCTTATACAGGTGCGCATAGGTCCTGGGAAAAGGAAGTTAACCGAGTCTATTTTGAAGGTTAGCCGCCTTTGCAGAATTCCTGCGGATAAAATACATAGAATCCCTCACATATCATTGTACGGTGGTTTTGCCGCTGACTATCAGCAGGTAAAGCGAGTGCAGGAAGTTCTGGTATCCGTGGGTAAAAGGTACTCGTTCTTACCTTATCTCATCGATGGTTTTCGCTGGATAAATGGCAGGCAGGGCAGGGTAATATATTTTAATATAGTTGCTTCCGCCGAATTCAAAAAGTTCAGGCAAGAGCTTGCCGAAAGATTGCTTAGAATAGTCCCGGAGACAAAGCCATTTGATAAAGAAGAAGACTTCCTGTTCCACTCCACGCTGGCGTACAAGCTTGATAGCCTGCAATTCGAAAAGGCCTGGTCTTATGTTTCCAGCGACAAGGTACTATCGGAAAAGTTTTTGTCTCATGCAGAGGATAATGAAGATTATCACATGCGGTACTTCTATTTGCCTCTGAATGCCTTGAGAGTAACTTTCTTGAATGACCAGTCGAAAATGATTTGCGAATATGATTTTCTGCAGCAACGACTACTATCCAGATCAGAGGCGTTAAATACTAATGAATGGAGTAGAACTCTGAAATTATTCAGATTCGATAAAGGCATAGAGGGAGGCAAATTTGTCGACGAGAGAGATTCTATATATCTAATCAGCGATCTCCACCTTGATCACTCCAGTATAATTCGACATTGCGCAAGGCCATTTGCTTCTTCAAATGTTGACGAAATGAATAGTATCTTGGTGGAGAACTGGAATCGTACCGTTGGCAATAATCAAATCTATTTTTTAGGTGATTTATCGTCCGGAAAAGGGGCCAGACCTGCTAGCTACTGGCTTGACAGATTACAAGGGAAAATACATTTTATCAAAGGTCGTCACGATGTCGATATTTATGGTTCCAAAGAATGTGAGATCTTAAAATACGGAAGATACAAATTCCTTATGATACATGATCCGGATAAACGGCCTGCCGATTGGCACCACTGGACTATTCACGGGCACAAGCACAATAACGATGTGAAGAATTACCCTTTTATCAACGGGGATAAAAAGACCATTAATGTCAGCCCGGAGTTGCTTAATTACCGACCGGTAAATTTCGATTTTCTAACTTCATTAAAGTTAGATTCCATAAAAAGAATGGATACGATTGATAGTATTCCTTTGACGCGATAGTTTTTCTACGTAAAATAGAGGAGTTTTAATTTGCAATCCGAGCCTTGATGTTTATGTTGAACTCTTTCTCTCAGGCTGCTTATTCGGGAGAGAAGTTTAATTTCCGGTGTGTTGATTCTGAATGGTGTCGGGCGGTCAGGAGTGCATTGAGGACATTATCGAGCTGAAATTGACCATCTATGTCACATTCGTCGAATTGAACATATTTCGTTAATGCTTCACTGGCGTTGACACAACTGGATAAGGCAATTTCAAAATGCCTTTTGATCTGGCTTATTTCGCCTTCAGGAGGTTCCGGGATATTATTTATCACAGACAGTAATTGCCTTAGAATATGAACATTTCCATAGAGCATTTCCATATCTATTATCCGTTGTTCCAGTGCCTGGCACTGGAGCCCGGTAAAGGCTTTCATATGGGGTGAGGCGATGTCATAAAGAGACGCCAGTACCTGGAACCAGCGGAGTTTTTCTTCTACCTGAGTATTCATCTTTGTTTCCACTGCGATTGTCAGTTTTGATTCCATAATACCTTCCTGAGGTTAAAATTACCGTAAACGTTCAGTAAATAGAGGGTGAAAATTGAATAAAAAAATAGTAAAAATGAGAACACCATAGTAAAATGTGCCAGCCCTGGTTTTTTAGCAAACCCTTGTGGCTATTGTTCGATTTTTTATTACCAACTATTTGATTCAACTAAATTTTTGATATGGAACGTTCTTACGAAGTAATAATTGTGGGCGCTGGTCCTGCCGGCTCTATGCTGGCTTATGAGCTGTCCAGCACCGGAACCAGTGTGCTATTGATCGAGAAGCAAACACTGCCGCGATATAAATGTTGCGCCGGCGGTATAATGGCCAGATCTGCAAAACTACTGCCGATCGATATAAGTACGCTGGCGGAGGATGTGGTGAGGGGCATCGACGTAAACTATAAAGGCGAATGCCGGTATAGCGGTTACTGCGATAAGGAACTGGTCTATACGGTCATGCGGGATAAGTTCGACTATGCTCTTACCAGGAAAGCCGAGGAGGCAGGAACTAAGGTATTACAGGGACAGCCGGTAACTCACTTGCAGAGCAGTGCCACAGGGGTTGAGGTCTGTACTCCAGCAGGAGTTTTCCGCTCTCAATTTCTGGTAGGGGCAGACGGGGTCTATAGTGTAGTAGCACGTCAGACGGGACTCAATCATAATGTCACCTACATTGCCGGCATAAATGCTGATATTGAGGCAGATGAGCAGGAGCTTTTGCGAAGGAAAGGACGCATTTTAGTTGACGTGGGCTGCATCTCCGGCGGATATGCCTGGATTTTTCCTAAAGCTGGACATCTATCAATCGGTATCGGTTGCACCGGCTCCCGGGCAAAAACCTTGAAACGTAATTATCGTGAGTTATTGGACTCTTTAAATATAAACCATTATAGGGTCATCAGGCAGGGTGGTGGTTTGATACCATCATGCGCAGGAAAACCGACTCTGTCAAACGGTCGAATAGCTCTTATCGGTGATGCTGCAGGGCTTGCCGACCCGTTGTCCGGCGATGGTATGGGTAATGCCATTCTCAGCGCCATGCTGGCTGCACCTGTGATTAAAGATTGCCTGGCGCAGGGCAAAGCCAATTTGATAGACTATCAGCAGGCTGTTATCGAAAATATAGTACCCAACATTAAGCTGGCAAGGTTACTACAGAGAATATTCATCTGTTTTCCTGGGAATTTTACCAGGCTGTTAAAAATGGATTCCAGGATATGGAGGGGTTGCTGCTACATGTTGCGGGGTGAACTCGATTACGTAATTGCTAAACAAAAGATCGGCGGCTATAAAGGTATAGGCGCTCTGATATTTAAAGCATTGGCTAATGGCAAATTAGCTTAGGATAGATAAATATATAGGGGGTTAGTCTATGTCGGAGAAAATATGTGGACAAAATAATAATGGTGGTTTAACTACAGTACATGTAAAAGATGGGAAAATAATCAGGGTTAGACCGAGGCAGATTGATCCGGATGATTTTAAACCCTGGAAGATTACTGCGCGTAACGGTATGACTTTCTCTCCACCCAAAAGGCTCACCACTGACACATATGGTTTAACGGAAAAACAAAGGGTTTATTCTGATGACAGGATACTATACCCTTTAAAAAGGGTGGACTTTGACCCTAAAGGGGACAGACATCCAGAGACCAGGGGCAAGTCCAAGTATGTGAGGATAAGCTGGGATGAGGCGCTGGATATAGTTGGCAGCGAAATAAAGAGAATGTGGGATAGTTATGGTCGTGAGGCCGTCTGTTCCATAAGAGGAGAGCACTGCAACTGGGGTAATGTTAACTACAGGCTAAGTGCTTTTCAAAGGTTTATCAATATGATCGGGACAACGCATGTTGTCGAGAACCCGGATAGCTGGGAAGGCTGGCACTGGGGGGCAACACATACATATGGCTTCTACTGGAGACTGGGGACAATTGAGTTCTATGACATGCTTGAGGAATCGTTAAAGTATACTGATATGGTGGTTTACTGGTCGTCTGATCCTGATGCAGTTTTAGGCTGTTACTCCGGCCAGGAAAGCGCAATGTGGCGGCGCTGGCTTAAGGAAGCTGGTGTCAAGCAGGTTGTTATTGACCCTTATTACAATTTTACCTGTGCGCACGTGGCAGATAAGTGGATAGCACCCAGGCCAGGTACCGATGCTGCCATGATTTTAGGCATGATGTATGTCTGGATAAAGGAAGATACCTATGATAAAGATTATATAGCCAAACGTACCATTGGTTTTGAGGAGTTTAAAAAGTATGTTGTGGGTGAAAGTGACGGTGTACCCAAGACGCCGGAATGGGCTGCTGAAAAATGCGGTGTACCAGCGCGGACAATAAAAGCTTTTGCCAGAGAGTGGGCAGCCAAGAAGGTGCAGTTCTGGGGTTCTGGTTTTGGTGGTGCCTGCCGTACTGCCTATGGCCATGAGTATGCCAGATTGGCGGTTTTGCTTCAGGCGATGCAGGGACTTGGAAAGCCCGGGGTTAGCATGAATGGGCTTGCCGGTTCAGCTCCCTATAATTATGACGTTATTGTCCCCGGTTACGCTGACCCGGATGGCATGATATGGCTATCCCGTGCTGCCAGAAAGCAGATATTTCCTACCGCTGACCAGTTTATCTACAGACTGAAGTTCGCTGAGGCTATCCTGAACCCGCCAATCGATTGGAGGGGTGAAGGGTATTGCACGCGTTCACTGGATCAGCAGTTTGTCAATTTTGTTTATCCCGCACCGGGCAAATCTGAAGTCCATATGATCTACATGTACGGCAGTTCTTTTATGAGTACCTTCTGTAACGGCAACGAGTGGATTAAGGCTTTCCAGCATCCCAAGATTGAATCGGTAGTTTGTCAGGAGGTCTTCTGGACCAACAATACCAGGTTTGCCGATGTTATTCTGCCGGCCTGCACCAATTTTGAACGCAATGATATTTCTGGCTTTGCCAATGCGGGCGGCTATGTTGCTCATGGTGATTTACCCAATAATTACCGGGTGGCATGTATCCAGCAGAAATGCATTGAGCCTCTGGGGGAATCCAAGCCTGACTATGAAATTCTGGCGCTCGTTTCTGAGAGGCTGGGGTTGAGGGAAGAGTTCACAGAGGGCAAGTCGATAGAAGACTGGATGAAGGGTATATTCGATGCCAGCGATTTGCCTAAGTACATATCATGGGAGGAATTTAACAAAAAAAGCCATTATGTAATCAATGTGCCCGATGATTACAAGCCGAAGCCGGCTATGCGCTGGTTTTATGAAGGCAGACCGTGTGATACGCCTGATCCTGCTAATCCCAAGAAAGGCACTGATAAAGCCCATGAGCTTGGTACATACAGCGGCAAGATAGAGTTCGTTTCACAAAGCCTGCTGAAACATTATCCCGACGATGAAGAAAGACCGCCGATACCCCATTATATTCCGAGCTGGGAAGGGCCTGAATCGGAGCTGGCAAAGAAATATCCGTTACAGCTTATAACACCACATCCCCGATATTCGTTCCATACCAACTATGATTCTCACAGCCCGTGGCTGAATGAAATCCCAGGGCATCGTATAACGAAAGATGGTTATTCCTATTTGCCGGTAAGTATTCATCCCTCCGACGCTTTGCCTAGGGGTATCGATAATGGAGATATAGTTAAAGTCCATAACGATCGGGGAGGGGTGTTGTGTGTAGCTAAAGTAACACAAAGAATGAGGCCGGGTACTGTTCGTACCTGGTCATCGGTGGGCAGATATGATCCTATAGAACCCGGGAAACCCGGCAGTATCGATCGTGGCGGTTGTATGAATATACTGACTGATAACAGACTACAATCGAAGAACGCCTCAGGGTTTGCTCCGAATTCTTGCCTGGTAGAAATAAGGAAATGGGAGGTATAAAGATAATGGCTAGATATGGCATAGTTGTTGATGTATCAAGGTGTATCGACTGCTACGCATGTTTTATCGTATGTAAAGATGAACATTGCGGTAATGATTTTTCTCCCATTGCGTTGTCCCAGCCCGATAAAGGTCATTTCTGGATGAAGGTAATTGAAAACGAGAGAGGGGAATATCCTAAGGTAAAAGCGAATTATATTGCCGTACCCTGTCAGCAGTGTGAAAATGCACCATGCGTATATTATTCAGAGAATAATGCAGTTTATAGAAGGGATGATGGGATAGTTATTATTGATCCTGTAAGAGCCAAAGGGCAAAAAGATATAGTCAAATCATGCCCGTATGGGCTGATATACTGGAATGAAGCCGAGAATATACCGCAGAAATGTACATTTTGTGCTCACTTGCTTGACCAGGGATGGAAACAGCCCAGATGTGTTGAAACATGCCCAGACGGCGCTTTGACTTTCGGTGATTTGGATGACCCCAATAGTGAGGTTTCCAAATTGCTGGCATCAGGCAAGGCGGAGTCGCTTCACCCTGAATATGGACTGAATGAGAAGGTCAAATATATTGGGCTGCCCAAAAAATTTATTGCCGGTACAGTGGTATTCGGAGACAATGATGAGTGTGGTGAAGGTGTTGCTGTCACCCTGGTTGGCAATGGAGAGAAGAGAACTCTGAAGTCCGATAATTTCGGCGACTTTGAGTTCGATGCTCTCTCCGAAGCCAAGGAGTATACGGTAAATGTAGAGCATCCGGGATATAAAACGAAGAAATTCGATGTACGGACAGATAACGATGTATATCTGGGTGAGATAATATTGAAACCGGCCAAATCCCGATAGTAGTACCGGAAAAAACTGCTTGACGTGGACAATATACCTTTCTTTTGAGTGATTTATTTTTGACAATGTCTTATCGCATACGAGTTCATAACGCGGTCATGCCAGAGAAAGCAAATTGCGTAGGATAATCGGTCAAACTATAATAAGAAACATAATTTTCTGCAAAGAAGGAGGGGTAATATGGATTACGATAGTCTTCTGGAATTGGCCAGGACGAGGCGTAGCACCCGTAAGCTCAAACCGGATCCGGTACCTGATGAGTATGTAGAGAAGATGCTTGAGGTAGCGCGTTGGGCGCCTTCAGGGGGTAATTCGCAACCGTGGCAGTTCGTCGTGGTCAGGAAAGCTGAGTTGAGGAAGAAAATATTTGAGATTATCGCGGAAAATCACGATACAATGGCGAAGCTCGAACTTACCAGAGATGAGGATATCAGGTTCAATTTTCGTCCGCTTGATTTCTCAAATGCGCCGGTATTCATAATACAACTTGGCGATCCCAGGCTCAAGGATTGTTATCCCCTGGCAGTTCGTTTGGCATACGGCAATAAAACCTTCGATTCCAGCCAGGCCAATGCCTTTCTCTATTTAATGCTTGCTGCTAAATCACTGGGACTGGCGGCGCATTGGGTGTCTGCTACCAGCGATCCTTATCCGCAAGCACTTATTAAACAATTGCTGGGCGTACCGAGTGATTTGGAGATATACGATATGATGGTACTTGGCTATCCTGATATGGTACCGCCGCCTCGCACAGTCAGGCCTAAAAATGATATCGTTCATTATGATAGCTATGACAAATCTAAATACTCTACCGACCAGCAAATAAGAGAATACATTATCAAAATTCGTAAGGGTGCGCCCATATAGAAGGCAAGATTAATCCGGTGGTTAGTTCTGGTTTTCGGCACTGTAAATATTGCACAGCCCGCCTTTGAGCAATGTGCTGCCGCATACGGGGTCATAAGGCGGATCCCAGGACATAACAGTGTTTATATTCGGCTCAAACCAGCCCTTCTCTTTATCTGTTTCCTCAGGATACCACCATAAGTGCGAGGCATGAACAACTTTGCGATGAATGCCCGGGGTAAGTTTTGCCTTCTGCTTGACTCTGCCCTTGCCGCGAGGAGTCTCGATCCAGACCCAGTCCCCGTTTTTGATCCCGAGTTCTTTTGCTGTTTCCGGGTTAATTTCAACAACCGGATGGGGTAGCAATTCTCGGAGATATGGTACATTGTGTCCCGCCGTATCAAACGAGGCTATATGACGGCTGCCGCCTATAAGGATGAAAGGATAGTCTCTGGTCAGTCTTGGTGAGGAGACAATGCTCTCATGTGGTTCTTCGAAATAGGGCAGGGGGTCCTGTCCCAATTCTTTTAATCTCGACGAGTAAAACTCCACTTTGCCCGAAGGTGTCTCGAAGCCCGGCTTGCCATCTTTGCGCAGTTCTCCCCTCTCATATTTTTTCTCGGTGACTTTACCTTGTAGCACTCCTATCCTGCAAAGCTCATCGAAATCTATGCCGACCTGTTTCAACTGATAATTCAGCAGGCTGCGGTTAGAATCAATTCCGGGTATAGGGAACTTCAAATTCAGCTTTTTGAGCAGGGCGAAGGCTATTTCGTCATCATCCATGCATTCACCGCATGGTTCTATAGTTTTAGGGCGGGCGCAGACAAAACCGTTATAACAGAAAGCGTCTACAATGTCTTCTCTCTCCAGCCAGGTAGCTGGAGGCAGAATATAATCAGCCAGGGCGGCGGTGGGTGTCATAAAGAAGTCGGGCACTACCAGAAGGTCGAGCTGGCGTAAAGCGGCTGCTACGGAACGGCTGTCCTCGAAACTGACCACGGTGTTGCAGGTGCAGATATAGGCTTTAATGGGATAAGGCTTGCCGCTGAGCATAGTCTGGTAGAGCATGGGCGGATGCGAATAGCCGCGCAACGATTTAGCTCCGCATAACAATGGAAATTCCTTGACTCCCAGTTGTTTATCCTCGGCTTCGGCTGAAGGTCGGAGCAACTTCCTCATGTTCATGTAGGGTATGACCGGGGGGTAATGCAGGTTAGAGAACATGTTGCCGCCCTTAACGTCGATGCTGCCGCTCAGGGCTGGCAGTATGGCTGTAGCCCGGCTGGTCTGTAACACGTTATTGCCGTAGGATGTCCCGTTATGCGTATGCAGATGTGATGGACTATGGGTTGCGTAGAGACGGGCTGCTGCTAATATTTTCTCTTCCGGTACCCAGGTAATTTCGGATACTCGGGATGGTGGGTATTCCCTGGCTCTCTGGCGCAACCCTTCTAAGCCAATGCACCATTTATCAATGAATTCTTTGTTGTAGAGTCCTTCTTCGATAATGACGTTAATCATGCCCAGTGCCAGTGCGGCATCGGTGGCGGGGCGTGGCTGCAACCATAAATCAGCCTTGGCGGCAAACTCGGTAAAACGGGGGTCGATGACCAGCAATTTGGTGCCCTGCCAGTGTGCTTCCAGTATTCGCTTAGCAAGACCGGGAAAGCTGGCAGCAGGGTTCCAGCCCCACATGGTAATTAATTTGCAGTCCTTGAAATCGCTGGGATAGCCGAGTTCACAGTGGTAAATATTTCCAACGGTAAGTGTAGCGCCTATGATGTGGGGAGTGTAGCAATAATGACAGTTGGGGACAAAAGTCCCCGGGCTATCCAGCGCCCCCATCAAGCCTGCGTAACTGGCAATGCCGTTCTTTCCCGGGAAAGTTCCGAAAGAGTAAATAATAGACTCCGCTCCGTATTTGTCTTTGATCAGGGATAGTCGTGAGGCAATATCGTTCAGAGCGTCATCCCAGGAAACTCTCCTCCATTTGCCGTCTCCGCGGTCCCCATTACGTTTTAAAGGATAAATAACACGGTCAGGATGATATACTACCTGGAGAAAAGAGAGT
>Ga0265297_10008527_pt1 | contig 13627 bp, 9 predicted proteins | sample Munlanlwell13791_FD_192502 | JGI IMG/M metagenome (GOLD analysis project Ga0265297, IMG submission 192502) | Leachate microbial communities from a municipal landfill in Southern Ontario, Canada - Leachate well 137-91 | ecosystem: Engineered > Solid waste > Landfill > Unclassified | place... | reverse complement strand
GCCGACATATAACCAGGCGTTTTGGGGATCGCCTTCGATGGCCTTGCTGAACAAAAACTCGGTTTCCAAATGCCTGCTTTGGTTTTGAAAGATCCACCCCAGCTCAAAATAAGCCCTATTGTTCTTAGGGTTAACTTCCCTGGCCTTCCTAAATGCCGCCTCAGCCTCGGGGAGCCTGCCTTGCGCCCGGCAAGCCTGCCCCAGGCCGATATATGACCAATCGTTTTGGGGGTTGACATCTATGGCGTTCCTGAATACCTCCTCAGCCTCAGAAAATTTGCCGATCACCCGGTAAACCCATCCCAAACCCATATACGGCCATTCATTGCCGGGATTGTCATCCCGCGCTTTCTTGAATAAAGCCTCGGCTTCAAAACACCTGTCCTGACGCAAATAAACCCATCCCAGCTCAAAATAGATCCAATCGTTGGCGGGATCCAACGCTATGGCTTTCTTGAATAACGACTCCGCGCCGGAAAGCCTGCCCTGATTACGGTAAAGCTGTCCTAAGCTGATATATGCCCTGACATCACGGGGATTGACTTTTATAGCTTTCTTAAATACCGCCTCCGCGGCTGAATATTTGCCCTGGCGCTCGTAAAACCAACCGCGTTCAAAATAAGAACTATCCTTTATGGCGGGGAATTCTTTGACGCCCCTAAATGACGCTTCGGCTTCAGAGCGCCTGCCCTGTTCCCGGTAAGACTGCCCCAGCCCGATATCCAACCAATTGTTTTGGGGGTTAACCGTCATGGCCTTCTTGAATGCCGCTTCCGCCTCAGGGAACCTGCCCTGCTTACGATAAGCCTGCCCCAGACTGACATACAACCAATATTCATTGGGATCGATTTCTTTATCCTTGCCTGTTCCCGGCAACTCATTATATCCAGAGGCCTGAGGTATTATAGTGCGGATCCGCAGCGATTGTTTTCCAGGGGGCGCCCCTTTCAATCTGGTCACGATATGCAGCCAAAGGACCCGGGCGAATTTGTAAATGCGCAGAGATCTGATAAATTTCACGGCATTCGATCCGGAAACAGCCTCGTAAGGCATATGCGATCCCATGTCATTGATCCCCATCATGCTGATGACCATATCGGGATGATACGCGTTAAGATTTGATTCAAGGCTGTCTAATATATCCGACGTATGCCTTCCGGGGATACCTTTATCGATCACCTTGAATTCTATGCCTATGCCGCGTTTATTAAGCAGAGTCTCCAGGAAAGAGGGATATTGGTTGGCAGTGGTCGACTCCCCCAGGCACAAGATCCGGTAAACGCCATCCTGCTTTATAGCAAGCTGGTTCCGATACCGCTGCTGGAAAAAATATGCCGCTGCGCCAATTCGCAGGCTAAGTTCAATAAAAATAACACAGCAGAATACACCAAAAACGGCCAGAAGAAATTTACGCGTAGCCGATATCTTATAAGCCATAGCGGATGCTTTATTCCGTATCTTCCCGATTGTTTCTCATAAAGCTCTTTTCTTTCCGATCATTATAAATAATCCGCCGTCCCTGTTCCCGGTAAAAGCCATCCGCGCCTGGATGAGGAAACGGTCCAACAGGTCGCCCGGGGCATTAGGCTCGAACAACTTTTCAGTCTGCGAGAAGATATCGAACGCCTTCGGTTTCGGTATGGAGTTTATGAAATCAAAACCCGTATTATCGAACCACCTCAAGACTTCCCCTATAGTATGTTTTGATTCATGCGGATTCATATATTGATCCCTGAGCCAGGCGAGCTTCCTGACATCACTTACCCCGGCCGCATTATGCCAGTTGTCTGAAAGCAGGAAACGGCCGCCGGAGATATTGAATATGCCCCGGCGGATATCGGCGTTTATCCTTCCGTAAGCGTTATAAAGGCCGACCAGGATATAACCGCCCTTTTTAACAAGCCCGGATATGATCTCAAATCCCCTGAACGGATCAGCGGTATGGTGAAGAACGCCATTACAGATAACCAGAGGGAAACTCTCCTCTTTGAATATAGGCCGGAAAAGGTTCATTTGATAAAATCCGGTTCCCCGGATATTATTATTTATCTTAAATTTCTGTCCCAGCTTTAGCGGATTTAAGCACATATCTGTCCCAAAAACCGGACGGTTGGACAAACCCAGGAAATTACTCAGCTGGCCGGTTCCGCATCCGACATCCAGAACCCTGTCATTATACGGTATCTGAGCGTCCATTAAACGGGCAAAAACCCCAAGTTTTGCTTTCCGGAATAAAGCGTCTATATTTTCGTATTTTTCATAATTAGGGAAGGGTGTTTCTTCGTAAAAGGACTTTACTTTGCGCAAAATTTCCCTTTTACGGCCATCCGTATCGGACGGCAAGAAAAAAAGCGGGATGCCATCCTCGACAGTATATTTATTCCGGCATTTCAGGCACTTGATATCTTCTCCGGACAGCGTTAGATCGCCGCGGCAGGCGGGGCATAAAAAAATATCGATGTTCTCCTTCATCTGTTTTAACATCATTGACGCTCGGTTAAATGTGGCGGCAGTATTTTACCCGCTCTCGCGCGTAAAACACTGCAAAATATGTATGTTAAACCATTTTATTATAGTTGAGCGCCGGGATGATTTCAAGGACAATTTTCCCCGAGTTTATTTCAATCTTGACTAACGCGGTATTTCTGCTTACACTATCCCATATATGAAGATAGCGCTCTTACGATTACCTCTGGGCAAAGGCATAACCGGCGTAGAACCCGGCGGATACGTCACCTCTATGCTTTATTTTCAATGGCTGACCAGGTATCCTCCGATGGGCCTGCTTTATTATGCTTCCCTGTTAAAAAAAGCCGGCCATACGGTCCGGGTTATCGACAGCGAGATGAATGGTTCCAGCCTCAGAAAAATCTCCCGCACTATTAAAGAATTCGGGCCTCAGGTAGTCTGCTCCTCGATCAATGTATTCTCACCCGCTTCTGAATTTTCGGCCCTCAAAAAGCTCAAGGACGCGTTCAAATTCACCCTTATTTGCCGGGGCCATTTCCCGCGGATTTATCCGGAAGAGACCATACAGAACAGCCATGTTGACTTCGCGTTAACAGGCAAAGGCCTGTTTTCCATCCCTTTACTGGTCAATGCGATCGAACAAAAAAAAGACACCGGCAATATCCCCGGAATTATTTACAAACAGGGGCGACAGATCATCAGGACCGCCGAAGAGCCGCTGGTGGACCTGAACGCCCTGCCATTCCCCGCCAGGGAATTGATCGATAACAGGATCTACACCACCGCCTTGACCACCGCAGACAGATTTACGACCGTCATCGGCAGTCTCGGCTGCCCGTACCAGTGCACCTATTGCCAGGAAAAAAACACACCCTACCAAACCAGGGATGTGAACAATATCGTCGCCGAGATCGTCGAATGCAAGCGAAAATTCGGCATAAACGAGCTTTTCTTTTTAGACCCTATTTTCACGGTTGACCGCGCCAGGACAATGGACTTTTGCGCGAAGCTCAATAAAAGCGGGGTCAGGATGAAATGGGTTATGCGCACGCGGGCCGACCTGGTAGACGAAGAGATGTTATCGCTTTTGGCCGGGTCCGGATGCGTTAAGATACACTACGGGATCGAATCCGGCAACCAGCGGATACTTGACGGCCTTAACCGGCAGATCACTCTCGGGAAGGTCAAAGAAACGGTAAAGCTGACCGCGAAAAAACATATTGCCGTATTCGGTTATTTCATGATCGGCAATACCGGGGAAACCGTCGAGAGCATACAAGACACTATCGCCTTTGCCAGAAGCCTCCCCCTTAATTTCGCCCAATTCATGAAGGTCGCGCCCATCCACTATACGGATGTCCACAAAAGATCGCTGGATAAATTCAAATCGGATATCTGGCTGGAGCATTACAAAGGCATCCCCGGCTCCGCCGACAAGTGGAAACCGCAGGATACCGGTCTTTCAACAAAAGAATTGAATGCCTGGATAAGAAGGGCGTACCGCGGTTTCTATCTTCGTCCGGGATACCTCTGGCGCATGCTCACCTTCCGCTATACCCCATTTTATATTATACGGCAATTGAAGATCGCCGCACTACTCCTCAGGCTGCGAATAGCGGGAAGATAAAGGTCATAAGGTCTGATTTAAAACGCTCCCGTACGGGATAAGGCAATCACTGCAGTTTTTGGAAGGATATGTCTGGCGCAATTGCCGGAAGGCCTGCGAATTCCTGATTTCATCGGGCGTTTGGCGGATCATATTGCCTGAAACGCTTTTGTCAAAAGGCTTGTAAAAAGGGCTGCAGCAAGGAATAACTCTTCCGTCCCAGAGGACGACAATTGCCGACCAAAGCCACCAGCAGGGCTGCCTGGGCCCCGCGTTCTTTTTATACACCCTGCGCACATATCGCGGGTCCTTGGGCAAAAGCCGCAGCATATCGCAGGTCACGCCTACCGGTTTTAATTCAAAGCTGTCAACCCCGAGGGTGCGGGCCAATTTCCCCGCCTCGCCGGCCTGGTGCTCATTATGCCCCATAACCAGATATTGCAGATTGATGATCGGCCAGGCTGAACGCAATGCCTTCTTTGCCTGCGCGAGGCTGCGGATATTATCCAGGACAACGCTTAATTTGCCGCTTTTGCGGTAGCGATTATAGGTATCATCGCTTACCCCGTCGATAGACACGGTCAGCAGATCAAGTCCGCTGGATACGAGCTTCACGGCGTCTGAGGCCTTAAGATGCTGGAGATTCGTGCTCATATAGGTCGCCACCTTAGCGGAATGCGCGTACCCGATCATCTCATAGATATCCTCGTTCAATAACGGCTCTCCGGAATACTGCATTATAGCCAAATACGCGAAATCCTTGTTTTTGTCAATGATCGCCTTGAAATCGGCCAAGCGCATTTTACCGCGCGGCTCCGGCGAAGCGGCGTGCGGGCAATACTCGCATCCGGAATCGCATATATTTGTGGGTTCGATCTTAATGCAATACGCCCGGCAGGTAAGGGCAACGGCTTTGGCCCTGCGCTGGCACTCCGACCGGACCAGGTTCAGGAACTTCTTTAGTGTGGAATATTTGAGGAAAAGGATAAGCGCGTGTTTGAATCTTTTTATAGTGAGGGACAGATCGGCGTTAGGCATTTTTTAAATTACCTCTTTGGTCCTGATCTTATCGATCAGCATATGGAATACGCCTTTAAACATCACCTTCAGGTCATTGGGATTCTTTATCCGGGCCAGCCGGGAAAGAAGATATGACGGCCTTGAGTAGAACGATCTATTCGCCCTCTTCAATTGCTTTGTTACCCGGTAGCGGTCAATAGCCGTATGCCGGGGTGATCGCGAATAAAACTCGATCAGGTCGTCAAAATCGATATTGTTTTCCCGCATATATTCCATTTCCATATTGGAACCGGGAACGAGAAAAAACTCATTATACAGGACAAAATCGGGATCCAGGCGATTGACCAGGTCTATCGTGTTTTGAACCTCCTCATCCCGCTCATGCGGGTAGCCGATAATAGTATAGGCGATGGTCCGGATACCGGCATGCCGCGTCCATTTGAACGCACTTATGGTATTTTCCAGGGTGATGGATTTTTTCAGGCTGTCGAGTATATTCTGGCTCCCCGATTCCACGCCGTACGATATCATATAACAGCCGGCCCCGGCCATCCCCTGCAACAACCGCTCTGACACGCAATCAACCCTGGTCTTGCAGGTCCAGGCGAACTTCAGGCCCTTGTCTGATATGCGCCCGCACAATTCCTCTATCCGCGGCTGATTATAAGTGAACGTGGGATCGACAAAATGGATCTCTTTTATGCCGTAGTTCTTCATCAGGCATTCAATCTCAGCGATAATATGCCCGGTTGAGCGTTCCCTGACTGGCGACGAAAGCCCGCAAAAACTGCAGTTATAAACGCAGCCGCGGCTTGTTTCCATCAAGGTTACCGGGGGGAATATTCCGAACGGCGGATGCATCCGGTAACATTTATCCGGCAAAAGATGCCTGGCGGGCAAAGGCAATGAGTCCAGGTCAGCGTAAGGCGCCGGATCATTAGTAATTACGCTTCCATTTTGCCGGAACGAAATGCCCTTTATCCCGGCGAGCCCTGCCGAAGCGCCGGCGCCGCGGAAATAGCGGCACAACTCCAGCATGCTGTTCTCACCCTCCCCTTTGACGATCACATCGAAATCCCGGCCATACTGAAAGATCTTCTCCGCGGGCAACCCGCCGCAGCGCCCGCCGATAACAACCTTAGCGTCCGGGTTGATCCGTTTGATCAGACGAGCGAGGAATAAACCATTTTTCAAGTTAAACGCGTTGCAGCTGAGGCCGTACACCTTAAACGGGTCTTTAGCGGCCAGATGTTTTTCCAATCCGGCAAAATCCATCTTCAAAGCCGGCATATCGACGATCTCGACCTGAAAACCGTTCTTTTCCAATGTCCCGGCGATATAGGCCAGTCCCAAAGGGGGCAGCGGATATATCCCGCTGATATTATAACGCAGACGGATGGCGGGCGGCGCGATAAGGCAGACTCTCATGCGAACCTCGACCTAAGATCCTCTCCCAGGCTCTGTAATTTCTGTCTGAACAGGAAATACCCCCCGAAACAAAGGTCCTTAAAAGAAAACGAACTGCGCAACAGATGCCGCAGAATTATCCGCGGCCGCATATAGAACGAGAACATCGCTTTGCGCTGCAGGCGGATCAATTCCTTTCCGGTCATCCCCTCAGGCGCGTAAATGTCCCTGCCGGAATCCGCGGTCCAATCGGTCCAGCTGGTAAACTTCCGCTCCACCGAAACCACCTCGGTCAGAATGTCCTTATGTTCGCGGCTGTAATCGTCGAAAAAGCGGGAACCGGGCAAAGGCACGGCTATATTGAATTTAATGATATCGCAGTCCAACTCCTTGGCAAAACGAATGGTTTCTTCGCAGGTGGCTTTTGTTTCGCCGGGCATCCCGAGCATGAACAGCCCCAGGCAATAAACCCCCGCCTCTTTGGTGTATTTCATGGCGTTGCGGGCCTGCTCCAGGGTAGTGTTCTTCCCCAGGGAATCCAGGACCTTTTGGTTGCCCACTTCAAAACCGTACATCAGCAGGCGCAGGCCGGCTTTTTTCATCAACAACAGCAGTTCCCGGTTAACCAGATCGACCCGGGTCTCCGCGAACCATTGGATCTTCTTATGCAAGCCTCTTTTTATAAGCTCTTCGCAGAACTCATAGCCTTGGCTGATGGAGAACGGGAAAAAGGCGTCCCCGAAAACAAAATACCCGGCCCCGTACTTCGCGTGCAGATATTCGATCTCATCAATAACAATCCGGGTCCTGCGATACCGCGGACGGGCATACATTTTATCCTGGGAACAAAAAAAACACTGGTACGGGCATCCCCGGGAGGCCTGCACCGGGATCACCGTGTCCCCGTACATCCCCAGCATCGGGTATCGGCGGTAATAACTCATATCGAACAAATGCCAGGCGGGATAGGGCAGCCCGTCAAGGTCCGGGATCAATTCCGCGGGAGGATTACGGTAAACCGTATTGCCTTCCTTGAAAATTATCCCTTTTATATCGCGCAGCGGGGTATTATCCCGGATCGCCAGCGCCACGTCCCTGGTCTTATATTCGCCTTCCCCCTCTACGACGATGTCGCCGACCCCGTTGCGGATAAGCTGCTCCCCGAACACCGAGGCGTGGATATTCCCCAGGATGATACTTATATCTTTCTTTACCTTCCTGATCTGTTCAACCAAAACGCGGACGTTGCCCATTGACGCGGTAAGACAGGAAAACCCGACCAGCTGGGGATCTTCCTTTCTGATCTTAGCGATCAAGGCCTCGTTGGATATCTTGCTGGCGAACTGATCCTCGACCACGACAGCAATATTATTCTTTTCCAGTTCGGCGGCGATATACGCCAGGCCGATAGGCAATATGGGCGCCAGCCCGGCGCGGCAGGCCTTATTCGTGGCAAAGGGGTCCGAATCCGGAACGATCAGCATTACCTTCATTAAAATACCCACCCTGAAGCCGTCTTTTTAATCATCATACCACGCGGGTTTATGCATCGTTAGGAACCGGTTGAATCTCTTCGTCTTCTTGCGGTTCATCAGCGTATCCTTGATATCGTCCAACATCCCGACAATAAAGATCTTCATGAACCAGAGATATAATCTCCGGCGATGGATATAAGGGGAAAGCAACCCGCGGATAGCCTCGAACCAGCGCGACAAAAGGAATTTCAAAGAAGCCATTTTGGTCCATTTACCCAACTCTTTCAAGGACATATTCTCAATAGACATTACCGGCTGGAGCCAGTCATATTTGCTGAAATCCTTCTCCGCGATCCAGCCCTTCGCCTGCGCTTCCTGATAGACAAAAGTCCCGGGCACCGGAGTGATCGGATGCAGGATCATAAACTCAACCCCGGCATCCAGCGCGTAATCGACCATAGCGAAGATCGAGCGCTTCTTCTCCTGGCGGATCCCGGTCAAAAGGGTGCCCTGGCGGTGGACGCTGGGGTATTTTTCTTTTAAAATACGGAATGCCTCCTGACACACCTCGATATTATAATTCTTGTCTACTGCGTTCAGGTCTCTGTTATCCGCCCGTTCCAGGCCGATAAAAGCATTGATCAATCCGGCACAGACCATCTTCTTCAACACCCCCATCTTCTCGTCCCTGACCAAAAGGTCCGCACGGATAAAAGCCCACCAAAAAAGATCCTTATAACCTCTTTGTATCAGGCCGTCGCAAAACTCCCCGGTCCAATGAGGATCCACATTGAACGTAGGATCGGCCCAGATAAGATACTTGCGCTTATATTTGTTATACAACAGATCAATCTCCTCCAAAACCCGGCCGACGCTCTTAGTCCTATAGCGGGGAACAGGATTAAATACCCCGCTTTCCGCGTCCGCCTGCTTCTGCTCCCCCCAGAATGTCCACAGGCTGCAAAAACTGCATTTATCCACGCAACCCCTGCCGTGCTCGATGGTCGCGCCTTGCGGCCAGAAATAACCGAAAGGCGAGTAATCCCCCATCGGCATCAACCCATACGCGGGTATGGGGAATTCGTCGAGATTCTGAATCAACGGCCGTAAAGGATTCAGGATTATATCCGCGCCCTTCTTATACGCTATCCCCTGGACTTTATCAACCCCGGTATCATCACGCAGAACGCGCATCAATTCCAAAAAAGTAGCTTCCCCCTCAAACCTGACGATATAATCAATAGGATACCTGGCAAGCGAATCCCTTACTGTCCAGGAAAAAAAATGGCCTCCCGCCACAGTGACCACTTGGGGATTAAGCTGTTTCGCCAGGGTAAAAAGCCTTACCGCCTCATGATGATACAAGGCCTCTTCTCCGGCTCCGACCACATCCGGGGCCTCGCGCCTGAGTATATCCGCCAGGCTCTTCCAGCCGATCTTCAGCGGCGGACAGTCAATGATCTTGACCTCGACTTCCGGCATATTCCTCTGGATCATCGAAGCCAGGCAAGCCAGGCCTAAGGGCATCATATAATTGTCGGATTCATTGACAACAGGCCATAAATACCTTGGTGGACGGACCAGCAGGATCTTTTTTAAATGCGGCATTTATCGTTTATGCGGGGTTAAAAGACCTTTTAATAAACCAACCAGCGTACTGAAAGCCTCCCGGGCATTTCCGTTACATACGCTGCGTCGAACATGCCGGGCAATAACCGGCAGCCTGAAATAAAATCGTGTATAAGCGGCGCGTAATCGGCCATTGAGGAATCCGCAGGTAAAGCCAGGATTAACTAATTCCGTATTGTACCATCTCAGGGCCTGCGCTGACAACAGTCTTTTTGCCCCGAAACAGGCATCATAGAATTCGGTCGCATACACAGGCACCGCAACCTGGAACTGCGCGAGATCCGGATCAAGCTCAAGAGCAAAATCAATCGTCTGTTGGATAGTCTGCTTTGTATCGCCGCGCATACCGAGCATAAAATTGCAACATGCCTCGATCCCGGCATTCTTGGTTAAGCGGACCGCTTCCCGGGATTGTTCCAGGGTAATGCCTTTGCCGCTTTGGTCCAGAACCGCCTGCGACCCGCTTTCTATTCCGTACGATATCTGGTTACAACCGGCCTTATGCATCATATCCAGAAGTTCTTTGTCGACCGTATCAACGCACGAGAAACACCTCCAGGAAAAACGCAGGTTATGCTTTATGATCTGTCCGCAAATGGACATTATATGTTTTCTGTTCACGGTAAGCGTAAGGTCGCGGAAAATTATCTGCGGGATATGGTGAATTTCCACGATCCGCCTTATTTCCTCGATAATATTGGAAGTTGAGCGGAAACGAAGTTTATCCTGAAACCATATCTGCGCCTGGCAGAACTCACAATGATACGGACATCCCCGGGATGTCATCATCAGGGTGAACGGATTATTCTTTACTAAAACAGAACGGTACCGGGCATTCGGCAGCAACTCCCTGGCCGCGAAAGGGAGCGCGTCAAGATCCATGCGCAGGCTTCGTTTGCATAGCGCAAGCTTACCGTCTTTTGAATACGCCAGATTTTCAGAAAGATCGCCTTTGAGCAGATTCAGGAACGTGAATTCCGGTTCGCCCAGTATAACGTAATCCACATTTCCCGGATCCAGGGCGATATCGGGCATAACGCTGACGTTAGGCCCCCAGATGACGATCCGCACCTGCGGCAGGGCGTTTTTAACCATCCGCGCAAGATCGAGATCGTATTTTATGCTTCCCCAGGCGGACGGAAACCCCAAAAAATCCGGCTGCTCCGCCTGGATCAGGCGTAAAACAACGGAGTTATCCAGATGCAGCGCGTTGGCGTCAAGCAGCGAGACCTGTATCCCGTTTTGACGCAATAACGCCGCGGTAGAAGCGATTTCCAAAGGAGGATAAATTACCGATGTCGGGGATTCGCCGCCGCACCAGTCACGCAGGAAATGGGCATGCCCGCGGCCTGTGCCGGCAAGCGGATTTACGAAAAAGACCTTCATTGATAAACTGCTGTAATTATGCGCATTGATCAGGATATTCCTTTAATAGACAACTCATTGATGATCTCCCCGCGATTCTCAAGGTTTCATCTCGGTATCGCCCGGGAATAGTTACTGACTGTTCGGCGGCTTTTTTGCAATAAGAGCAGGACTCGCAGGAACGCGCTTCGCAATCTCCGGGCATATCGCGCAAAAAGGAGTTTAATTTATTATTCTCAATATACACCTGCGCCGGAGCGGATAAGCAGCCGGGCGCCGCGTTTTGCGGGCAATTTTGCAGAAGATCCATTAAATTACCATTATATGAACCGGCCAGGTATGCGGCGATGATCTTCAGCATCCGCTCGGGCAGGCCATCTCCAGTCAACTGCAGGCAATTGATCCCGTAATCTTCGTACACCCTGGTATCTTCCGGCCTGATCCAATCCGAACGAATATACAGCTCGGGTCTCTCTAAACGCCGGGTTAAACAGATGACCCGGTAATAATCAAACGCCTTTGCCGGGCGGGCGCTTTCCTGCGCGTGGGAATCAAATACCCGGTGCCCCAAAAACATCGGGCAATTACGGATACAACCGTTATTGGCGGCAAGCCGGATCCCGCATTTGACCGATTTCCTGACGGTATTGAGCGCCGCGAGATCATGATTCCAGACCGGTCCGGGGAGGGTGATCGCGTCAACGCCTAATGATTCCCAGAAATTGGCCCTGGCCGGAGTATTGATATTCGCGGCCGCGGAAACGACGATAGATAACCCGGGATACCTTTTTTTGATCAACATCGCCAGATAAGGATTGGCCACAGTGACCGCGCCCGCCCCGGCCTCGACGAATGAATCCAAAAGCGCGGTTATTTTCCTTTGTCCCCGGCTGGCAAACTCAAGGTTATCCATGCACAACGCGTCAAGGAGACAGTTGAACCTGATCCCCTGCCGCGATAAAGGCAGGATCGACAGGCAGCCTTCGCGCCCGGCCGGGATGCCATACGCCTCTTTTATCCTGTGTTGCCGATCAACCGCGAGTAACGACCGGATATAATCTCCGTTCCAATAAACAGGCACGCTGTATTCCATTATCTATACCTTTATTTTTCGCCGCCGGACGGCCGCGCCGAGTAAGAAAACATACTCCCCGACAGGAATTCCTCCCGGATATTCTCGACAATCTTTAACGCGGCCTCAGCGCGGCTCAAATCAACTCTGACCGTTTCCCGCGCTTTCTGAGCGCACCAGCCGCATTCCGCGCATGGGGTTTTATGGCAATCCTTGTCCTGCAAAGAAAGCAGGAAACCGTCAAGCTTGCGGTTATCGATATAAACAAGATCTTTCAATCCATCGGCCATCGCCTTGAATTGCTTGAGTTTAAAGATATTGATCCGCAGGGGATGAAAAAAGTATTTCAGCACATACAATAAAGAGAACTTGTTATAATTAACCTGCTTGGGATGGCTAAAGACAAGGTCCAGCAAGTTGCCCTGGTAGCGCCGCCGGGAATAGGCGTGAACGATCTTAGCCAGGATACCGGTCGGCAACCCCCTGGTGACCAGCTTTAGCGAATCGATCCCCAGTCCTTCATACAGATGAACGTCCTCCGGCCGGATCCAATCGCACCTCAAATAGCGGGCCGGTTCTTTCACCCTCGTATACACGCACATAAGCTTGTAGAAATCTACCAGGAACCCCTTGGAGATATGGCCTTTTTCCGAGGCGTGAGCAGCTGCCAGCCCGTGGCAGGCGGCGAAAGGGCATTCGCAAAGGCATCCGTTATTCGCGATAACCTGCAAACGGCATTTGACCGCTTTGCGTATCTTCGCGATGCGTTTAAAATCCCGATTAAGTGTAAAGGCATCCAGGGTGATCCTGTCCGCTCCCAGGCCTTCCCAGAATCTGGCCTTTTCCTCGTTATCCACATAAGCGTTAGCGGAAACACTGAGTTTAATACCGGGAAAGTTTTTTTTGATGAATTCAAAAATAAAAGGCAGGGAAACCGTGACAGAATCCACCTGCAGATCCCGCAGCCATTGCAGTTGTTTCGCGAATTCCCGGATGAACTGCCGGGATGTCTCCTGATTGCCGGCGCACGTGCCGTTAAACAGGTAATTGAAAGTACGGCCGCTCTTATGGATCCGGTCAATTCCCTGCTTCACGGCCTTGCGGGTGGCCTTGGGGCAGGAATTAGAAGCCCTGCCCCCTCCTAAAATATCCGATTCGAGTTTGCCGTAGAACTCGTCCACTTCCCCCAGATCCAGCGCATCCAGCAGATCAGGCTGCCAATTATGCGGAACCGCCAATTTCAAGCTCATATAACCTGCCCCATTAGTCGCGCCTGCTATTGCAAAAAAACAGCCGCATTCCTCTTTCCGCCGGTTTGCTTGTTTCCGACGCGGCTGGTTAGTAATTTCACTTCCGCCCGGCCACCTGTATTATATTCTGTCTCCCGGCGCTCCACAAGTATTTTTGCTTCGAAAGGCGCAAGGGATCCATTGTCCCATGGCCTTTTTCGCGTTGAACGGCTTTTGTTGCGTTTGTCTGTCGGGAGATGGAGGGGTATCATTTTCGCCGGGATAGGCCGTTAAGCAGAAAGTGGCGGGATACCGGGAAAAACGGTCACTGTCCGGCGGACAGTTCTAATTGCGA
>Ga0265297_10008526_pt1 | contig 13628 bp, 11 predicted proteins | sample Munlanlwell13791_FD_192502 | JGI IMG/M metagenome (GOLD analysis project Ga0265297, IMG submission 192502) | Leachate microbial communities from a municipal landfill in Southern Ontario, Canada - Leachate well 137-91 | ecosystem: Engineered > Solid waste > Landfill > Unclassified | place... | reverse complement strand
TAGCGACCCCCTGCCGCCGTCGCCTTGCGGATGCGCTCCGCGACGGCCGCGGCCTCCTTGCGCTCGGACTCGCACGAGAGCAGAGCCACCTTCGCGCCGCCCTCCCTGCCGGTCCAGATCTGTTTCGCCTTCCTGCCCGCATTGCGCGAGACCACGGACGAGGCCGCCGCGAGAATGGAGGCCGTGGAGCGATAATTCTGTTCGAGCCTCACCACCGCGGCCCCGGGGAAATCCTCCTCGAAGCGCAGGATGTTGGCGATGTCCGCACCGCGCCAGCGGTAGATAGACTGGTCGTCGTCCCCGACCACACAGATGTTGCGATGCCCCGCCGCCACGGCGGAGATGAAGCGGTACTGCGAGTGGTTGGTGTCCTGATACTCGTCCACGAGCGTGTATCGCCACCTGCGCCTGTACGCTTCGCGCATCCCTTCGTCCGACTCCAGGAGCCGCACCGCGAGGCGGATGATGTCGCCGAAATCCACGGCCATGAGCTCCGAGAGTCTCTTCTGGTAGAGGCCGTACACCCTCGCCACCCTATCGAGATAGGGGTTCCCGGCGGAGGCAGCGGCGAATTCTTCCGGCCCTTGGCAGGAGTCCTTCGCGCGGCTTATCCTGTCGACCATCGATTTCGGCGGCATCCTCTCGCGGTCCATGTCCAGGGCGTCGATGCACTCCTTCATGAGCGCCAACTGGTCGCCCTCGTCGTAGATCACGAAGCGGTCGGAGAGGCCGGCTGCCTCCGCATGGCTGCGAAGGATCTTGAGGCACACCGAGTGAAAAGTCCCCATCGATATCTCGCGGGCGCACTGCCCCGCGAGCTTCTCGACGCGCGCGCGCATCTCGGCGGCGGCCTTGTTCGTGAAGGTGACCGCGAGTATCTGCGACGGGAAGGCGGCGCCCGCGGCGATGAGCCTCGCGATCCGCTGCGTCAGCACGCGCGTCTTGCCGGAGCCCGGGCCCGCCAGTATCAGAAGCGGGCCCTCGTTGTGATCGACTGCAAGCTGTTGCTGGGGATTAAGTTCCATTCGCTCGATGCTCAGACGGAGGCGTCATTCAACGGTGACGCTCTTGGCCAGGTTGCGCGGCTGATCCACGTCGGTCCCCTTGTGGTCCGCGGCATAGTAGGCGATGAGTTGCATCGGCAGCGCGGTGAGCATCGGGGTCGCCTGCCAACTGGCCTTCGGTATCGCGATCAGGTGGCTCGATTTTTCCGCGAGCTCGGCGTCTTCTTTGTGGCCCACCGCTATCACCGTTGCCCCCCTGGCCCTGACCTCCTCTATGTTGGAGAGGACCTTATCGCGCATGCAGTCCTGGGGCGCGATGGCTATGACCGGAACGCCGTGGTCTATGAGCGCGATCGGGCCGTGTTTGAGCTCGCCCGCGGCGAAACCCTCCGCATGCATGTACGATATCTCCTTGAGTTTAAGCGCGCCCTCGAGCGCAATCGGGTAGTTCGTACCGCGGCCTATGTAGAGCACGTGCGACGAGTACGATAGGCTCTCGGCGATGGCGCGCATCTCTTCGGCCTGCGCCAACACCCCCTGCATGAAGCGGGGGAGCTGGGTCATCTCCTCCACCAGTCTTGCCTCCTTCGCCGCGTCGATCGTCCCGCGTTTCTGCGCGAGATAGAGCGCGAAGAGATTAAGCGCGGAGAGCTGCGCGGTGAAGGCCTTGGTGGAGGCAACCCCTATCTCCGGACCGGCGTGCGTGTAGAGCGTCGCGTCGGCGGAGCGCGCGATCGAGCTGCCCACCACGTTGCAGATGCCCAGGACCGAGGTGCCGAACTCGCGTGACATCTTCTGCGCGGCCAGCGTGTCGGCCGTCTCGCCCGACTGCGATATCGAGATCACCAGCGTGCGCTCGTCCAACAGCGGCTCGCGGTACCTGAACTCTGAAGCGAGGTCTATGGCGACCGGCATCTTCGCGAGGGATTCGATCAGATATTTGCCGATCATGCCTGCGTGAAAAGAGGTCCCGCAGGCCACGATCGCTATTCGGTCAAAGCGCGGGCGGTCCCCGTCGAAGAGCGCATCCACCTCTTCGAGCGTGACCCTGCCGAGGTCGCGGTCGACACGGCCGGCGAGTGCATCCTGCATCACCTGCGGCTGCTCGAATATCTCCTTGAGCATGAAGTGCTTGTACCCGCCCTTTTCCGCCATGAGGGGGTTCCAGGGAATGCGCTGGGGAGTTCTTGAGATGTCGCGCCCGCCGCCGTCGAGGATCTTGATCCTCGAAGAGGTGATCACCGCAGTGTCGCCGTCCTCCAGAAAGATCATGTCCTTGGTATAGGGAAGCAGCGCCGGGATGTCGGAGGCCACGAACCTCTCGCCATCGCCCTCGCCCACCACCAGAGGGCTGCCGCTTTTCGCCACGTAGAGCACGTCCGGCTCCTTCACGCTCATCACCACCACCGCGTACGATCCCTTGAGCCTTGCGCGCGCGCTCGACAGCGCATCGAGCGTCCGCTGACCCCTGCGGCAATAGTGCTCTATGAGATGACAGATCACCTCGGTGTCCGTCTCGGAGGAGAATTTGTAACCCTCCGCTATGAGGAAGCGCTTGAGCTCCGCGAAGTTCTCTATGATGCCGTTGTGGACCACGACGATGTCGCCCGAGCGATGCGGATGCGCGTTGTTCTCGGAGGGCCTTCCGTGCGTAGCCCACCTAGTGTGGCCGACGCCAGAGGTGCCGACCATGGGCTCCTTGGCCAGCGCAGCTTCCAGCCTCCCCAGTTTACCTTCCACGCGGCGTATCAGAAGACCATGAGGACCCATGACGGCTATCCCGGCCGAATCATAGCCGCGATACTCCAGGCGCTTGAGCCCGTCGAGCAGCACGGGCGTAGCCTCGGAATTACCCACATATCCAATTATTCCACACATCGTCGCCTCCGGCGGCAAGTCGTATAATAGATCGCCTGCACATTCAAATCAAATCTTACCTCTTTCTGGATTTATGCGATTTCCTCTTTCTTTCCGCATATCCCTTCACGGTCTTCTGCTCCGAGCGCGACAACGCGAGGGCGCTTGGGGGTACGTTGCGCGTTATTGTGGAGCCCGCACCTATGACCGCCCCCCTGCCTATGCGCACCGGCGCCACGAACTGCGTGTCGCTGCCCACGAACACTTCGTCCCCTATCACGGTCATGTGCTTTTCGCGGCCGTCGTAGTTGCAGGTGATCGTGCCGCAGCCGATGTTCGCATGCGCGCCCACGATCGCGTCGCCGAGATAAGAGAGGTGGCCCGCCTTGGCGCCGGCCTTCATCTCGCACTTTTTCAGTTCCACGAAGTTGCCTATGCGCGCGCCCGCGCCCACCTTCGAGCCGGGCCTCACCCTCGCGAACGGGCCCACGACCGCGCCATCGGATATCTTCGAGCCCTCGATGACGCTGTTCGCCTTGATATGCACGCCGTTGCCCACGATCGCGTCCCTGATCACGACCCCGTTCTCGATGGTGCAGCCGGAGCCGATCTTCGTGTTCCCGAGTATGAAGGTGAACGGCAGCACGGAGGTGTCCTGACCGATGTGAACGCCGAAATCCACATAGGTATGCCTGTAGTCTATAAGGCCCGCGCCCGCCAGCATGAACGATTTGTTTATCCTTTCGCGCATGTGTTCGGCCGCGCGCGCCAGCTCCACGCGCGTGTTTATGCCGTGGAAATCCTCCGCAGGCTCGCAGCGGTGTGCGACAACACCCACCCCTTCCTTGAGGGCGATGCCCACCAGGTCGGTGAGATAGTACTCGCCCTTGGCGTTCGCGTTGCTCACCTTCTTGAGAGAGGAGAAGAGCCACTCGCGGTCTGCGAGGATGATGCCGGAATTGACTTCGCGGATCGTCTTCTCCTTCGGGCTCGCCTCCTTCTCCTCCACGATCTTGATCACGCTGCCGTCGAGGTCGCGCACGATCCTGCCGTAGCCGGCCGGGTTGGAGGGCGCCATGGAGAGGACGCCCAACACCGCGCGCTTGGCCCGCACCGCGTCCACGAACTCGCGGAGGGACTCCGGTCGAGCGAGGGGCACGTCGCCGCACAGTATAAGGATATCGCCGTCGAAACCAACGAAGGCCCTCTCCGCGACCATGACCGCGTGAGCCGTGCCCAGCTGCTCCTTCTGCAGGACAAAGTCCACCTCGACCTCGTCGAGGTATGCCTTTATGTCGGTCTGAAACGGGGCGACGACCACCTTCACCGGCTTCGCGCCCGCGCCCTTCGCAGCATCGATCGTGTAGGCCAGCACCGGTCGTCCGGCGAGGTTGTGAAGCACCTTCGACCTGGCGGACTTCATGCGCGTGCTCTTGCCTGCGGCCAGGATAAGCGCTGCGAGCCTCTGCCTCTGCATCCGCACCTCCATCTCATTGAAAAACAAGGCGTTTAACTAGGGCCGGTGCGCCACTATATGTAAACCACCTTGAAATACAAGGCAATTTTGACAACCCCGCCCTTGTTGTGATAGTCCCATCCCGCGAGGTGCAACTATGAATAAACTCCAGAGGTTGGGATTTTTCCGTCGCTCGATTGTACTAAATTTCCTGGCGATACTGCTCATCATCGGCGTCGTCCTGGCCCTGCACGCTGCAAGCAAGAAGTTCTTCTTCTCGAAGACGCCCGCGGTCACACAGGCTCAACCGGAGGATACGAACGCAGCAAACACTGCGGAGCCTGAGATCGTCGAGCTTAAGCCCGCCCCTGATCCTGCGCCGACGTTGGCGCCTGCGCCTGAAGCGGAAAAACCTGCGGCGATAGAAGAAAAACCCGCCCCGAAGAAACGCGTCGCAGCCGTCGGCAAGAGCCGTGCGACACGGACAAGACAATCGAGATGGTCCGAAGACCACAGCTACGGGGTGGAAAATCTGGACGGAGAATCCGCCCGGCGCAGATACCTGGAGTCGAACAAGGATTCATCGGGCTCATACAGCACGTACACCATGACCGAGTCTCCTCCCGAGCCCGTCAGCAGGACTTATGCATATGACGACCTTGACGGCGCTGCTGCAAGGGCGCAGTACCGCAAGGAAACCGAGAGGCTCTCCAAGGCGGACCTGAAATAGCCTGTCGCCTCCCATCACATATATAATGATAGACGATCTGCCGTTCGACAAGATCATCCAGGCTGCCATGCGCCAGGGCGCGGACTTCGCGGACGTGTTCGTGGAGCGCACCCGCGCCACGCTGATCTCGTGCGACGACCGACGCATAGAGCACGCCGCCGTCTCCTCCGACGCCGGGGTGGGCATCAGGGTCGTGAAAGAGGGCCGCACCGCATACGGCTCCACCAATGATCTCACCAAAAAATCGCTCATGGCGATAGCCCGCGACGTGGGCAAGATGGCGAACGCCCGCAGGACGAAAGCCCTCGCCCCCGTCTTTGCGGAGGCCGATACAGCGCAGGTCGCGACCGTGCAGAGACATCCGTTCGGCACGCAGATGGACGACAAGTGCGAAATCGTAACCAGGGCCAACGACATCGCGTGGCAGGCGGGCAAGGAGATCCGCCAGGCCAGGGTCCTCTACCGCGACCGGGTGAGGCGGATCTGCGTTGCGGCCAGCGACGGGACCTTCGCCACAGACGAACAGGTGGGCATCGTATTCTCGGTCCAGGTGGTCGCCTCGAACGGCGACTCGCTCCAGACCGGGCAGGAGGTCGTAGGCGGGGCGCAAGGATTCGAGATCTTCGACGAGGTGATGCCCGAGGAGATAGCGGATCGCGCGGCCCGACGAGCCGTAATGCTGCTCTCGGCCGGGCCTGCGCCCGCAGGGGCAATGCCTGTGGTGATCTCGGCCGAGGCCGGCGGCACGATGATACACGAGGCGGTGGGCCACGGGCTCGAAGCGGACTTCGCGGGCGAGGGGCTCACGATCTACGCCGGCAGGATCGGCGGGAAAGTCGCCTCCGACCTCGTCAGCGTGGTGGACGACGCGACGATGCAGGGCAAGCGCGGATCTTTCACGTTCGACGACGAGGGCCGGCGCGCGCAGCGCACCGTGCTCATCGAATCCGGCGTGCTGAAATCATACATGTCGGACAGGCGCTCCGCGAAAAAATTCGGATTCGCAAGGACCGGGAACGGCCGGCGCCAGAGCTACGAGCACCTCCCGATCTGCAGGATGACCAACACCCTGATCCTCCCCGGCAGACACGACCCGGCCCACATAATAAGCTCCACGCCGTCCGGGCTCTTCATAAAGCGCATGGGCGGCGGCCAGGTGAACACGGTCAACGGCGATTTCGTGTTCAACGTTCAGGAGGGCTATCTGATCCGCGACGGCAGGATATCCGAGCCTGTCCGCGGGGCCACGCTGATCGGCAACGGCCCGCGAGTCCTCGAATCCATAGACATGGTGGGCACGGACCTGGGCTTCTCGATCGGCACTTGCGGCAAGGAAGGCCAGGACGCGCCCGTCTCCAGCGGCCAGCCCACGATCCGCATACCGAAGATCGTGGTGGGCGGCACGGAAACGATATGATCAATTTCTCCTTGAATCCGTTTTTCATCCGCGCGATAAGTCGGCCATGAAAATCATAATCACGATTCTCTGCATCCTGACCCTCACGATTCCGTCGGTCGCCGGCGCGTACAAGCGCGACGCGCGGCCATATCAAGAGAGCGCCGCAGAGGAGCCTCATGCGGACGAAGGGACGCAGCCCGCGGACGACGATATCCGGAGGAAAACCGAAGAGATCGAAAAGGAGGGGGGCGGCGGCATGGGCGGCATGGCCATCATGGGCTACGCGCTCATCACCGTCGGCAGCATGGCGGCGATCGCAGGCTCGACCATCCTCGCGGCGACGGACAAGAACCTGCTCGGCGCCTCGATCAGCGGAGGCGGCGCCGCAATGGCGCTCGCAGGCACCCTCATGGTGACGCTCGGCTCCCGCGGCTCCTACGCAGCAGGGCCTGCCATCGATCCTGCGACAGGCACATACGGCGTCATGGTGGCGAAACGCTTCTGAGACAGGCGGCAAATCATTAAATACCTTATTGTTTCAATGGGTTATAGTATCAAGGGTTGTCCTTCTATCATAGCATTTCAGTTGCAATCTTTGAGGCAATCGGCAATAAGACGCGCAATTCACAGCAACCAAAAGGAGGGGATGATGAAGAAGTTCATGGTTATGGCGATGGCGGTGGTGATGGGCCTGGCGCTGACGGCGTCGGCGCAGGTGACGGTGAAGGAGTCGACGAAGACGGTAGGCGACACGACAGTTGAGAAGACGAAGGTCAAGGACACGGCATCCGGCGTGAAGGCCACGGAGAAGACGACCGAGACCGCGACCAGCACCAAGACCGAGGCCAAGATCAAGGGCGAGAACGTGAAGATGGAGAAGAAGACGATCGACACGGCGGCAGGCGAGGCCGGCAAGGCAAAAGTCCACATCAAGAAGGGCGAGCTCAAGGACTTCAGCGTCGATTGGGTCTATTATCAGGAAGGCAATGATTACATAGTCGAGTACACCGTGAAGGACAAGGCCGACAAAGAGCTTCTCACAGAGCTCGGGCTCAACGCTGAACAGGCCGACGCAGTCAAGGCCGGCAAGCACACGATCGTCTCCACCAGCCCGTACACTGCGGCGGACATACAGGCTGACTTCCGCACGCTGGTCGTGAAGGATCTCAAGAGCGCGATCGCGAAGAAGACGAAGTAATATCAGCTCTATTGCAGCGCCAAAACGGGGACGCGAAAGCGCCCCCGTTTTTTATCTCCGCTTGTGCGCAAGCGCGCTTTCGTATAAAGATGCACTATCACAAATTTGAGGAGGAAACTTATGGACCGCATGTCATCCATCGAGCTGGCGCTGAAGAACGAGATCACCGAACACGAATTCTATCTCAACGAGGCGCTCCGTTCGCGCAACGAGCTGGCGAAGAAGATGTTCGCGCAGCTGGCCAAGGACGAAGAGGAGCACATGCACCGCATCCGCGCGCTGCATGAAAAGCTGATCAAACAAGGCAACTGGCCCAAGGACATGCCCATAGTGGTGGCGGGCACGGACGTGAAGAAGATACTGGACAGCATTGTCGCCAAGGCCGGCAGCGTCACGGACCACGACGAGGACGACGTAAAGGCGCTCAAGAAGGCCATCGACTTCGAATCAAAGGGAGTCGATCTCTATACCAGGCTCACCGGCCTCTGCCAGAACCAGATGGAGAAAAACTTCTTCTCGTTCCTGGCCGGGATCGAGCGCGAACACCATCGTTCGCTGGTCGATGCGCTGGCCTATCTCAACGATCCAGAGTCGTGGCTCATGCAGCAGGAGCGCGCTGGCCTCGACGGCGCTTGAGATCTCATATCGCGTTTGCCGCAGCGTGCGCGGAAGCCCACGCCCAGTGCAGGTTGAATCCGCCCAGGTCCCCAGTGACGTCCATGACCTCGCCTATAAAGTAAAGTCCCGGGCAAAGCCTCGACTCCATGTTCTTCGATGAAAGCTCGCGCGTGTCCACGCCTCCCAGGGTCACCTCGGCCCTGGCATACCCTTCGGTCTTCGCCGGCAGGATCCTAATGGAGTGCAAGGCCGCGATCACGCGCGCAAGCTCCTTCTTCGAATACAAGCCTACCTGCCGCGACGAGGCGAGACGCTCGCAGAGCGCATCCGCAAGTCGGTCCGGGAGATAATGCGAGAGAAAGTTTTTGAGCTGCATCCTGGAGCCGGCCTCCCTCTTCTCCTCCAGCGGGCCCGACAGATCCACGCCAGGCAGCGCGTCCACGAGCAGGCGCTGACCCTTGTCCCAGAGGAGCGAGGCGCGCAATATCGCAGGCCCGCTGAGGCCCCGGTGCGTTATCAGGCATTCATCCTCTATCTTCGACTTTCCCACCGCGACCTCCGCGCGGAAGGATATGCCCGCGAGCTTCGAAAAGAAGCCGCGGTCCCGGGGCGCAAACACGAGCGGCACCAGCCCCGGCCTGCAAGGGATTACCCTGTGGCCGAATTGTTTGGCGATCCGATAGCCCAGGTCAGAGGCCCCGAGCGCGGGATACGAGAGCCCACCGGTAGCGAGGACGAGGCTTCGCGCCCTCGCCTCGCCGAATTCTCCTCGGACTGAAAAACCGTCTCCGCGCCTGACGGAAGAGATGCGGCCGATCGCGATCGTCCCCCCGCGCGCCTCAACGCCCGAGAGCAGCATCTCGAATATCCGTTTTGAGGAACCTTTGAGGAAGAGCTTGCCGCCCTCCTCCTCGACATAGGCGATGCGGTGCGCGTCTAGGATCGAGAGGAAATTCGCCGGCTGAAATCTAGCGAGCGCGGATCTTACGAAGTCAGGGTTCTCCGAGAGATACGATCGGGCCTCCACCGTGGAGTTGGTGAAGTTGCATCTTCCGCCGCCGGAGATGAGAAGTTTCTGCGCAAAGTCGCGGCGATGATCGATCAGAAGAACTTTGCGGCCGCGTGCCAAAGCCTCGTACGCAGCCATGAGGCCCGAGGCGCCCGCGCCGATTATGATCGAATCGAAATCCATGACAGCCGAGGTATAGCAGAATAGGACGCAAAGGTCATCTACCCGACATATCCTCCGCGATCTTATACAGCGCCGACAAGGCCTTTATCTTCTCTTTCCCCTTCTCCCTCGCCGTGTACGCATTCGACGGCAACCTCCCCTTGATCATCTTTCCGACCTTGCGGATATGCTCGCTCGCCTTCTTCCAGTCGTTTTTGCTCAAGATTCTGTTCTGAAGCACCGAGACCGCGGCGCGCAGCCTGTATTCGGCCGCGGTTGCCGCATAACCACCATCGGCCGTAGTCTCATAGTGCCTGGCCGCCTGATAGTAGAACCTCTCCATGGCCGAGAAATAGCCCGCCTTCATCGCACTGAGGAGGCCGTAACGGATGCCGATGAAAAAACCCGGCCAATCGCGGACGTCCTCGAACTCCTCAACCGACCTCAACCAGGCATCGGAGGCCAGCGTACCCGCTTTCCTGGAAAGTTTGGGAGAGCCCAACGTGCCGAAGATATCCTGCGCGTAATCCGCAGCGATCGCAGCGGCCGCATAGCCTCCCCTGTTAAACAGGGCGTTAGCAGAATCCACAAACAGGTTCGCGGAGTTGAGCCTGAAAACGCGGTCCTCGGCTGCGGCAAAGGCGAGCACCGCCGAATTGAAGAGATTCTTAGCGACATGCGAGGAGTTCGAACCTGCAGCGGTATTCACGACTACCTGATCATAAGCACCCTTTATAATATCAGCGATTTCAGGGGTCTTGTTCCTCTTGCCCAGACCCGCCAGCTCCCTCACGGTCATCTCTTTCGGCAGAACCCTCCTGCCGACCTTCATCGTACCTGAGAGCCGGATCTTGGTGTCGTCCATGAACCCATCGAGGACTCCCACATTCTTGAGAAACGCATCGGAATGATTGCAGTCAGCCGCCGCCGAGCCGTAGATGTATTCGGCGATCGGCTTCCCACCGTCGATTCGGACCAAGGGCTGGCGAGCGGGGCGGCCTGCGGAAATGCCGGCAAACTCGATGACGCCCCGCCTCAAGCCGACCGGCACCATGTTTATGGGGCCCACCAATTGCTGCATCTCCATGGAGAAGAGCACAGGTGTAGTGATGCAATGTGAGCCGTTCAATACCATCTTCGCCGCCATACAACCTCCTTGGGGTTTCATGTTTAGATTAGAATCGATCAAGGCACGTCGTGAAGATCCGGGACGTCGTCAGCACCCGGGCTGAAACTTTTCGCAGCCTTCGCAAGGGTTCGCAGCATTTTAAGATCTATGCCTGCGCTCTCCCCCTTGGCATCCGCCTTGGTCAGACCCTCCCATGCCAAGCCCAGGTGCAGTGCCATCTTCGCCCAGTCCTTGACCGTCGGCGGCTCGCTCATCTTCATGAGCACCTGGGCGGCGCGAAGGCGATCCTCCCCGGCTCGTCCATGGTCCGGCGTCTTCGCATTCCCTCTGAAGCCGGCGGATTTTGAGTAGAGACGTTCAAGCTCTTCGTACTGGTGACCCTTCCAACCGCTCAGGAGGCCGCGATAGAGTGCAGCTTCAAAATCGGCCTCATGACCGCGTCCTCTCAACTCCTCCAGCGCACCCGCCCATCGGCTGGCAGCCCTGCGTTGCCTGGCAGCCCTGCGTCGCATGGACACGGATCCATCCAGGTCGCCTTTCTCCGCGACGTGAGCTGCGATATCCTCAACCATGGCCGATCCTATCAGATCTCCCGAGCCAGACATATACTCAGCCCCGAGAAGGAACGCCTGCGCCGCGCGCGCAGCAGAACCGTCGATGCCCGAAAAGTTGAACAAGACGCCGCTCACGAATGCAGCCTTCGCCGGATCCACACCAACGGGATTCAATGGAAGAACATCGAGCATGGACTGGGCCAACTCAGAGAGGAGGACGAAGTCGCCTGTGGTGTGAAACTCATCCCTGTAATTTCTCATGATCGCGCGCGCCTGGAAAAGCCCGTCTATCCTAAGATGCTGCCACGTCGCCCACGCTCCGCTGCTGTCTCTCAGATAGCGATCAAAACCCTTTCCGAAAATATCGCCGAGTTCCTCATCCATGATCCGATCGAGTCGCGCCGCGGCATTGAAGATCTGCGAGTCTCTCTTGGCCTCCCCTGCCGGCATCACACCCTGAACTCGCTTGAAGAAATCCCTCTTGCCACCTATGCCGACGAGCGGCTCTACCCTATTGCCGATGACCGCACCCTCATCCGCGCCGAAGACTATGCCGCTTTTTCCCATCCTGACCGGAAACAGCGGGACATCATGCATGAGGGTTCTGAATTGCCGACCAAATGCGTTCGGCGTCATCACTGCGTTCGTTATGTTGACCATGATCATTTACCCCTTTTGCCAGTAGGCATCTCGTAGGCGATATCCTTGAGCCTCTTGATCGCTGAAAGGTTTATATCCGGGTGCGGAACCTGACTGTCCTGGAGCCGCTGATATGCGTGGCGCAGGCGGTCTTCTACGGCGGCCCAGTTAGTCTCCTCTTCCACAGACGCCCCATGCCCTGGAGCGACCGTCCTTTCAAGATGCGCCTGTGCTGCCCTGAGCAACTCTTCAGCCGCGAGATTGTTGTTTTTCTCCTGCGTGTGATGGTCGGCCGCTTTGATGTGGAATTCATCAATCAAATACAGCTTGCCGCTCTGGAGCGCCTCCTCGAGGCCATAGCGGATGGAGATGACGCGAGCAGGCCTCTCGCTCCAGTAGAAATCGACTGATTTCAGCCATGTCTGCGCCGCCTCCTCGTGCGCATTTCTGGCAGCATCCTCGTCCATTTTTTCATAATGATCAGCCTTCAACCCGAGGGCAAAGGCCAAGGAGGCATAAAGACTATTTGAATTCAGAATTCTTACCGCCTTGCTGAGCGCCTCTACATTGGCGGATTTATCACCGCTCCCAAGGGCATTGAAGAGCACGACCGCACCTATTATGCTCGCTGCCGTCTGCAGATCATCACCGCCCGTGAGGAAGATCTCAGCCTGTTGCCCATAGCTGAGCGCTGCCTCTGCAAACCACGACACCGCAGGACGCAAACTATCGCTGCCATCGAGGATCCTTCTGACAGCATCCATCACGGTCGTCTCTTCCATTTCGAATATCTCTTTCAGCTGGCTCGAATTCAGGCGGCCCGACGTCGCTTCCTGGTCTAGGCGTCCTCGCAGATCAGGGACCATGTTCTTCAATGGTTTATGAACAAAATACTCCAGAGTTCCCGCGTCATCAAGAAACGGCGTGTCGAGTACCCTGACCGCTTCAAGGCCTAAGTGCGGTATAGAGGCGTAATTGTAGATCTTTCGATACCTTGAGCGTTCGACAATTTCGCCCTTTATGCTGAAGAATCCATCATTCCGAGGCCTATCATCCCCAACGAATTGATATCCGAAATTTCCAGTCCCCGGGGAGATCCAGCTCGGCCATGTCCCGAGGTGCGGGCAGGCCTGGCCGAGTTGAAACATGAATGCGTTCGGCGTCATCACTGCGTTCGTTATGGCGGTCATATACAAGTCCTTTCCTTATTAAGGGTGTCGTATAATGCGCGATTTGTACATTATCGGAGGGGCTGTAGGCAACCGAAAAATGGGACAAATTTGCCCCTCACCCTCCCCTCTCCCTCGAGGGGAGAGGGTTAGGAAGAAGGCGCTAATCATTGATTATTGCGATGAAATTGACCTGGCGCCCCAGACCGCCATCACGGCGGAACGAGGCAAAGCGGGTGTCACAGCGGGTGCACTCCTTGAGGATCTCGATGTTCGATCGGAGGACCCCGGCCCTTTCCAGCAGGGCCGCGTTAGCTAGACGCAGATCCGCACGATTGGAACCCGCACGCCACGAGTCGCCGAGCCCCAGAGCAGCCATGGCCTCCTCGACCTCGCGACCCACCTCATAGCACGCGCCGCAGATGCAGGGACCGATCGCGGCGACGCAGTCCGCGGGATCAGTGCCATAAGCGCGCGTCATCTCTTTCAGCGCCTCGGCCACGACATTGAGCGCAGTCCCGCGCCAACCCGCATGCACTGCCGCGATCGCGCGCCCCTTTGCGTCGGCGATGAGTATGGGCACGCAGTCTGCGCTGCGCACGTGACAGACCACACCCGGCTTGTTGGTGATAAACGCATCTGCCTCGACAACCCCTTCCCCTCTCACATCCTCCAGGCGCACCACGCGCTTCCCGTGCATCTGA
>Ga0265297_10008524_pt1 | contig 13630 bp, 14 predicted proteins | sample Munlanlwell13791_FD_192502 | JGI IMG/M metagenome (GOLD analysis project Ga0265297, IMG submission 192502) | Leachate microbial communities from a municipal landfill in Southern Ontario, Canada - Leachate well 137-91 | ecosystem: Engineered > Solid waste > Landfill > Unclassified | place... | reverse complement strand
TCCCCCTAAATTCCTGACCCTGACTTTCAAAGAGAATATCCAGGATCTGAAATCGGCGAATTACCATATCACCAAGTTTATCCAAAGGCTTAATTACAATTTCAGAAATTCCACAGCCGAGCTAATCCAGTATGTCTGTATTCCGGAGTTTCAAAAGCGAGGAGCGATCCACTATCACTTAATATTATTTAACTTCCCCTTCGCAGATTACGTATTCAAGCGTATAAGAAATATTTGGGGTGATATATTTCATCTAAAAACAGTTAAAAGAGACCAAGACCCTTCGGGAATTGCAAGATATTTACTGAAATACATTACAAAACAAGCAACTGACGGAAGGTTCTGGGGCCAGAAAAGATACTTTGCCAGCAGAAATATTAAAAAACCGATTTTACTGCGTGACGATATTGCGATAGAATTGATAAGCAAATTAATTGAAAGATTCCAGACTTACAAAAGTTCCTTTGATGTTCCTTTTTTGGGGAATATTTCCTACTGGTGCTATAATCTCAAAAATAATCGGGACATATATTCGCTTTCTTCTTTTCTGGATCCTTACGCAAAAGAACAGCTTCAAATAGCTGATAAAAATAAAAGGTTATGAATTATATTATCTACTGCCGAAAATCGTCAGAAGCCGAAGACAGGCAGGTTTTGTCTATTGATTCACAAAAGACAGAGCTTCTGCGACTTGCTGAAAAAAATGATTTTAAAATCACTAAAATTTTTAAAGAAAGTATGTCTGCCAAGTCTCCGGGACGCCCTGTTTTTGAAGAAATGCTTAAGTTTATAGAAAGCAAGGAAAACTGCACTCTTTTAGTTTGGAAGTTAGATCGACTCGCAAGAAACGCCCTGGACGGCGGAAAAATATCCTGGTTTATGGACCGTAATCTTATCAAGGAAATAATAACTCCTGAAAAGATATTCATGAATTCGTCTGACGACAAGTTCATGATGAGCCTGGATTTCGGTATTGCCAAAAAATATGTTGATGACTTAAGCCAGAATGTTAAAAGAGGAAACCGGGCAAAGCTTGAGAGAGGTGGTTGGCCCAACCACGCCCCTATCGGATATTTGAATAACAGAGTTGATAAAACCGTGGTTGTTGATCCCGAAAAATCTTTTTATGTGAAAAAGATTTTCGGGCTCTATTCCACGGGCTTATATAACCTCAAAGAGCTTGCTGATATTCTGTACAAAGAAGGATTCCGGACTTCTTCGGGAAAAAAAGTCAGCAAAGGATTTATTCATAGAACAATCAAGAATCCTTTTTATTTCGGAATGATGCTTCGGGACGGTATCTATTACGAAGGAAACCACGAGCCGATCATTTTAAAAAGCACTTTTGACGAAACAAACAACGTTTTAAATTCCAATCTGCACAGCAAAAAGCAGAAATTATTCTTTCATCTCCGTGGATTATTAACCTGTGCCAATTGCGGTTGCATGCTTACGGCTTCAAAAAAGAAAGGACATGACTATTATTACTGCACCAACGGAAAAGGAAAATGCGAAGAGTATAAATCTTATTTACGCTCTGAAAAAATAGATCAGTACGTTGCTGAAATACTGTCTTCTCTCCAATTTGACGAGGAACTGATAGATCTCGCCTACAGGGCTTCCAAGGAAAGACAGAGCAGTGAAAGCTTTTATTCGGAAAAAGGCATTCAATTAGTCGAAAAACGCCTTGCAGAGGTAGTGGAGGCGCAGTCACGACTCTGTGACAGTTTCACGGCCGGAAAAACGCCTGAGGGTCTTTATAACGCTAAAATAGCCCTATTGGCAAACGAGGAGAAGGCCCTGAAAAAGCAGATCAAGGAAACAAGGGAAAAAGGTAAAAGAGAGCTGGACACTTTAGAACCAGTTAAAAATATATTTTTAGAAGCGAATAAGCTTAAAAATAATTATCTTCAAGGAAATTCTGAACAAAAGCGGGTTATAGCAAATAATCTACTTTGGAACCTCTCTTTTCAAAATCAAAAAATACTTAATTTCCGACTAAAAGAGCCATACAATTGCATGGCTCAAGTAGTAAAACCAACTAATTTAGTAGAAATGCTGCGGGTCATGGACGACATTAGAACCCGTTTGAAGCTAGAGACTTAATTTGATCTTTTATTCTTTAATCTAATACTATTAATTCATTAACCTGCCATCGGTCGTTAATTAATACAAGAAATAATTTCCGTTGAGGATAACCGTAAATCCCATAATCAAGTGTTATTATTAAATAAGCAGAATCATCAGTGATTGTTGCTTTATGAATTTTAAAACTGGATGGCAAGTCCTGAACAAAGAGCACTGGGTCAGCAAGAACAATTTCCTGCTCCCAAATTTTTCTTAATTTTTCTTTATAGTCATCACTGAAATAAGGATTTTCATTATATCTTTTTTCGCGATTAGGATATAGGAAATACCATTCCAAACTTCGGAATACTGTTTCTTCAGGAGAAATCTTTTTGTCTATAAAAGGAGAAGGTGCTTTATCTTGCAGATGAATCCAAGTATCTATAGAAAATACAGTTTCGCCATCATCTTGAATATTTACATAATCTCCTTTTTCAACTGAGTCAATAAAATATTCGTTACCAACTGGAATCACAGTAAGGATTTCTTCAAAATATCCTACTTCCCCCTCGTCCGTAAGCTCTTCATAAATTCTTACTATAAATTTGATTTTGTCAGAATTTAATTCTTCTATTTTTAAAATATCGTATCTGGAAAAATGAGGGTTAGAAATACCTACTAGTGCAAAGTCAATAAACTGAATTTGGGAATAATCTTCTTTGGCGTTGTCAGTAAGATAGCTTTTTGCATTATCCAAGTCACCCTTACCAGATGTTCTCATTCTAGAATCCATAAAATCAATAATCATAGCTGTAGCTATTTCTTTTTTGCTATTAGTGATAGGAAGGCCGCAAGTATCATCAGCCGAAATACAAGGTTCTGAATCCGTAATTCCAATAGCACCAGTAGAATCTATGCAATAATAATTTTTGGAATCGCCAAGGAGATCCGCATATATGCAAAAGCTATCAGTATCTGCATAGCAGGTGGTTGTGCTATCTTGGCTTTTTATATCCTCCTGGATTGCTGAAAGTTGCTTGTTATAGTCGCTGTTTCCTTTTCCAAGGCTGTTTTTTGACCCACTAATGCAAAGAGTAACATAGGTTCCGTCAGTATCTGAAATTAGTTCCGCAATACTATTAACCTGGGCTAAATCTCCCTGTATCCTGGCGTTTCTAGCCGGGAAATAACACTTTTCACTTTGAGATAATATGGCAAAGCTAAAGATAAAAATGGAAAGCAGAATAATCCAAATAATCATTCTTTTTTTGGTTAAATTGGATATGTTTTCTCTAAAAATCTTAGACATTAGATAATCGAACAAAGAAACCAAAAAACAGGATAAAACATACAGATAAATGAAGTTCAAGAGGAAGGAAACTAATAATGAAATGCCTCCGTAGATATAGAAAATATATGAGAAAATCGTTAAAGTTCGACATAAAATTTCAACGGAAGATTCTGAACACAGACGCATTGAAAGACACTCCCAAAAGAGTATATATAGAAAAATTATAAAGAGTATAACTTTTATTCGATCTGGTTTTAAAAATCGTTTGATAAATTGTTTCATGTTATCTTATTCTATCGAAAAAAAATATTGAAAGGATAGATAAAAATTTGCTGCGGGTCGTAGACGATATTAGAACCTGTTTAATAACGGAATATAATCCAATATCGAGAAACGCATTATTTCTTCTTAATTATGGATCTTACAATCTTCCAGATTAAATAAAGTAAAGTGAAATAAAATAGAAAGTCAACTACCAAACCAAGGTAATGCCAAAAAGATGGAACACAATTAGCATTATCGATTAATATATCTTTAAAAAGGTAAAGCAATGGCCAGCCTCCAATAGAGTGCCATAAACAACCCCCCATACCTTCGCAAGGTTCGCAACAGATATAGTCCAATCTCACAAAAAAGAAGCTTAAAAGAGTAACTAAAATAGCGAAAATAGTGATTATTAAAAATCTTTTCATAAATATCTCTAGAATTAACTATTACTTTATTATACCAAAAAACTACTTAAATGGTAGTTTCTCCTTAACGACATTAAACTTATTTTAAGAGGAAAAAATTGGCTGCGGGTCATGGACGACATTAGAACTTGTTTTAATCTAAAAACCTAAAAGTAGGAAGCATCTGGTCAAATGTCTTACTTCCAGACGTAAAACATTGGCTGTAAGTGGTAGTACTAGAAATAACTTCTTCTTCAACGTTCAAAGAAATAGAATAGATTAAAGAGCCTTTTGGAAGTAAAACTAAAGCATCCAGACCTCCTCCACTTGGAGGCAAATTATCAAGCGGGCCAGTTTTAATACCTTTTATTTCGTTTACTAAAATTTCTTTTTTTGTCTGGTTAGAATAACCGAAATCTTTACCATATTTTGCAAACCAATCATCAAAAGAAAGATTTAAGGCATTATCAAAAATTGTTGCTATGACAGAGTATTGACAAATATCAATATGATCTATAACCGTGTCTGAAGAAGGACAATTATCACAATAAGTAAATTCAAAGCTTTTGACGTCGGGTAGTCCTATCCACCAGGCAGATTGATATTCATTTATTTCTCCACCCAATAAGTTCGGCTTATATTTCATTTCGAATCCATATTCTTGATTAATATAAGTCTTCCAGTCAGCAGTTTCGTCTTCTTCTATTGATCCTTTTTCGAAATCTCTTTCTGGAATATTAAGGGATTGCCAATATATCATTCCTCCTCCGAGGATAGCGACAATTATTATAATACTTATCGCTAACGGCGTAGATATTCTTTTGTTTGGCATATATTTTTTGATTAATTTACCGTATTATCAATTTTTTTCGACATATCTTTAAAATTTATTGGCTGGCGCTATGGGACGATGTTGGAACCTTTCTTTAAATAATCTTTAATCTAAATTATTTATTTATAAATTCTTCACAGGTAAATTCATTACCGACAATTTTAATTGTTTCTTCAAATATGGTATCCCCATCATTATCAATAAAAAGCTCTACGCCTTCCCCTTTTTCAACTAATGATTTCCAATTGATTTTATATCTATGAGTCTGACCGGGATACATCGGAATATTGATTGCCTCAAAAATCGTTTCACCTTCAGCTTTTGAATAAGGTTCTGTAAATTGGTGTTCAGCACTGCGGTATAGATAACCATTCGTTCCGTTCTGTGCAGAAGAATGTCTAAATTGGTAGTTTCCGCCATTCAAACAAAAAAGTTCATATTCAAAATAGTCTTGAGAAGAATAAATAACTACTCCATTACTAATATAAATTGAATCTTGAATTTCTTGTTTTATTTCTCCTCCAATTATTCCTATAACATTTCCTTCTGAGTCGTAAACTCTAAGTTCGTATTCACCTTTTTTGTATTCACAATTTTCCGTAGGAATACTTATTTCTTTTTCAAAAAATTTGAAAGTAGAAAACATTTGTCCAAAAAGTTCTTCGTAAGCATAAGATTCGCTTTCCATATCTCTTATCCCTCCGCTTATTTCATAAATTTTGTCATTCTTACCTAAGAAAGCTGTTTGATAAAAAGTCATACAACAACCAAAACCACCCTTAAACCCTTTTTCTCCTGATAATGAAATTTCTTCTCTCCAACCTAAATTTGCTTCTATCGGACTGATTTCTTTATAAATTTCAAGCCACTCTTCCAGTGAATATTTTTCAGCATTGTTATATATCGTTATCTTTATGTTCGTTTCAGGTTCTTCTTTAGAAAAGAAATTAAATTTTATTAAAGGTTCTATTCTCTGAGCTAAAAATTTAGAATATATTGATTCTATACGAATTATTTCTTCATTCTCTGCAGTTAAATATTCAGGATATTTTATCTCGAATCCATACTCCTCATTTCTATAAGTCTTCCATCCAGCAGTTTCGTCTTGAAAGTTAGTACAATCTCTTTTTTCAACTGAGTCAATTAAGTATTCTTTTCCAACTGGAATTGCAGTAAGTACTTCATCAAAACACCCCGTCTCACCTTCTCCTGTAAATTCCTCATAGATTCTTACTATAAATTTAAATTTAAAAGAATCTAATTTTTCTATTTCTAAAATTTCGTATCTGGAAAAATGAGGATTAGAAATACCAATTAGTGCAAAATCAATAAATTGAATCTGAGAATAATCTTCTTTAGCGTTGTTAGTGAGATAACTCTTTACTTTGTCTAAATCACCTTTTCCTTCATAAGCTAATTTTATTCTGGAATCCATAAAATCAATAATCATGGCAGTGGTTAGTTCTTGTTCGTTAGTAACAACATGACTTTCCTTTATTAATTCTATTTCTGATATTGGTTCTGTTTTTTCTTTCTGTATTTCTGAATATTGCCACAAAGTATATCCTCCAACTATAAAAGCTAAGATAAGAATAATACTTATGGCTATCAGCGTAGATATTCCTTTGTTGAAATGTTTCCACATAGTTTTGTAGTTAGTTAATCATTATTTCATTCTATCAAAAAATCGCCAATCAGGCGATTTTTTGATGTATCTCGGTTACCTGACTTAGCATATGATAGCTGGCGCTATGGGACGATGTTGGAACTTATTTAAGGTTAAAGACTTAATTTAGTCTTTTATTTAAGTTCAACCGTTGGTTCTACAAATTTTTTAATTTCATAACACCCCTCTCCTAATGCTCCTGTCCCACAGCTAGAAATAAATAATAAGTAATCGTTTGATATCAAAAATGGATATTTTTTCCCTCCAGCAAAACAAAGATCAAAATCTAATTTAAATTCGTGAAAATTAGTATATCCAATTTTGTTAGGAACAACAACGAAGGACAAAATATTATAATTTTTATTCTCTGGTATATAATGAAATCTATATTCTATTCCTTTATCATTTTTAGAGAAATTTGAGAGAAGATTCTCAAAATATTGTTTATCTTTATTTACGTCACAATCTCTGGAATTATTTTCCAGCTCTGAAGGATTAAAATAGTCAAGAATATTAAATTCTTCTTTTGAGACAAGAAACATTTGATCGTTTTTAGTATAAGTAAACTCTTGAACAATTTCATCGCTCTCTGTCTTTTCAGAAAATAGATCCACCTTTGGAGTAACAGAATGTCGCCAAAAAAATATTCCCCCTCCTAAAAAAAATATTACAATTATTATAATCAGTATTTTGGGAAAATAACTTTTCATATTTCTTTAAATGCTTCTTTTATTATTTTTTCGTCAAAAAAACCTTGAGGATATTCATTTGAATTAGAAAAATTATATAAAATTACAAGAAAAATTTCTCTTAAAGTTGTTGTAATGATTCCCAAAATAAATAATATTACTATTAATAAAAACCAAGATGATATTAAAAGAAATTCAAAATTTTTGTCAAGAGAAGATGAAGGACGGATAAAATCCATTAATAAGTAAAAAAATCCGTTAATAAGGAAAAAACCACCTATTCCTAGTATGACAAAAAATGGTCCAGTTGAAAATTCAAAAACCGTAGCGTTCTTCCATACTTTTTTAAATAGCTGAAAAGATTTTGCTATTGCTTCTTCGAGACGTAAATTTTCTAGAATTATAATATATATAACAAAAGTTGTAGAAATATCCCATCCAGCAGTCACAAGAGAAGATGCTGGTGAAATATTTTTAGGATCACCGATTAGTGATGTCCTAAAAGTTAAATTTAAAAAAATCCATTTAAAAACTAGCCGGATTTTTCTTCGGGAAATTAATAAACCCTCTTTAAAGCTAAATGTTTCTTTTTTGAGAGCTTTATTGGTGCAATAGATAATAGCTATCTCAAAAAAAATAAAAATAGGATATGCAAGAACTAAAGATAAAAAAAATAAAAAAATATATAATGCGATAGCTTCAAAAACTATTTTTCCAGAAAACATAGGTACAAACAGAAGAATTAAAAAAATCAGAGGAATGGTGGCAACGAAGAAAAATGTAATAAGAGTTATAAACAATAGTTTTGGGTTTTTTTTAAGAAATAACCAGCATCCTTTTAAAATTTCAAAAGTTTTTTTCCTTTTATTATAAATTTTATTTTCTTCTAACATGTTCATTTAATATAAATCAATTATTATTCATCTCAAATTTATTCTACCAAAAAACCACTTCTCAAGAAAGTGGCGAATTTAGCTGCGGGTCGTAGACGATATTAGAACCTTTTTGAGAGCTGATTTGAAACTATAGAATACTTTTTATTATTTCTCCATCTTTCAAAAGATAATGTTCATTAATAATTTTTAGATATAATTCTCTATTTTTTTCTATCAATGATACTCCAGTAAAATATGGATTGATATAATAATAATCTCCCGTAGCTATACTAAGTTCATCTGTTGAAAAGTTATTTTTAAAGGCGAGAATACTAACGGAACTTGATTGGAATGCAACTCCCCCTTGCCACCTGTCAAAAAAAAGACCATATAAATAGCCATCGTAATAAATAATTCTAAAGTCCCGGAAGGAAAAAGATATTCCCGAAAATGATGATGGCTTTTTAGATACTTCTAGTTCTTTTAATTCTTGATTTTGAATATCAAAAGTATATATAACACTAAGAATAGAATTCCCACCTGAACCAGTGTTCTCCTGTAAGGGAATTATATATTTATAATTTTCTTGATCAAAAACGGCCCAACCCTTAAGTGACCCGCGACAATCTTCTGCTATGACTTCTCCTTTATATGTTATTAAATAACCGCTATCAACAGATTCTGGGAATTCCGGTTTTATTTCAATCCCTAGTGGTAGCTTTTCGTTTTCCAAAAAGTCAATTATTTCTAGAGTTATTTCTCCAACTTGATTTATTCCAGAATCCAAATCAATTAATAAGATATCTTTTGGTATCTCAACTTCTTTTGCACAATCCTGTGGACAGTCTTCTTTGGTCTCTGGGCAAGGACAGCCAATCATCATACAGACTATTTCCTGACAAATGCCGTCTCCACAAAGGTTTTCACAATTTTCTTCTAAGATTAAATTATTTTGTAAAAATAGATGGTTTTTAAAAAATAAAATTCCTCCAGCAACTATAGTGGTTAAAAAAATTAAAATTATAATAAATTTCCAATTAGTTTTGCCTTGGATAATAGGTGACATATTAGTTTATTCTACCAAAAATCCGTCTAAAATAATAGACGGAAATTATAGCTGCGGGTCGTAGACGATATTAGAACCTGTTTTATGATAAAAAAATAAATTAAACTATTTACAATCTTCAGGACAATTGCAATTATCTTCGTAATTAGAATCGCAGATACCATCCCCACACGGCCTACAAATACCTAGAGAGCCCGAAACTTTACTACATAATCCTCTATCTGCTTCTGTTTGTGGAGTCTTGGGACCTATTGCTTTTAAACCGTCACAACAATATTTACCGTCAGGGACTTCCTTACCCGTGGTTAAGTCTAAAAAAGTGGGGGTTTCTCCTTCTTTGGCACAATCATCAATAAATTCATTTTGATAAAAAAAATAACTTAATGATGCAATAACTATTATAATGGCGGTTACAATTATTATTTTTTTCATATTATTATAACAAAAAAATAACTAGTTGAGCGATTTTTTTGAATACCGTCTTCTCTACATCTTCCTTGACTCACCTCGAGTTTGTTTTAAGGGAAAGGGATTGACTTAGCTGGCCGTCGTGGACGATTTTCGAACTTTTAGGTGGGCTATCTCGCTTGAAAACTCTGATTTAATGCTAATAAAAATTAATAAATTGCTGATATGTGACGATGTTAGGAGCTTGAGATGAAAGCTAAATTTTATTTAGTTTAAGGGTTCTAATAACCGGTTAACTTCCACTCTGGCTCCATCAACCCATTCTGATTCTAAATTCAGTTGTTTCAAAAGGTCTTTAACCCGAGTTTTAATATAATTATCTGTGAAATTACATCTTCCATCTTGAATTACGTCGATAGATTGTTTTAAATAATAATCTGCTTCGTAGCGAAGCAGAATAATATATTTCTCTTCACTAGAAATAGTTTTTTTAATTACTATACGCGAACCAGTAATTTTAACAACCCCAGCATCACTAACTTTTATTTTAAGTGGACCTTTTTCTAGTTGATCTCCATTTTTTAATTCAAAACCCAACTCATATTTTTCATTAAATTTATCAACTTCCCAATTGTTTATATAAGACCAATCTTCAGCCAATTCTACTTCAAATCCTTTTGAAATTGCTACATTCTTAAGTTCGTACATATCATAAATCTCTTCTAAAATATTAGCATACTCATAAACGTTTCTATAATATAAATAGTTTCCTGCACAATCGTTTGTTGGTTTGTTAGGATCTAACTTTGATAAATCATCATCTTTAGATGGTATCGGTGATGGACCGCTTGACCCTATCTCGGGAATAAACCCATATTGACAGACAATTAAGCCCGTCAACACAGCACAGACAATAATAATTATTATAGCTATTGGCAGAGGTATTATTTTTTTCATATTGTTTAAGTTATTTAATTATTACTCTAATATACCCTCACTACCATAAGTTTTCAAACTTTGATGTGAGAGCATGACCCCAAACAAAAACCCCAAACCAGAGCAAGCACGGTACGGGGCAGGCCCGAGGGGACACCTCAGGGTGGTAGCTGCGGATCATGGATGATATTAGAACCTGTCTGAGAAGAATAAACTGATTTAATAACTAAAGTTAAGTGATGAAAATAAAATATATAAAAAGATTAAAATAAAAATAGCTGAAAGTGTTGGAAAAATTAATATAATAATTGCTTTCTTCTTGAATTTTTTATTCTGCTTCTTAAAAGCGATAGATAGACGCTTTGAAATTTTACAACCAAGAAAGAAAGTGAAAGAAATAAACAATATCATAACAATCTCACCAAGAATACCGGCTAAAGAAAATTCTGAAACTCCTTCCTTAAATACGCTAATTGTACTAGCGATCAAAAGACCGAAAAATAATAGACCTAAAAATATAAAAAATTCGGCCATTAATGATCCAAATATAAACTTCCAAAAACTTTCGTATTTATCTCTTGCCATCCTCTTATAGAAATCTGCTTCTTGATGTAATGATTTTTGGAAAAGGTCTTCTTTTGTCTGAAATGGATCGTTATTTAGTTCGGTGTCCTTATCATTTTTCATATTATAATATTCTAACAAAAAATCGCCTTTCAAGAAAACGGTTGAAGGTGGCTGCGGGTCGTGGACAACATTAGAAACTGTTTAGCTATCGCTATGGAACGATGTTAGAAACTGGTTAGAAAAAACTTAATAAGAAAAATTTCTATTTAATCTTAATATTTGATAATATCTCATTTCTAATGGCCAAATTATTAGAATAGGCATGAAAAGAAGAATCATATATCATGTATGAATATTCTTTACCTAATATAATATTTCCTCTTGAAGATTCTAAGGAAAAAGTTGGTTTGTCTCCAATTTCTTCTTCTGGTGTTACAATTATATTTTCTTTATTATAGATATAATTGTTAACGAAACTATCAATATTTGGACTAGGAGGATAAACATTAAAATATAATACTCCCCATTCCATTCCATCCATTCCTTTGACAGGATTTTCATCAATTTTCTCCCATGGTGGCAAAAAATCAAATGTTATATAAGATTTATAAGAATCGAGATAACTAAGTAATATTTTAAAATTAACTTTCCATCCAGTTGGAATATCGAATGATAACCCCATAACTTCTTGCCCAGTATTATAAGCTATCCAATCGCCATATTGATATAATTTTTCTTCTTTTAATGAGTCAAACTCTTCATACATCGAATAACAGGTAATCTTAAATGCTTCTTTTGACAATCCATCACAAATAGATACATCTTTTTTAGAAAGAGCAATGTTTATATAACATTCAAGCCAAGTACTGTAATCCATGTCGTTATTAAAATTTTCGCAAATAAGACAATCTTCATTTATAGTTGCTGTTTCGTAAAAACATTTTTCACGTAGAGAATAATCATCTAAAATTTTACAGATAGAAGGACTTTTTGTTTTAACCGCTAATGTTTCGATATTTGAAGAGAAATATTGAGTTAAATAAAAAGGAGCAACTTCTATAATAAATAAATATACATAGAAAGAAAATGCAATTATTGTCAAAATTAATGATATCACAGTTAAAATTTCCTTATCTTTTATAACGACAAATCCTGTGATAATAAATAATCCTCCGACTATAGCCGTAGCAAAAATATAGATTACCGCTGCGACTCCGGCTAACCCACAATCCGACGCTGTACAATGAATAGAATTTACTAATAATGGTCCCCCGATAAAAATTATTACTATCCCAAAAAAAATTAAAGCTGTTCCTATTTTTTTAATTTTAGAAAAATCTTTTTTATCTTCTTTAAATTCAGTTTCTATTGTTTTTACTTCAAGGGACTGAATACTCTTTCCTTCAATTTTCTCCTTTTTTCTGTCTTCTCGCAAACGTAAAAAGATTAAAATAAACGGTAATAATAAAAATATGAAAAGAGCAAAATAAAGATAAGACATAATTTTATTTTTTAATTAGTCCTTCGTTTTTTCTGGCGCTATAGGACGATGTTGGAAACAATTTAATAAAAACTTTACCTTAAATTATTCTTTAGGGGTAGATCCAATAGTATCATTTTTATGCTTTTCCCACCATTCTTCAAATTTATTATCCTCATAGGTAATATCCTTCATTTTTCTTTCTGAAAGTTGGAATTCCTCTTCTCTTTCGCTGGGTAAATAGGAAAATTCGAATCTCAACTGCAAAAGCTGAACATACGAATAAATATCATCTAATTTATTTTTCAATGGATTAGACTCGATCTTATCTTCTATTTCTTTTTGGGCTTTTTCAATTTTTTTTATTTCTTTCTTATACATATTTTTCATAATCATAAATTATTATTCTAACCCAATCCTATATAAAACCCATAAAAACATTAAGATACCTAATATCACTAAAATATTTATAGCCCAATCATTAATTCCATTTAGAATTTTAATAAGGGCGACAAGTTCTATCCACCAGTATTTTTTAAGAAAATCGCTAAAAGGCCAATCTTTTCTATTTATTATCGATTTGATTTTTTCTTTCATAGTACAAATTTATTAGCTGCGGGGCTAGGATTCGAACCTAGATTGAAGGCTCCAAAGGCCTCTGTCCTACCATTAGACGACCCCGCAATGTTATCTGGAATATATACCCTATTTCCCCTCTTCTTTCAAGGATTCTATCACCGCCAGCTCCAAAGGGAGCTGGGGGATGAAAGAATACTTCATTTCGTTCTCGGCCTTCAAAAACAGCCTTAAAGCCGTTCTAAGGCCGTCTTCCTTGAAAGATTTAACCTGCTGCTGGATCTTTTCCTTTTCTTCCTTGGTAAAAGCTCCGATCGCTTCGTCAATGAAGTCTACGTTTATCTGCAGAATCAATATCTGGCGCAAATAGCTGATTAAGGATCTGGCGAATTCCTGAGGATCTTTTCCTTTAGAAAAAATGTCGTTCAAAAAATTGATTGCTTCTTTCTTCTTCCTTTCCAGGATCAAGTCAACCATTTTGGAAACGAGCTCAAGGTCAACCAATC
>Ga0265297_10008523_pt1 | contig 13630 bp, 11 predicted proteins | sample Munlanlwell13791_FD_192502 | JGI IMG/M metagenome (GOLD analysis project Ga0265297, IMG submission 192502) | Leachate microbial communities from a municipal landfill in Southern Ontario, Canada - Leachate well 137-91 | ecosystem: Engineered > Solid waste > Landfill > Unclassified | place... | reverse complement strand
TTTTGATTTTGACGGTACACTGGTAGATTCCAGTTATGCAGTTGAAAAATTATTCCAGTACTTCAAGCAGAAATATAAAAAAACTTATATGGACAGAGAGCAGTTCAGAAAGATAAATGCACTGCCGCTCATGCAAAAAATCAAAAAAATGGGGGTACCGCTATACAAGCTGCCGGCGATATCACTGGAAGCTAAAAGAGTCTACTTTTCTTATATAGGAAAAATAAAGATAATAAAAGGAATCGCGGACCTTTTAGTAAAACTGGGCCAATCGGGGTTAGATCTGAGCATACTTTCGTCTAATTCGGTCAGGAATATAAACCATTTTCTTAATATTAATAAGATTAACTGTTTTTCAGATATTTACTCTGCACCCAATATGCTGAAGAAAAATGAGGATATAATAAAATTGTTGAAAAAGAAAAAGCTAGCCAAAGAAAACATATTATATATAGGTGATGAACTCCATGATATTGTTGCATGCAAGAGGATCCCGGTTAAAGTTGCAGCAGTAACATGGGGGCTTGACTCCATCGATATACTTAAGAGCGGAAAACCTGATTGCATTTGTAGTACGCCGATGGAGATATACGAGTATATATATGAAAATAATGTTTAGATTTTCATAAATAAAATACGGGTAAATAAAAAAAGTAAAAACTCTATTAAACTAATACTATTTAAATGGAACATAAAAATTTGGACCGTAGAAAAGAATTGATTCGGCTATACAAGGAAATGAAAATAGAAGCCGGGGTTTACCAGATAAGGAATATAAAAAACTTAAAAGTCTTTGTGGCTTGCACTACTGATCTTAAGACAATGAATGGTTTAAGCATGATGTTGTGTGCGGGAGTACACAAAAATAAAAAACTGCAAGAGGAATGGAATAAATTTGGTGAAGAAGCTTTTATATTCGAGGTTTTAGAAGTGTTAAAAGAAAAAGAAGAAGGCTACTTTGATAAAAAGATAGAATTAAAGATACTGGAGAAGAAATGGCTTGAAAAGCTTCAGCCATTTGATAAATACGGATATAACTAGAATTATTGATTTAAGTGAGGATATTCTTGTTCCTGAATTAAGTTATGGAAATAAATTATGAGAATAAATATATTTAAAGGGGAAAAGTTGTTGTGTTTTATATTAATAACTTTAGTCAGTCTGGCAATACTATCGCTTGCTTCGATACTTCTGGTTAATTTACTGTATAAACCTGATCATGGTGATAATGTGCGGCAGTATTTTGATGACGACTTACTGTTAAAAGCTTCAAATTATAATAGAGTTTCATTAAATATAAGTATTATCAGCCGTTTTTTGTCCTGGTCCGTTATGTCCGGTATAATTATTGTATTTTTTAAATATTTTAAAAGCACCCGCATAAATATTTTACTGGCTTTTTCTTTTATAGTCTTATTTTATATATTAATTCAACTTATACTCTTACCGCTGGCATATTACAGAGGTTACATTATCGAGCACAGGTTTGGATTCTCAAACCAGACTTTAACTATGTGGTTCTCAGATTACTTAAAAGAAAATGGCATTTCCATATTAATTTCTTCTCTGGGGATGACGGGTATCTATGCTCTAATGGTTTATATACCAAAGCATTGGTGGATAATTTCTTCAGCTGTTTTAGCAATATTTATCATAGTGAGCACCTATCTATATCCCATATTAATAGACCCGCTGTTTTATAAATTTGAAAAATTAAAAGATACAAATTTCCAGGAACAAATAATAAATATTGCAGAGAAAGCAGACATAGAAGTAAAGGAAATTCTGGTAGCTGATGCAAGCAGGAAAACCAATAAAGCAAATGCCTATTTTACCGGAATTGGAGGCAGCAAACGCATAGTAGTATTCGATAATCTAATTAATAATTTTTCAAGGGAAGAAACATTAAATGTAATAGCACATGAAATAGGGCACTGGTACAACTGGCATATATTCAAGAGCATAATAATAGGGATCATTTCTGGAACTGCCGTGTTATTTCTTATAAATACTGTTTTTACTTACTCCAACATGGTAGGGGATTTCAAATCAATTCTGGTTATAATTCTTTTAATATCCTTAATTTCATTTTTATCACTGCCGTTACAGAATGCAGTTTCCCGGACTTTTGAAAGACAGTCGGATAATTTTACTTTGCAGGCAACAGAAAATCCTGACGCTCAAATCCAGTTAATGTTAAAGCTTGCGGAATCCAATCTGTCTAATGTATCTCCACACTGGTACATAAAATATTTTCTCTACAGCCATCCGCCAATAATAGAGAGAATAGAGGCTGCCAAACGGGTTTAATATATTTTATTAACCTGGAGGCTTGACTCCATTGACATACTTAAGAACGGAAAACCTGACTGCATATGTAGAACGCTGATGGAGATATACGATTATACATTTATTCCAGAATTAAATTCATAAGTTTATACAATACCACTGTTTATTTGGAAATATTCAATAATAATTGACAAGAAAAAGTTTTTTTATATAATAGTCCATATATGAACTATAAGAATAGCAAAATTAACAATGTAGAGTTGGCATTACTTGAAATAATCAGAGAGAAGAGTAATACAAGTGGTTACGAAATTAGAAAAATAATCGAAGAAAGAGGCTATAAAGAATGGGCAAATATTGGCAAAACTTCAATTTATGTAGGAATTAAAAAATTAGATAAAAAGGGCTTTATAGCAATAAACACTATGAAAAAGAAAGAAGGTAAAGGACCTCTTCCAAATAAAATTAATCTTACTAAATCAGGTGAAAAAGTTTTGATTGAGGAAATCAAGAAAGCGTTATTATCTCAAAAGAATCTTCCCTTATATTATCTTGGTATTGCAGGAATTGGGTTAATAAAAAAAGATATTGCCCTGGAACTCCTAAAACGAAGAGAGATGATCAATCAAAAAGTTATTGAGGAAATAAAAGGGATTTTTAAGAAACAAGGCGGCAGCGGGTTGCCTTTGGAAGCCAAAGCATTATTTGAGCATCCTATTTTATTGATTCAGGCAGACATAGACTTTATTAAGAAATTTAGAAAAAGGATAGTGATGAAAAATGGATAAAATTGATTTAAAGAAAGAGTTGAAGGAATATTATTGGAACTCTACAAAAGAGATAAGATTTGTAAAAGTACCTTCAATGAATTTTCTAATGGTTGACGGAAAGGGAGATCCTAATATTTCTGAGGAATTTACTGATGCGATACAATCGTTATACTCCCTGGCATATACAATAAAATTTACTTTGAAGAAAGAAAGCAAGATAGATTATGGCGTAATGCCCTTAGAGGGTCTCTGGTGGACAGATGATATGAGTAAATTTAGCCAGGATAATAAGAATATCTGGAAGTGGACAATCGTGATAATGCAGCCTAAATTTGTAACTAAGAAGTTCTTTAACGACTGTTTAGAGGAAGTAAAGAAAAGAAAGAATTTTCAAAGTCTTTCTAAGATCAGGTTTGAAAAATATAGTGAAGGATTGTCTGCTCAAATAATGTACATTGGGCCATACTCTGATGAGGGACCTACTATAATGAGAGTGCACGACTTTATTAAGGAAAAAGGATATGAATTAAAAGGTAAACATCATGAAATATATTTAGGAGATTTCAGGAGAACAAAGCCAGAAAAATTAAAGACAATTATCAGGCAACCAATTGCGAAAATAGAAGATAATAAAAAATAAAGGATATGCATATGGAACTTACAAGTAAGCTTATTGCGTCATGCGGAATGAATTGTGGTATTTGCATGGGTTATCTAAGAGAGAAAAATATATGCCCTGGGTGCCGTGGTAGTAATACAAACAAGTCTAATGCACGTATTAAATGTATAATTGTAAATTGCGATAACCTTAAAAAAACCAGGTCAAAATTTTGTTCGGATAAATGTGATAAATATCCCTGCAAACGATTAAAAGACCTGGATAAAAGATATCGAACTAAATACAATATGAGTATGATTGAAAATCTTGGAAATATTAAAAAATTTGGTATTAGAAAATTTGTTAAAAATGAAAAAATGAGATGGGCTTGCCCTAAATGTGGAGGTACTATCTGTGTTCATAAAGGATATTGCTATAGCTGCGGAGAAAAGAGAAGATTGTAATCTAATTATTACTTGAAATCATTGCTGTCCAAAACAACTCTATAAATATCCAAAAGTAGACATAACCAAAGTTTCTGAAGGTAAACTTTTAGAAATAAACACAAATTTTAATAATTAAAAACTGTTATGATGGGATAAAATTGCCTTAGATATAGGAACCAGCTGTAAGGATGACTACGCAATATGGTAACTTTATTATAAAAATGTTTGAAAGAACAGGCTGGGGAATTTTAAAAATTCTCTTTTTTATTTTTATAGTCTTTTTAATTATAATGGTTGTATTGGCCATTATCAGGTAAGAAAAAAACAGATAAGGGATTTTAATTTAGTGTTCCTGATAATTTAAGGAGAATGAAGGCCGTTAAGAATCCTAAAATCGTCAGGAATCCTATAAGATAACCGCCTTCTTCATATGCTTCAGGCATCATACTATCCGCAAGCATTGCCAAAATAGCTCCAGCTGCAAATGATTCAATAATGCCCATAATATTTAAATTCAAATTTTTCAAAAATATAAAACTTAAAATAGTAGTAAGTATCCCAATTGCGCTAACTACCGACCAGGTCAGGTAAATTTGTTTTTTTGATAATCCCTCTTCTTTAAGATCGTTCACAGAGGAAAGACTTTCAGGAAGATTTGATAAAAATATTGCAGTTACCATTAAAAGTCCTATACCATTTTTACTCAATAATGCTATTCCAAGAGCCATGGATTCCGGAATTCCATCAAGGGCAGCGCCAAGTATGATTGCCTTCCCATTGGTTTCTCTTGCAGGTATGAAGTGTTTTCTCTTTTTATAATTTCTCCCGCCATATCTATGTATCAATAAATCACCCAGGATAAACACTATCCCGCCTATTAAAAATCCAATAACTATAGCATCAAATCCTCCATGCTTAAAAGATTCTTCCATTAATCCAAATGTCAGTGCACATATCAGAACACCTGTACCGAATGCCATGATTGCAGCTATTGTCTTCTTGCCGATTTTAAAAGAGGTGCCAATTATTACGCCTAAAATTAATGAGAAACCTGTCAGAAATGCAAATATCAAGACTTTTATCATATTATAAAATCACATTTTTTTATTATTATATATCCTATTCAGATCATTGTAATAAAATATTTTCATTTATATAAAAATCTGAATGTTTGAAATTATCTATATTAGTTTAAAAATGGCTTAGAAGCTAACTCAAAAATTATACTAATGATTGGGGTAAGATCGATTGCTTAAAAATATATATATTATATAATTTTTACTATTATTGCTGTCCTTACTTAAGGCAGAATATCAGTTGTTTTTATTTAGAGCCGAACAATAATTTTTTAAAATTATACCATTGAACCAATAATTTAAAAGATAATGTTAGATAAGAAACATTTTTCAATTAAATTCCTGCCCAGTGGAAAAACTATCAAAGTCCCTAGAGATTATAATTTGAGGCAGGCTATTCTTGATTGCGGAATTGATATTGAATCGGCATGCGATGGTGTGGGAACCTGCGGAAGATGCAAAGTCCAGATAAAAAGCGGCAATGTTTATTCAAAAAAAGTAAAATTTATCAATGTCAGAGATAGAGATGAAGGTTATGTCCTCTCATGCCTGAGCAAAGTGAGGGGAGATATAATCGTATTTATACCTGAAAAGAAAAAAGTCAAGGCTAAAATAGAAGAGGGAAGCTTTAAATTATATGAAAGTAAAATTTATAGCGGGGTTAAATCTGATGAGTTCGCACAATTTGACATAAACCCCTGGATAATAAAAGAAAAAATAATCGTGGAAAGTCCTACTTTAAATTATACAACCACTGATTTATATAGGCTGAGGAAAAGTTTGAAAACTAATCTTAACTTGAACAACGTGGCAGTTCCCTTGAGTGTTTTAAGAAAATTACCAGGTCTTTTAAGGGAAAATAATTTTAAAATTACAGCAATAGTTGATAAAAAATCAAACAGTTTGATAAATATACAACCACCAGGTAAGGAAAAATATTATGGTTTTTCTCTTGATATAGGAACAACTACTCTTGTATTGCAGGTTGTAGATTTGACAACCGGTGAAATTATAAGTTCTACTTCCGAATATAATCCTCAGATAAAATTTGGAGAAGATATAATAAACAGGATTATTTATTCAACGAAGAGTGATGGACTCAATAGGCTCAGGAATTCGGTTATTGATTCAATAAATAATATGATATTGAAGCTTCTTACAAGTACCAATATCAACGAAGAAGATATTGTGTCGATGCTTGTGGCAGGGAATTCCACAATGATGCATATTTTTTATGGAGTGTCTCCAAAATTTATAAGGGAAGTACCATATATTACTGTTGCCAATCAATTTCCAAAAACAGATTCATCCGAAATGGGACTTAAATACATTAAAAATATCGCAATTTATAATATAGAGGGGGTTGCCAGTTTTCTTGGCGGGGATATCACTTCAGGTGTGCTTGCCATAAATATGTCAAAAAGGGAAGGAATTACATTATTTATAGATCTTGGTACGAATGGTGAAATTGTGGTTGGTAATTTTGAATGGATGATGGGCTGTTCCTGTTCAGCAGGACCTGCTTTTGAAGGAGGCGGAGTAAGATGCGGCAGCAGGGCTGTGCAAGGCGCCATCGAGAAAGTTTTTATTGATGAGGATACATATAAGTGTTTTTATCAGGTGATTGGCGATACAAAACCTGTTGGAATATGTGGTGCAGGACTGATCGATTTGATAGGTGAAATGTTTTCAAAGGGCATAATAGACAGAAAAGGGAAATTTCATAAGGGTATTGGCAATAGTTACCTGACAAATGTTGATGGTGATTTTAGATATATTATTGCTGAATCTGGAAACAGTGGAACCGGGGAAGATATATTTATAAGTGAAATCGACATAGATAATTTGATAAGAGCAAAAGCAGCCGTTTATTCTGGAATAAAAACAATTCTTGAAGATATAGGATTAAAAATTGCAGATATAGACAAGGTTTATATTGCTGGAGGACTTGGAACAAATCTTAATATTAAGAATGCCATTACAATAGGCATGCTTCCTGATATTAATACCGATAGATATGCATTTGTTGGAAATACTTCGATTATGGGTGCTTATCTATGTTTATTATCGGAAAATAAATTTGATTATACTTCTGAAATAGCAAGAAAAATTACGTATATAGAACTAAGTACAAATATGAAATTTATGGATCGTTATGTCGCAGGTTTGTTTTTACCTTATACAGATTTAAAAGATTTTCCATCTGTAAGATAATTGTTTTGGATAATTAAAGAAAGTTACTTAAAAAATGGGAATAAATATTGCTGTAGCTGGAAAAGGCGGAACTGGAAAAACAACTACAAGTGCATTACTTATAAGAAGCATGATTGATAAAAAAGCCGGGAAAATCCTGGCACTTGATGCAGATCCAAATTCCAATCTCAATGAATTGCTTGGAATTAAGATAAATATGACTGTAGGGCAGCTTGTAGAAGATTTTAAGAAAAATGGTGCAGTAATATCATCGGGGATATATAAAGACCAGATGGTTGAAATGAATATTCACCAGGCTGTTGCAGAAGGGAAAGATTTTGATCTTCTGGTAATGGGAAGAGGCGAGGGTCCCGGGTGTTATTGTGCAGCAAATAATCTATTTAAAAAATATATAGATATGCTCCAGGATAGCTATGATTATATTGTTATGGACAATGAAGCTGGAATGGAGCACTTGAGCCGCAAAACTACTCATAATGTAAAATATCTTCTTTTAATATCGGATCCTTCGCTTCGTGGAGTACAAACTGCTGCACGATTAAGAGACCTATCAAAAGAATTAAAAATAAATATTGATAAAGTTTTTTTAATACTGAGTAGAGTAGACAATAAGCCTGATAATAGACTTTTAGACTTCGTTAAAGAGCAGGATTTTGAAATTCTGGGAATAATCAATTCAGATAAGAATATTATAGATATTGAATTATCGGGCAAATCTATTTTTGAATTACCGACTGAGAGCACTTCATTGCAGCAGGTAAAAGAAATAGTAAAAAAACTTGAGATATAACCTGATTTTATTAACTTCTATAAACTTCTATAAACTTCAAGCCTTGCTGTTCTAAATTATTTTTTAAAAAGTATATGAATTTTTTTATTAAAAATGATAAAATAATAACAAAGTACCACATGTTACAAAGTTGTTACTATATAACAATCCGCACAAAAAAACGATTAATAAGGAGGAATATGAATGAATTTTCAAATTCCAAAAGAGTTATATACGGGTAAAATTAATTCATTAAAACTTGGAAAAGAAAAATCTGAAATCACTACCGGTGGGGAATCGGCATTGCCCTTCTATAATTTTGAAGGAGAAATCCCAAACAAGCCTGTGATTGCAATTGACATTTTTGATGCCAAACCTCAAAACTGGCCCGATTATCTTCTTAATTATTTCAATGATGTAGCAGAAGACCCTGTTTTATGGGCAAAAAAGTGTATTGAAAAATTTAATGCAGATGCAATATGCTTTCACCTGACAAAAATAAACCCTGATGCAGGAACTATGACTGCGGATAAAGCGGCAGATATAGTGAAAAATGTAAGAGAGGCCATAGACAAGCCATTGATTGTCTATGCCGAGGCACCGCTTGAAATAGTCGCTGAAGTTATGAAAAAAGTATCAGAAAAAAACGCCGGGAGCAACATATTGCTGGGCTGGGTGGAGGAAAATAATTATAAGACCCTTGCTGCATCGGCAATCGGATACAAGAATAATTTAATTGCATTAAGCCCTCTTGATGTAAATATTGCAAAACAGCTTAATATCCTTCTAACCCAGCTTGGACTTCCGGCAGATAAAATAGCAATGGATCCTTCAAGTTCAGGTTTGGGGTATGGAATTGAATATTGTTTCTCGGCAATGGAACGATTAAAAATAGCAGCCCTTCTTCAGGATGATAAAATGACACAGATGCCGATTATAAACAATATTGCTACAGAAGTCTGGAAAGTCAAAGAGGTGAGGGAAAGTGAAGAAGTATATCCCGATTGGGGAAATCTGGAAGAAAGAGGTATTAACTGGGAAACGATCTCTGCAATGTGCCTTCTGATTTCCGGCTCAAATATTGTAACTATGAGACATCCCAAAGCAGTTAAATTGATTAAAGAAATAATAAGTGATTTATTGCAATGAAATTCCATGAAAGGATAGATCTTAATGAGTAAAGATATTAAGAAAATAACTCAGTTAAGCAGTGACGAAGCCGTCTGTAAGTTGCTGGAAAATATTGAAGAAGAAGAAAATACGGTATTTACACGCGCTGAATCCCTGAAGCCATGCCCTATTGGGTCAAGCGTCTCAGGGGTTTGCTGTAAAAATTGCGGAATGGGTCCATGCAGGGTAATGGAAAATGAAGAAGGATTATGTGGCGCTACCATTGGAACAATTTCCGCCAGGAACCTGGCTCGCAGTATTGCAGCTGGCGCTTCTGCTCATTCTGATCATGGCAGGGATATGGCCCACCTTCTAAGTCTTACTGCCGAGGAGAAAGCGGAAGGTCTTAAAATCAAGGATGAACCGAAACTATTTAAGCTTGCAAAAACCCTTGGAATTTCTTTGGGAGATAAAAGTGTAAATGAGATCGCAAAAGAAACAGCGGAAAAAGCAATGTCGTTATTTGGCCAGCAAACCGGGGAAATAGATTTTATTAAACTGGCTCCAAAGAAAAGACAGGAAATATGGAGAAAGTATAAAGTAGTACCAAGAGGCATTGACAGGGAAATTGTCGAAATGATGCATAGAACTCATATAGGGGTTGACCAGGAACCTGAAAATATTTTAAATCAGGCACTGAGGACTGCATTATCCGATGGCTGGGGCGGGTCAATGTTAGGAACTGAAATTACTGATATCTTATTTAAAACACCGGTTCCGCTTGCTGCCAAAGCCAACCTTGGAATGCTTAAGGCAGATGAAGTAAATATAGTAATACATGGACATGAACCGACGCTTTCCGAAATCATTGCTGAGCTTGCAGATGATAAGGCGCTGGTGGATTATGCAAAAGAAAAAGGTGCAAAAGGCATAAACGTGGTTGGAATTTGCTGCACGGCAAATGAAGTATTGATGAGGCAGGGCATTGCCCCGATAGGAAATTTTTTATCACAGGAAATGGCGATAATGACAGGTGCAGTTGAGCTTATGGTTGTAGATATTCAGTGCATTATGCAGGCACTGGGCCAATTAGTAAAAAAATATCATACAAAACTTGTCACCTCTTCACCTAAAAGCAAAATTCCGGGCGCAATACACATGGAATTCCAGGAAGTAAATGCAGTTACACTTGCAAAAGAGATAATTAAGATGGCAATTGATAATTATCAAAACAGGAAACACACAGTTTACATTCCTGACATTAAATCTGACCTTGTTGCCGGTTTTTCCCATGAATATATCAGGTATATGCTGGGTGGAAGATTCAGGGAATCCTTAAGACCTTTAAATGACGGAATAATAGATGGAAGAATCCAGGGAATCGTAGCGATTGTAGGATGCAACAATGCGCGTCTGCCGCAGGATAGATACAATAATTTTTTGGTCGAAGAATTTATTAAGAGGGATTACCTTGTTGTCCAGACAGGGTGCGGCGCAATATCAACGGCAAAATGCGGGATCATGACGCCGGAAGCAATGGAGTATGCAGGAGAAGGTTTGCGTTCAATTTGCGAAGCTGTGGGAATTCCGCCGGTTTTGCATCTCGGATCCTGTGTTGACAATTCACGGATTTTAAGAATAGCGTCCGATATTGTAAAAGAAGGCGGGTTGGGAGAAGATTTAAGTGATCTTCCAGCAGCGGGTATTGCCCCGGAATGGATGAGTGAGAAAGCATTATCCATTGGTGCATATTTTGCAGCATCAGGTATTTATGTGGCATTTGGCGGTGAGCCCATCCCGGTAGAATCCAGTGAAGAAGTTAAAAATATCATGACAAATGGCTGGGAGCAAAAATTCGGGGGGCAGCTTGAATATATTTCCGATATTGATGAGCTTCTTGAAAAAGTAATAAATGTTATCCAGGAAAAAAGAAAAAAATTAAAAATTGATGTCAAAAAAGAGCGGATTCTCATGGATATGGAAGCAAGGAGGGCATTATAAGATGTCTAAAATAATAGCTACAAGTGCAATAAGCGGTGCTTATAAAATAGTTGAAAAAGCAGATAAAACCCTGCAGGATTCAATTAAAAAACATGGGGCAGAACAGCATATAGAATTTCCCAATACTGGATATTACCTGCCAATAATTTACAGTATGACGGGCATTGCAGTTGAAAAACTATCGGATGCCCAAAAAGTAATGGAAGAAATAAAAAAACTGCTGCCTCCAATACCTTCCGAAAAACTCTGGCTGCCTTATCTTGGAGGAACTCTGGATGCCGGTATTGCTACAATATGGGCGGAAGAAATAATTGAAGTAATCAAATATCTCGATGGTCCGCCGCCTGTTGACGGCATTTGGGTTGGTGCGGCTACAGACGTAATAATAAGGGAAAGAGGAATAGAATTCGTAGATGGTACGGCTCCGGGTTTTGCAGCTTGTGTTGGCGCTTGCAGTGACAGTAAGAATGCAGTAAAAATAGCAAGAGAACTTCAGGAAAAAAATATTTATGTTTTTATGACAGGTTCCACTGACGGAAAATCTATGTCCGAACAGCTGGTTGAAGAAGGCGTGGAACTTGGATGGAATACAAGACTGGTTCCATTTGGAAAAGATATAACTTCAACTATTTATGCTCTTGGCTTTGCGGCAAGGGCAGCGCTTAGTTTTGGAGGTGTTCAGGCCGGTGATTATAAAAGAATGCTCCAATATAATAAGGACAGGGTATTTGCATTTGTGCTTGCACTGGGTGAAGTAGACGAAGAAAAATATGCAAATGCAGCCGGAGCAATAAGTTTTGGTTTTCCGACTATTGCAGATACTCCCATTCCCGAAATTTTGCCAAGAGGAGTTTGCACTTATGAACATGTGGTTTCCAATATACCTGATGAAGAAATCGTATCCAGGGCTATAGAGGTAAGGGGTCTCAAAATAACCGTTGACAAGGTTGATATCCCCGTAGCTTTCGGACCAGCTTTTGAAGGTGAGCGTGTAAGAAAAGAAGATACATATGTTGAGTTCGGAGGCAACAGGAGTGAGGCAGTTGAATTCCTTCATATGGCTGAATCATCAGAAATAGAAGACGGCAAAATAGAAATATTCGGCCCTGAAGTGGATGATATGTCGCCCGACAGCATACTTCCTCTCGGGATCGAAGTCCTGGTATATGGCAGAAAAATGCAGACAGACTTCGAACCTGTTATGGAAAGACAGATACATTATTTCATAAACTATGCAACCGGAATTTTTCATATGGGCCAGAGGGATATAATATGGGTCAGGTTCAGCAAAGAAGCGGTGAAAAACGGATTTAAGATAAAGCATCTCGGAACAATTCTTCATGCAAAGATGCATTCTACATTCGGTAATATCATGGATAAAATCCAGGTTAAGATTTTTACAAATCCGGAAGACGTAGCTGTACTTAAACAAAAAGCTAAAGGTGTTTTCAAACTAAGAGATGAAAGACTGAAAACTCTTACGGATGAATCTGTTGATATATTTTATTCATGTTCCCTCTGCCAGTCTTTTGCACCCAATCATGTATGTGCAATATCACCTGAAAGACCGGGGCTTTGCGGAGCTTATAACTGGCTGGACTGTCGGGCAGCTTTTGAAATAAATCCGACAGGACCCAATCAGCCGATTAAAAAGGGTGAAACTCTTGACGAAAGATTGGGTAAATGGAAGGGCGTTAATGAATTTGTTTATAAAATTTCCAACCAGAAACTGGAATCTTTTTCTGCATATTCAATGATGGTCGACCCGATGACTTCATGCGGATGTTTTGAAGTTATAATAACCATACTTCCGACTACTAACGGAGTAATGGCTGTCAACAGGGAATATTCTGAAATGACTCCATGCGGAATGAAGTTTTCGACTATTGCCGGAATGGTGGGCGGGGGGATCCAGACTCCCGGTTTTATAGGTGTGAGCAAGTATTTTATTGGATCAAAAAAATTTATACTTGCTGATGGCGGATTAAAAAGGCTTGTATGGATGCCCAAACAACTGAAAGAGGAAATACTCGCTTTACTGAAATCCAGGTCTGCTGAAATGGGTATACCTGATTTTATTTCCAAAATTGCAACAGAAGAAGAAGCAGCAACCGAAGAAGAAGTGCTTCAATGGATTGCAAAGGTAAATCATCCTGTGATCGAAATGGAACCAATGATGTAGTATGGTTTTAAGGCAAACATCCAGGAATATTGGTATGAAATATTTTTCATTATCTATGTTTAAAAAAATATTTGATTAACTTTCTACAAAAGACGATAAAGGGGGAAATAAATGCCACTTAGCGGTCTTGATATTTTTAGGCTTCTTCCTAAAACCAATTGTAAAGATTGCGGTT
>Ga0265297_10008522_pt1 | contig 13632 bp, 13 predicted proteins | sample Munlanlwell13791_FD_192502 | JGI IMG/M metagenome (GOLD analysis project Ga0265297, IMG submission 192502) | Leachate microbial communities from a municipal landfill in Southern Ontario, Canada - Leachate well 137-91 | ecosystem: Engineered > Solid waste > Landfill > Unclassified | place... | reverse complement strand
GGGCAGATTGTCCTTGCGGATCTTCACCGTCAGCGTCTGAGCAATGTCATAGCCGGAAAGAATTCTTTTCCCGGAAGAATAATAAACCGCTTCATCCGCGGCCGCGCCTCCTCCGCCCAATGCGGATCCGGCCGCCGGCATCAATGTCGGCACCGCGGCCTTCACGTAATCGTATCTGGGATTGACATTGAATCCGCTCGTCTGCAAATCTTTTTCGGCCACCCCCAAGCTTTTGATCACGTCCTGGATCGCGTTCATTTTTCTGACATTGTCTTCCATCGCTCCGTCAACGGTTTTGTTTTCGCTCACCACCGAAAAATCCATCACTGCCAGATCCGGAGACCTGTAGACTTCGCCACTGCCGGAAACCGCAATCGTTCCCGGGTTGGTAACGTCCCGCCCCACGTATTTATTCGCCTTGATCGCGTTGACCGCGAGCACCGCGACGTAAACCGCGAGCACCGCCAGCAATACGCCGGCGACCACCCGCAGCGATTTTCCTTCGTCTCCGCATAAACCGCAAACATTATTTTTCTGATTCTCCATAATATTTTGTTTCAAAATTTTACTTATTGAATCTCGACCTTTTTTGTTTTTATAATTCTCATTGTAGCAAAATATCAAATATAACGAAAAAGCCCGGATTGCGGACTTTTTCATAAACCCTATCGGAATTCAAATCTATTTTCAGAGATCATTTCGCTTCCGGACCGCCAAATCCTCCCCCGCGGCGGCCGATTCCCCGGCCTTCCGTTACCATGCCGCATAACGGCAGGTAATTTTGGTCGATTCCATTGCTTTTGGCCCATTGCTTCAGTTCTTCCATTTTGGTTTTTTGCGCTTCGCGCAACGCTTCCATCGCGGTTTTGCGGTCTTGGCCGGTTTTGTTCTCCAAAGCGGCCATTTGCGCCTCACGCCAGGTTCTTAATTCCGATTCTCTTGCCTTAATCGCATCGGCCTGAACTTGAGTCAATTTGCCGCTTGAAACCAATGCGCTCAATCTGGATTCGAATTCTTGCCGGCGTTCGGCTTGATTTTGCTGGCGGTTTTTCTCGTGCAAAGTTTGCATCCTGGTCCGCTGTTCATCAAATACTTTTTGGACTTCAGCCTGGGGCAAATTGAATTTCTGCGAAATAGCCGCCACCAGATCGCCCATCGGATTTGATTTTCCGCCGCTCTCCGCGGCATATGCCGCGCCAACTCCGGCGCAAGCAACGGTAAAAATCAAAACCGCCGTCGCCACCATGTATTTCCTTTTTATTTTTTTCATTTTTTTGAGAACAAAAAGTCCTCTGATTATTTTCTTCCCCCGGGTGCATATTACTACAAACGTAAACAAACAATATTTCAGCACCGGTATTAAAAAATACCAATATCCGATTTCCATAATTAACAAAAAAAGGCTTTCGCCCCTTCAATCCACACAAAAAACTAACTAATTATTACGGCTGCAACTTAATGCCAACCTTTGCGGCAACTTGCAAAAACCATTTTTCATGCTTGTCTAATTGCCGTTTCATTCCGATTTGTTCCGCGCGATTATCATCAATTTTATCGCCCGATTGACTGATCCGAGTTAAAACCCGATCTATATCGGATTTATCCGCTTTTGATAATAAATCAGACTTGTCAGCTTTTCGGTCGAGCTTTTTATCAATTTCATCAAATTTCTCATAAACCTTTTCAAATTGGCCAATCATTAAATCCGCCAAATCTTGGTAATCGGAAACCGTATTGTCATTATTATGATTATTTTGCATATTTTGCCCGACTATAATACCCTTTATGACTGAATTTTATCAAACAACGCTAACCAGTGTCAACGAAATAGACGTTAAAATGCTTCTTCGCGCAAAAGGCGCCAAACGCTTTGTTTAAGTTTCAAAAAATCAGAATCATTTCTAATTTCGGGGCGGCGCGGCTTGGGAAAAGGAACATCCAGTATTGCTTTGACTCGGCCGGGCCGATGGCTCATTACCATTACTTTATCACCCAGAAAAATAGCTTCTTCGATATTGTGCGTTACAAAAATTATCGTTTGCAAAAATTCATTCCGAAATCCCAACAGCTCTTCCTGTAACACATCTCTCGTCTGCTGATCCAAAGAAGCAAAAGGTTCATCCATCAAAATTATATTCGGATTCACCGCCAGCGCTCTTGCAATTGCCACCCTTTGTTTCATTCCGCCCGAAAGCCGGTCAGGATAGCAATCAAGAAATTGGCTCAAGCGCACTTTTTCGGCAAGGTTTATCACGCTTTGCCGCCGTTGTTCCTTATCTGCATTCGCACATTTAAGCCCGAATTCAATATTTTCAAAAACTGTTTTCCACGGGAAAAGGGCATAATCTTGGAAAACAACCGTTCTGGACGCGCTCGGCCCAGCGACCGCGGCTTCATCAACACTAATTTGACCCTTATCGGGAAAAATAAATCCCGCGGCAAGATTTATAATCGTGCTCTTCCCGCACCCTGACGGGCCAACGATGCAAAAAAATTCCGCTTCGGCGACGCCAAATGAAATTTCGTCAAGAACGGCAATCCCAGAAACATTATTTCCTCCATTAAAAGATTTGGAAATATTTTGAAATTCAATTTTCATAGAAATGATTTATTGCAAGTTCTTCCAAGGTGCAAGTGCGTGTTCCGCCCTTACCATTAATTTATTAAGGGAAAAACCGATTACCCCAATGACGACCATGCCAACCACTAATTTCGGAGTATCAAGCAAGAGCCGATTGAACTGGATCATATACCCCAATCCGGACTGCGCTCCAACCATTTCTGCCGTAATCACCGCCATCCAACTGACACCCAACCCAATCTTCATGCCAGCAAAAATGTGGGGAAGCGACGCGGGAATTAGAACATCGGTAAAAAGATATTTCTTTTGCGCACCCAAACTATAAGCCGCTCTTTTGTAGGTTTCTTCCAAATTGATGGCACCAAAAACCGCATTTGTGAACAGCGGAAAAAAAGCGGCCGTAAAAACCAAAAAATAAGCGGGCTTGTCTCCCAGACCAAACCATAAAATCGCAATCGGTATCCACGCGATTGGAGGAACCGGACGGAATAATTCCATCAACGGCATAACAAAATTCTTCGCTTTTCGATTAGCTCCAACAAAGAGCCCCAAACCGATACCCAATACCGCCGCAATCAAAAAACCGATAACAACCCGTCCCAAGCTTGAAAAAACATCTCCGAGCAAATTTTCGTGAGCAAAAGAATTGATAAGCTCGCGGCCAACACTGACCGGGGATGGAATGAATTGAGGATTAAAAAGTCCCATCAACGACAATGCTTCCCAGACCGCCAAAAAAACAGCTACGGGAAAAATAGAAAATACGGCCGCTTTGAGATTTACCATAAAATTTATTTTAACACTGATATCACTTGCGAAAAATCACCATTTTCAATTTCATTTTCCGCCAATTCAATAAATGTTTGATTGGTAAATTCATTTACCCGCACTTGTTTTTTTAAAACTCCAAGGCTAAAAGCCTGGTCTGCTTCTTCCTGCATATTTTGGATATCATTTTTTCCTAAAATTAAAGAAATTTCGCCTATTCCTTTTGCGTTATTATTCCTTTCCAAAGAACCCGCGACTTCCATTACCTTATAGGAAAAATTCGCGCCCGTATCCTTAAGATACCAGTCATTAACGAGATTTTTATTCTTGTAATAAAAATCGTACGATTGAATGATGGATTTTAAAAAATTTTTTGCCGCACCCGGATTATTATCATAGAATTTTTTTGACATCACGACCACGCCCGCATCCGGGATTAAAACCAACACTCTTGCCTTTCCCTGCTCTTCAAATTGTGCCGCGGTCGGATCCCAGCTCGTAAATGCTGATATTTCACCCCAACTTTCCTGGCTGCCTTTCTGAACAATATTCGATTGTTCCAGGATGTCGACATTTCGCATCGTAACGTCTTTTTTCGGATCCAATCCGAATTTTTGCAAATGGATAATACTCAAAACATAAGGAGTTGATCCAAAAGGCGAAGCAATTACCTTTCCTTTTAAATCATTGATTGTTTTTATTGCCGAATTCTTGGGAACAATAATCAAATTACGATAGTCTTCCATGCGCGACACAACTCTCCATTCATCGCTTTTTGAAACAAGGTTCATAGCCGGACCGCTGCCAACAAAAATCACGTCTTCTTCCCCGGCTAGTGCGGCTTCAGACAAAGGACCGCCTTGGGTAAATTTATCAAATTTTCCAGCCAAGCCATTTAACTTCAAAATATCCGTATTTTTCATCACTTGCACTAATTGCCCCTCCGGCAGCCACACTGAAGACCATCCAATCCTAATCGGAGTCAATTCGCCTTTATCGCCACTCTCTTGTCGCAAAATGGCAACCCCGACAATAACTGCCGCCACCAAAGCTAAAACTATCAAAATATTTTTCATATGGATAATTTCCCGATTATAGATAATTATTGAAATTTATTATTAATTATCCCATAAGTCAACTGCTAAGGATTTAAACAAATATTTACAAAAAAACGGCAGGAAAAATATTCCTGCCGTTTTTCAAAACACTTATTTCTTCGCGATGTGGTAGCGGTAATCGTCGTAATTGCCGACGGAAGCGGTCATTTTGCCGTCGGCAACCGACCAGATCGCGGTGCAAACGTTGTTCAGGATATAACGGTCATGGCTGACCAGGATGATCGTACCGCGGTATTCTTTGAAAACGTTGGTGACAACTTCCTTACTCACCAAGTCCAAATGGTTGGTCGGCTCGTCAAGCAGCAGCAGATTAACCTTCTGCATTATCAACTCGGCCAGAACCAGCCGCGCCCGCTCGCCGCCGGAAAGGGCGCTCACTTTCTTGTAAACTTCTTCTCCGGAAAAACGCAGCGCTCCCAAAACGCGCCGGATGTTTTCTTCGTTGACCTCATCAGTTTTGGAAACCGCCTCATCGATAACGGCTTTTGACGGATCCAGGTCTTCATGTCCCTGCGAATAATAACCGATCTTGATTTTATCGTTTATAGTAACCTTTCCTTTTAAAAATTCCCCGCTCCGGATGCTTTTGATCAGCGTCGATTTGCCGCTGCCGTTGGGCCCGATAATCCCGATCTTGTCGCCCCAGTAAACATCAAGCCTTTCGGGAATCGAAAACAGCTGGCTGTCCGCGTTCCCGACCACGACCGAGCTTAGCGCCAAAACTTTGGCGCATAATCGGCTGGGTTGTGGAAATTTGATATTGACGGTTTTTTCCGTTTCGTGAGGATCTTCGAGTTTTTCAATCTTCTCCAATTCTTTGATACGGCTCTGCACACCCGCGGCCTTGGTCGCTTGATAGCGGAACCGGTTGATGTATTCTTGCTGCTCTTTCAGGAATTTTTGCTGCAAGTCATACGCGCGCTGGGCCGCTTCAAGCCGCGCCGCTTTTTCGATAACATATTGTGAATAGTTGCAATAATACTTGTCCAACCCGTCAGGTTTCAATTCGTAGGTTTTATTGCACACTTTGTCCAAAAAATACCGGTCGTGCGCCACGCAAACGATTGCGCCGTTTAATGTCGCCAGGAATTTTTCCAGCCATTCCACTGTATCCAGATCCAAATGATTGGTCGGTTCGTCCAAAACAATGACATTGGGGCGAAACAGCAAAACCTTGGCCAGCGCCAGCTTGGTCCTCTCGCCACCCGAAAGCGACTCAATCGTCCGCGACCATGATTCGGGGGAAAAACCGAAATCAACTAATAACTTTTCGATCAAACCCTGGTAGCGGTAAACGTCCTTGGCTTTCATTATCTCCAACAATTCAAAATACTGCTCGATATCAGTCGCGCTCATCGATCCTTCTTTCTCCTTAAGATCGTATGCTTTTTTCTTTTCAATCATATCGAAAGCTTCGCGGTTTGCCGAATATATTTCTTCGATAATCGTTTTGGACAGGGTATCCCAATGGGTTTCCTGCGGTAAAAAACCGATCGTCGCGTTCCTGGAAACTTCGCGCGAGCCCGAATCTAGCTCCTCGATTCCGATCAGCATTTTCAGCAATGTCGACTTGCCTGTGCCGTTGGGACCGACGATCGCAATGCGGTCCCCGGCATAAACGCGGAAATCGACATCTTCAAAGAGCTGATTTTTGCCGTATGATTTGTCGAGGTTTTTCAAAATCACCAGCGGATCCTTTTGTTTCGCGTCTTTGATTTGATATAAATGTTTTGAAATTTTAATTTTTGAATTTTCCATATGAGTTAATACTTTTTTGCCGCTTAGGCCCCGCCTCAAAAGATAGGCTCTCAAGGCTAAACAACAAAAAAACAGGGTTTGCTTGACAGCGCGCGTTTGCACGCAAAAAAACACCAGCAAATCACCTGCCGTCACATCGTAAGCTTCAATTCTTGTTTGTAAAAAAATATCTTCATGCCAGTTAGTCAATAAAATTATTATAAAATAAAACCGTAAAAAAAGCAATCTTTACAAGAATATCTTTGATAATATAAAATGGATAGGTGCGAAACTTTTGAACCGGAAGGCTCGAAGGACGCCGCAATAGGTAAAAAAGAGAACACTTTAAAACGGTATTTTCTTTTTTATTTTCATGAGCTCAAAAATCCCGCCAAAAGCTGGATTTTTGAGTTAAGGGGCGATAATTGATATGATATTTAAATATGTTTCAATATTCTTTAATATGGCTCATCCGCGCATCATCAAAGTCCGCAACAAAATAACCCGTTTCAAAGGCCGCTTCGGATGGAAAAGGAAACTGGGCGTCGCCGCCGCCAGCTTTTTTTTGATAATCGGCGCGCTTTGGTGGATAATGCTCCCCTTACCCAAAGACCACGAAACCGAAATCCCGGCACGGCCGGCGGCCTATGAAGCAACCCCCGTCGCCTGCGAATGCTTTGGCCGGGCCGGGAACCGGATACGGATCAAATTCGCGCCGGAAACACCCGCGCAGAATAATATTCCTTCGTATCAGATAGAAGAAATCGCCCCCGAAGGGAAGACTATTGTTTTTTTCAATAATATTTCAAAATTAAACGGCGATTTCAAATATGAAGAGATAATCGGCAGCCCCTTGGTCGATTCCATCAATTACCGCATTGATAACCGGCAGCTGATCGTTGAAATCAGCCGCAAGGGAAATTATCTTCCCGCGCAAATTTTCACCGATGCGGCAACGGCTACCATTGTTTTGCCTTCCGCAACCGATGACTACCCTTTGATTTCAAACCAAAAACCTTCCGACAGCTCTATCGTTTATCCGATGCAATACACGGTCAGCTTCGAAGCCGCGACAAAAAGCCCTTTGAAAAACGCGACCGCGATTTTTCAAGGAAAGCAAGTTAATAACCTAAAAACCGCGCAGATCGCACCCAATGAATACCGATTTTCGTTCAACCAAAACATTGAAACCGACAAAGAATATTCGGTAAAAGCCATAATTGCCGATCAGGATGGCCGCACCGCGGTGAGCGTCTGGAATTTTTCCGGCCAGATTCCCAGCGCCGCGGCTTTGGGAAAAAACCGCTTTAAATATCTGGGCTGGTGGGGGCAGGTCAACGCCAACGGCGTGGCGGTGCGCAAAGAAATGACAGCCGCTTCGGAAAAAATCGGGACCTTTTCCACCGCTAACCGCGTCAAGGTTTTAAAAGAAGGATACGGCGACTGGATCGACGGCAAAAACCTCTGGTACCAGATCGACGGCGGCGCCTATCCGGGCGCATACGTATTCTCTGAATACATCACTCCGATCGAACAACCCCAGCCGCCCCAAAAATTCGCGATTCCCGAAAGCGTGAATATCGGGGAAAAATGGATCGATGTCGACCTGACAAAAAAAGTCATGACTCTTTTTGATTACGATAAGCCGGTTTTCGCCACCTATATCGCCCCGGGCCGGCCGGAAAATCCCACTCAAACCGGTATTTTCCGCGTCTGGTACAAATTGACAAAAGCCGAGATGCAAGGCGGTCCGCCTCTGCATTCTTACCGCTACCATTTGAAAAATATTCCCTGGGTGATGTATTACAATTACAGTTACGCAATCCACGGCACTTACTGGCACGACAAATTCGGCACCCAGCAAAGCGCGGGCTGCACCAACATGACCCAGGGCGACGCCAAATTCATTTTCGAAAACACTTTGCCGCCGATTTCCGAAGATAAACAAAGCGCCGTTGCCCGCGGCAACGACAATCTTGGCACCGGAACCGTGGTTTTTAATCACGAATAAACTACCCCGCCGCAGAGCAGCAGGGTATTCCCTCCGCTACGCTACAGGAAAAGTTTGTTTAATTCCTCCGCCTTCGCCTCGCTGAAGCGGGCTTTGGCGGACAAGTCCGCGAAAGCGGGTCGCTTCGCTCACTACGGGCTGGCATTCGTCCCCGCCCTAGAAGAGCGGGGTATTATGCCAGATTAAATAAACTGCCCCGAGACGGCTAATTCCAGATTTCCATCGCGCAATTATTGCAATCAAATTCCAGACGGAATCTTCTGCCTTCTTGAACCAGGAACAATGGCTCTTGAAAATCTGGTTCCTTGGCATCCGGGAGTTTGGGGCAAACACCCAATAAACGTTTCAGGCAATGTTTGCAAGTCATCACTTTTTTCCCCTTTGTATTGCTCAACTGCTCAAACGCCGGTTCGGCGATCCGGGCGCCATGGCGCTTGTAGAAGTCCTTGGCCAAGCGGTTTGAAACATTGAATGAATAATCCAAATCCAAAACCGGATAATGGTGCTCGGTTTTTTTATGTTCAACCAAAATCCGCGGATAATTCTTTATCCGTTCGCCGTAAAGCGCAGCTGCAACCTCGCGGCGCCAGTCGTTTTGGACCGATAACGGTACAAAATACGGTTGGGAAAATTCAAAAGAAAAATCGCGCGCAGCAAAGACCGTTTCACCAAGCTTTGAAAACTGCTGTTTCCAGGATTTCTCCGCGGCTTCGGTTTTTAACGCCGGTTTTTTTTCAAAAACAAATTCCTTGGTTATTGAATTGCCATCCTCATCGGTCGCCTGTACCGCAAAGCCATTTTCAATTTCCTTGAAAACGAAATCGACTTCCACCCGGCGGCCGACGCCAGCCAAAACCTTTTTTTCGAAATCAGGATCCATGTTCCGGTAAATTTCAGTCCCGATTTTGATATTCTGCCATTTTGCCGGATATATCCGGTTTTCATTTGCCACATTTATATTAACTCCGGCCAATTCGCCTTTTTCGCTAAACCAACAAATGCCGTCGCCGTTGCGCAAATCATTGTTCCGGTCCAGCATAAAATAATCGCCGCCGATTTTGCTGATTTTTCCCATCGGCTTGCCCAATGACTTTTGGCTTTCCAGCGAAACGATATCTTTCGCGTTGCCTTGGAAAAAATAATCGGTATAGCCGCGGTTAAAAGTCTTTTCCAAATCCGGCTCAAAACCCAATTCGATCTTGCCCGATGATTGCCTCATATATATGCCATTGCTGGCGGCAATGATCTCATCCAGTTTGCGGCGGTAGGCGGCCGTAACATTGGCCGCGTATACCTCATTTTTCAAACGGCCTTCAATTTTAAAAGATGTGATGCCGGCATCCGCCAGTTCTCCCAAAGAATCGAGGAGATTAAAATCCTTCAGCGACAAAAGATATTTATCTTTGGCCAAGATCTTGCCCATGGAATCCACCAGCGAATACGGCAGGCGGCACGCCTGGATGCATTTTCCGCGGTTGGCGGAACGGCCGCAAAGCGCCTGGCTCATATAGCACCGGCCCGAAAACGAAACGCACAGCGCGCCATGAACAAAAGCTTCCAGATCAATGCTGGTTTTTTTGCGGATATCCTTTATCTGGCCAAGGCTTAATTCCCGCGCCAGAATCACCCGGGAAAATCCCGCTTGCTCCAAAAACTTGACCTGTTCGGCGGCGTAATTGTGGGTCTGGGTGCTGGCAAAAACCGGGATCGGCGGCAAATCCATTTCCATGATCCCCATATCCTGGATAATGATCGCGTCCACGCCGATATCATAAGCTTTCCAGATCGCATTTTTTACCGCCTCTGTTTCTTCATCGAAGAAAATCGTATTGACCGGCAAATAAACTTTGGCGTAATATTGGTGGGCGAATTCCACCAATTCCGCGATATCTTCCCACGAATTCCCCGCCGCGCTGCGCGCGCCAAACTGCGGCCCGCCGATATAAACCGCGTCCGCGCCCGCCAGCACCGCCATCTTTCCCGCGCGCAAATCCTTGGCCGGAGCCAGCAGCTCCAACTCGATCGGTTTTTTATTGTTTTTATCCATTTATTTTTTGTATATGCATCACCTATTGTCTTAATCAATCTTTTAAAAAAATTGGAGAGCTTGCCTGCATAAGCTCTCCTTTTTGCGTGCGGATATGAATTGATATCTAGTCATTGATAGCATTCTTTAGCAATCAATCATCGGCTCACCAATAGCCGATGGAATCAAGTCTATTAGTAGCCTATCTTGGCTTCACCTAGCTCTCGCTGGAACAGGAACATGGCCAAGCGTACACGTATGCGCTTACCTTCGCGCCGGTGATCCGATGGGAACCAGCATATTTGATTATCGCACGCACGCAACCTTTATACGAGATAAAGGCTGATATAAATTTGTATCATTTAACGATCGCATCGTCAAATAACGTTAGGAATTATTATTAAAAAAATGCGGCATCGCGTCTTCGAAGATTTTTGAAAATTCTTCCTCGTATTGATTCAAATGCAACAACTCGACCGGATCGCTGAAAGTGCGCGCGATTTCCTGTTTATCGACCTTAACATTTTCCGAAAGCCAGGGAATTTTATCGATATATTTCGCCGCGGGAATCATATAAGCAATAGTTTTGTATTCCGCCAGCGCGCATGCCGCCAAACACATCAAACAAGGTTCGCACACCGAAACCATCACCAATCCCGGCGTTGCGCTGCTGCCTTTTTTTGAACTGCCCTTCTTTTCCTTGCAAACCATTTCAACCAGCAGCCGCTCCGCGTGCGCGGTCGCGTCGCAATTGGTATTAACCAAACTTTCCGACGCAGCCAACATTTTCCCCGCGCCATCCAAAACCAAAGCCGCGTTCGCCAAATTTCCTTTTAGCGCCGAACTCACCATCAATTTTTTGAGTATTTCAATTTGCCCGCCAGTTAATTCCATAACATTAATTTACAATATTTTCCGGTTTACCCGATATATACTTTTTGATGTTTGAAATACAAATATCAACTTGCCGTATTTTTGCCTCTTCGGTATTGTAACCAATATGCGGCGTCAACACTACGTTTTCCAAATCAATAAATTCTTTTGGCAGTACGATATCTCCGCCCTCCATCGCAACATCAAAACCCGCGCCGTAAATTTGTTTATTTTTTAAAATTTCAGTTATCGCGCCCAAATCAACCACGCCCCAAGTGCTCGCCAGTAAAATCGCACTAGGTTTCAAAAGTTTCAATTTTTCAAAATTCAACATATTCCTTGAGCTATCATTTAAATCGCAAGCGATGAAAACAACGCCGCTATTTCGCAACAGTTCATCGAGTGAAACATTTTTTATCCCCTGAATATTTTTTGGAGCAACATCATAACCGCAAACTTCCATTCCAAAACCCGACAGCATCCGCACCAGACAGCCGCCGATATTCCCCAACCCGATAATCCCCGCCCGGCGCCCGCTCATTTCAATCCCATTTAAATATCCTTTTTCTTTGTTCCCTTTCTTGATCCCCGCATCGCCAATCACGGTTTTCCGCGCCACCGCAAACATCAAACCGATCAAATGCTCGGCAACCGCTCGCGCCGCGTATCCCGGAACATTGCTGACTGAAATTCCCAACTTACGCGCTTTTTTAGTATCAATCCACGAATAACCCGTCGACATCAACGCCAGCAACGAAGGTTTTTTCATTAAATCCAAAAAAGGATTCGGGTCAATCCAATCTATCACCACCACATCTGCCCCCCCCCTGAACCCGCTCCCTACATTCTTCAACGCTTGAATTATCAAAAAAATCAACATCTCCCAATGATTCCAATTTCTCTTTTTGCCTCGCGTTCATTTCAATTTTTTCCAATACTAAAATTTTTGCCATTTTAATAATCTCTTTTGGGGCTATTTCGCCGCGGAGAGTTTTGATATTGCGGTTTCGATGTCTTCGACGAAAAAGATTTCGTTGCCGCGGTTGCTTTCATAAATAAAAGCTTTCAGGGATTCGCTGGCGACTTTTTTGAAATCGCCCACAATCGCCAGTTTGATCCGGTAGGTGACGAATTTCTGCAGGATATTGCCGGCGATGCGCGTGCTTAAATCAAAAAAATCCGGCACAATGTTTTTCTGTTCGATGATTATTTTCCTCGCTCCCTGCAATTGCGGATGAACCATCAAGTCCAAAGCATCCTGCTCTTTGCCGATAATAATTTCATCGCTGACCACTTGCGCGATTTTCTCCCGGTCTTTTCCATGAATTATAATTATCATTTTATTTTTAAATTTATTATCACTATTCGGAATAGATTTCACTACCCGGTGACCTAAACACAATTATATATTTCTTGCTATCGCGATAGCAAAAATTACATAATCAGAAGTTAGCGAATTTTACTAAACTCTATTTTTTATTGCTTTTTCCACAGTTTCTTGCGAATATGGCGATGCATAATTTTCAACTTCACTGCCCCCATAAAAAGTGTTTCTTGCTTTGATAAATTTGCCCACCTCCAGATCACAACCCTGCACCTTATCGCTAAGATAATTAAATATTCCCGCCAAATCGATTTTTTCATCATGCTCCAAATTGTAATTATCAATCTTCTCCCATAAACGATTTACTATTTTCAATTGCACCAACCATTCGCGGTTTTTTATTTTCCTTGCCTCATCGTCCAAGACCGCCATACCCCAAAATTCTGCGAATCTTTCACTCCTGTTCTCGCCAGTGCTGCCATTTTTTTCCCAATTTTTGTCCAAATCTATGCGATTTTCCACTAATTCCATTATGCTGTTTATTTTATGACCCAATTCATGGCCAATAGTAGAACTCATAAATATTTTCACTATTTCATCAAGTTGGGATTCATCTCCGAAAATGGAGACATAATCCATTGCTTTTCTCACAACTTGCAACCGGCTGACATAAACTCCATCGCTGGAAACGCCCGATGGTCCCATGCTTTCACGTATATCAACATTAATTTCCGATAGAGATAGTATTTTATTTTCATCCGCACCCATCGATTTTAATATTTCGCATATTTTTCCCTGAATATTTTTTGCATGATCAATAGTAAAAATTTTTTCCCAATCTAATGATTGCGATTTTTCTTTTACTTCATTGATCATTGTTTCCAATTTTTCTTTTCCGCCCTCATCCAAAAAATTTTGCGCGATAATTTCCGGATCGATTATTCCCGCCTCGATTTTATCAAAAATAAAATCTTCAACAATCGATGATTTTAATTTTGGCAATTCAGGCAATTTTTCTCTTTGCAAAATCGAATCGGTTATTTCCTTAGGAATCGAGCTTTCATATTTTGGAACATGCAAACTTTCTCCAAACTCCATCTCCGAATCGTTTAATGATAAAAATTCCATGTTTTAATTGCGGTTTTTTATTTTGGCGCTGACTTCGGCGATAAAATCGGGTTTGGAAATCTGACG
>Ga0265297_10008521_pt1 | contig 13632 bp, 14 predicted proteins | sample Munlanlwell13791_FD_192502 | JGI IMG/M metagenome (GOLD analysis project Ga0265297, IMG submission 192502) | Leachate microbial communities from a municipal landfill in Southern Ontario, Canada - Leachate well 137-91 | ecosystem: Engineered > Solid waste > Landfill > Unclassified | place... | reverse complement strand
GCCAGTCCTTTTTTCCGGTTGATTTTTTCTAAAATCTTATTGAAACGGTCGTAATCAACGCTTTCAGCGATGACTTTTGATTTCAAGCTGCTGACGATTTCCGCTTGAGTCATCGTTAAATAGACATTGTTGTAGAGGAAAGACATGACCCAGGCCAGAGCCAGAACAATGATGGCGATGGTCAGGGAAAAAATGTATTTAGCCAGTCGGGCAAGCTGGAAATTGCCGGGCGCTTTCGATGAACGATGGAAGAACCGGTTCCAGTCGAAGCCCGGCTTCTTTTGCTGTTCCGGCGGACATTCCGGAGCAGTCAAAGAGCCCTGATCAGTGTCTTCCGATTTGATTTTTGCGATTTCGTCGGACATAATTATTTGACGGTTTTTCCAGCTGTCTGGAGATAAAATTGGCTGGAAATATTCAAACTGAGATTGTCTTGGCCGGTCTTGGCTAAGCTGATTTGGTCGCTGACCAGCAGAAAATCAGCGCTGTCCAAGCCGTTTAAAAAAGACATCAGATTTTTAAATGACCCCTGCGCGGCTAAGTCCAAGGAATTTTTAGTTAGGCCGAGGCCCAGATTAGCGCCGTTGAAATCCGGCTTAAGGATGACGGTGACGCTGTTTTTTGCCGCCAGCGCCTCAATTCTGCCTAAGAGTTCCAATTCGCCGCCGGCCGGAATGAAAAATGAATCTAAAATTGCCAATTCGGCCTCGATTGATTTCAAATCCTCTTTGATTTTTTGGGCATTCAGACCCAGGTCGAGCTTTTTCTCCAAGTCGGCCTTTTCGGAAGTGATTTCTTTTTTGATCGCGGTTATTTTGCTGAGAGCCGGATAAATCACAAAAGCGCTCATGGCGGCTAAAAGCGCGAGCATGAAGGCGAATAAGCTGAGACGGTAATGGCTGTTTTTAAAACACTTCATAACCGGTCGGGATTGATTTCCAATTTGATCGTAAAACGATTATTTTCCTTGTCGATCAGGTTGATCATCGGCAAATCGACATTCTTAATCCAGGGCTCGGCTGAGAGCGTGTTCTTGAATCGCAGCAGGTTGTCTCTGGTTTTGGCGGTGCCGGTGATCTCTAAGATGGCTTGCTGGCGGTAGAAATTGATCGTTTCCAGCGCGATATTCTCCGGTAGGGCGTTCGCTATTGCCTCAATGATCCGGCGGGCGGAAATGAAATTATCGCTGATGCCGTCGGTTAATTTTATTTTTTGGTTGATGGCGATAATCCGTTGGCTGGTCGCTTCATTGGATTCGATATTGCCGGCATTAGCGATGACCAGGTCGGCCAAGTCGCGTTCCAAATAATAGCGGGAGACCCAGAGCATGATCGAAATGATAGCGACGAATAGGAATAGCAAAGTCGCCGCTTCTTTGCAGGTGGTGTAAAGGCGGGCGTTCTTCAGCAGGGTCTTTTGTCTGGCCGGTATCAAGTTAAGGGTGATCATAGAAATTATCAGGGTCGAGGCCTCTTAAGCCCAAGCCGATGGCAGTGATGAATGATTGTGATTTGTCCGGAGTAAAGAATTTGGGGTTGGGATTTTTGAGCGATTTAAACGGCTCGCTGATCGAGGTTTCCATAGCCGTGGCTCGCTTCAGGACGTTGGCGATATTGATAGTATTGGCGCCGCCGCCGCCGAGGACGATTTTTTTTATTTCATTGGGAGACGGATAATTCTCGTAATAGAAGTTAATGGCATTGAGTACCTGCTTGGAGAGTTCGCCGATGATCGGCGTTAAAAGTTCCAAGATGGCGCCTTCGCACTTTTTTTCGTCCAAACCGCAGGCGATTTTGGCGGCCTCGGCCTGCTCCGGGCTCAGGTCGAGCGATTGAGAGATCATTTCATTGATTTGGCCGCCGGAAATCGGCAGGGAGACGGTGAATTTGACCCCGTTATCGTAAAGGAATAAGCCGGTCCGGCTTTGGCCGATGTCGATGATGATTTGCGGCGTTTCGTCATGATTATGCTCGACTAGCAGGCGGGTGATAGCCGCCGCTTCGATTTCCAAAACGACCGGGATGAGGCCGGCCTCGGTAAAAATTTTAAAGTAATCATCAATGATTTTTTTCGGCGAAGCGCCGATGACAATCTGATAGTTGTTGCCGTTAGGCGCGGCCGCCTGCCAATCCCAATAAAGCTCGTCGAGATCCAGCGGTAAGCTTTGCGGCAGAAGCTGCTTGATCTTATCCGGTATTTCTTCATATTTTTCCGCTTCGATTTCCAGCGTCTTCAGGAAGGTTTCGGTTTCCGGCAGGGCGATAATCGCTTCCCGGCTCAATTCGCCGCGGCCGAATTTGGTTTTTATCAGCTTCTCTAAGTTTTTAGCTAAAACTTCCGGCTGGTTAATTTCGCCTTTGATTAAACAGCCGGCCGGCAGCTTGATTTCGTTGTAGGATTGGATTTTAAGGCGCCGGCCGGCCTTGGCCATTTGGATCAATCGCAATGATTGATCGGAAATATCCAAGCCGAAAGCGGTTTCTGCCGTAGAGAAAAAAGACACAAGTATTATTAATTATGTTTAATAATTATGAACGTTGTTTATGGTTTTTATTTCTCGTTGTCATTCCGACCGGAGTCCCCCGATAACATCGGGAGACGCAGTGGAGGAATCCCTTGTATTTATTTGAAATACTGGTTTAAATGCAATTAATGCAAGGGATTTCTCCATTTCGCTTCGCTCCAGTCGGAATGACAACAATATTAGATTAGTTAAAGGTATAAACAAAGCTTAAGAATTTAACAAATTATGAATTATGAATTGTGAGTCAAGTGATAATATTTTAATTCAGTACGTATTATAACACGAATAATAAGATAATGGAATTTTTTTTATTAAAAATTGAAAATTATAAAATTAAAAATTATTTTTAATATTCCTCCTCCCAATGATCGACGGTCACGACCGGGGAAAAAGTCGACGAGCCCAGGCCGTTGTTGACAATGGCGTTATCGTAGGTGATGTTGACGCCTTGCCATAAGCTGGTTAAAGTCAGTTTTCTGGAAATTAGCGCGCCGGTGACGTTAATGCTGTTGGGCAAGCTCAAGATATTGATTTTGTCATTGGCGTAGATCAGCCCGGCGCCGTTGAAGCTGCTTAAGCAGAGTTCGAAGTCGATCCGGCCCTTGCTGAGCAAGCCGGACGGCGCTTCAGATCCGGGATTGGCAATGGTTATTTCCGACCGGTTTAAGCAGTTGATTCCCCAACAGCAGAACAAGGTATTTTTTCCGACGGTGATATTGCCGTCGGCCACGAGCGCGCCGTTGATGGCCAGATCGTTGCTGCCGTAAATATCGATGGCGCCGGTGACATAAGTGACGCCGTTCAGCGCCAAGGTTTGGCCGCGATTGGCATAAAGCAGATCGCTGAATTGCGACGCGGTGTAGGTTTGGTCGGCGCGCGCTTTGTAGGATTCGGGATCGCCGGCGTCGTCAAAGGAGACCGGCGGCATCGGAATCGGCTCGGGCGGCGGGGTGCTGTGGGAATCGCGAGTGGAAGAAGCGGTGATATGGGAGCTTTGGTTGAGGTTGATATTGCCAACGGCTGCCACGTCGCCAGTGGCATTGATGACGCTCCAATAATTGATGATGATGTTGTTATTGGAAAAAAAACCGCCATTGAACACATTAAGAACCGAGCCGGACATGTCGATGTTGCCGTCGGCGTATTGCCCGTTGCGGCCGATAACGCTTTCGCCCATCGCTTTGTAAACGCTGGTCTTAATGACTCTTTGGGCGGCGTTACTCTCCGGATCAAGCGTAGCGGTGACGGTGATGTCGCCGCGGGCTTTAGCGGAATTGGCGATTTGGATCCGATAAGAACCATTGGGATAGAGAGCGGAATTCCTGACGTAATCCATGGTCCAGGCGGCGTCGGTCTCGAAGCCGGTTTTCCAGGCGGCGTCGTTTTTTATTTTCCAAATGGCTTCGGCGACGCCGGACTCGGCCAGATAATAGGCGCGGACGGATTCCGACTGGCTGGAAGAAATTTTCATTTCGGTCATGACAAAAGACGAGGCGTAGAGCCCCAAAGACAGCATCAAGAGCATGATGAAAATCGCGGTGACTAAGACAAAACCGCGCCGATCAGAGATTGCGGCCATAAACTGCGGTGTTGATTATTAGGGATTGGCTGTTTTTTGACAAATAAAGGTTAATGTTCAGCAGCTGGCTGCCCCAGAATTCCAAATCGGCGGCGTATTCGCCGATCACTTTGTCTTCCAATATTTGCATAATCGGCGGATCATGCGGCGCATCCTTGTCGGTATCGTAATAATAGACATAATAATCTGGTTCGGACGGGAAATAATAAACGATTATTTGGCGGCTGATATCGGTGCCGCTCAGATAGTAGCGGATGTATTTTATTTGCGACAGGTCGTGGCCGTCTTGGAATACGATCTCCGACGGCAAGGTCTCCGGATCGGCGGCGTCGGCCGGCAGCTGGGTGACGATATCCGGCGTTTGCCTGATTTCTCGGATTAGGCGATCCAGTATTACTCGGCCGTTTTGCGTGATTTCCGATTGGGAATCGGTCGCTACGAAAGCGGTTTGAGCCATCAGGTAGATTTGAGTCAGCAGCAAAAAAATCAAGACGGCAATGCTGAGCGAGATGACTACCTCGATCAGGGTAAAGCCGTCAGTGTGGCGATTAGTCGGAATTGCCGGTTTGGCGTCCATGTTTATTTTTGGCTGATTAAGATAGAGACCGGCAAACTTTTTTCCAAGCCGAGATAAGACGAGCCCCAGAAAACCGTCGCGGTGATTTTTTTCAGGCCGGTGGCGGCGGCGGAAACATTCAGATTGCCATCGACGTAAACCGCCACGGTCTCGCGCTGGTAATCGTAAAAGGGATTGGCGCTGTCGGCGGCCAGGCGGTGCTTGGGTTCGATGTCGCCGATGGCGAGGTTGTCAAAGTCGGTCTGGAAGGCCTGTTCGATGGCGGCTTGAGCCAGGTTGGCGGCGATGGTTTTTTGCTCGGCATTTTTGGATATTTTGAGTACGGCCGGGAAGATATTGATGGCCGCCAAAACGCCGATCATCAAGACGGCGACAGCCAGCATGGCCTCGACAATACTGACGCCTCGCTGGTCGGTTTTTTCATTGCGTTTTGACATAGCCGGATGGTTTGATGTTGATAGTGAACTCCCGATTGCCGGAGTTGGACAAGATGATTGATCCGGCGTCAGCAACGGCGCCGGTCGGGTTGAAAGTGACAGTGTTGCCCGGCAGATCAGTTATTAGTCCGATGACGATTGAGGAATCGATGATCCGCGATTTGATTATGGCGCCGGTCGAGGCGTTTCTGACCACGTAAGAATTTCCGGCTAAATTTAGAACAACCTGGTGGTTGATTTGGGTGGTCACTGCCAATTGCTGGGCATAACGCAAATCAGAGGCCAAGTCGCGGCCGGCCGCATTCAGGTTGAGATTCAAGCTGACCGATCGGTAAAAGGGCGCAGAAATAGCGGCCAGCAGGGCAATGATCGCGATGGCCACCAAAACTTCGACCAAAGTCACTCCGGCCGGCGTTAAGAATTTGAATTGTTTGTTTGGGGGCATCAGATTTGCGAAGTCAGGGAATAAATAGGCAGGATGACGGCGATGGCTAAGCCGGCGACCGCCACGCCCATCAGGATCATCAGCAGGGGCTCGATGATGATCGGCAAATTTTCCATAGTTTGCTCGACTTCTTCCTGATAGAATTCAGCCAGGTTTTTTAAGACGACATCCAGCGCGCCGGTTTCTTCGCCAACAGCCACCATCTGGATAATGATCGGCGGCAGGATTTGCGGGTAGTCCTGAAAAATTTCAGCGATTTTTTTGCCCTTTTTCATTTTTTCGCCGGTTTCCAAAAGCGCTTGGCGGTACACTTGATTGCCCAAGACGCTGGAGCAGATTCTCATGGCCTCGGGAATGGGAATATCGGTCTGGATCAAGTCGCTTAAATTGGAGGCCAGGCGGGCGATATTTATTTTTTTGATGATTTCTCCGACAATCGGCGTTCTTAAAAGGACGCGGTGCCAAATAAACCGGCCGCTGCGCGATTTGGTCCAACGGAAGAAAATCAAGAGCCCGATAATGATCGCGGGGAAAATAATCAAGCCGTCGGCCTGGACGAAATCAGAGATGCCGATCAGGATTTTGGTCGGCAGCGGCAGGTCGGCTTCCAGGTCGCGGAACATGGAAGTGATATTCGGCAAGACATAGACGATGACAAAAGCGCCGATGCCGCCCATGGCGCAAATAATGATGACCGGATAAGTCATGGCATTCCTGATCTTCGTTTTCAGGGTATGGTCTTTTTTCAGCTGGATGTAGAGGTTGTTAAGGACGCTTTCCAGGTTGCCGGATGACTCGCCGGCCGCGATCATATTGATGAAGATTTCTCCGAAGTCCTTGGCGTAAGGAGTCAGGGCTTCGGCGAAGGATTTGCCGGTGCGGATTTTCTGCTGGACATCGGTTAGGATATTGTTAAGCTTGCGGTTTTTGCTTTGCTTGGCCAGCGTCGCTAGAGCATCCGCTAAGGGCAAGCCCGCCTTGGCCATGACCGCTAAATTCTGCAACAGAAAAATCTTGGCGGTGACGGGCACGGCTTGGATATTGTAGAACCAGTCGAGGAATTTGTTCATAATCAATATGGTGAAAATTTTTAATTTCCGTTGTCATTCCGACCGAAGTCCGGTATCCGCCAGCTGGCGGACGGACGCAGTGGAGGAATCCCTTGAATTTATCTAAGATACTGGTGTTTAAATACAATTAATGCAAGGGATTCCTCCACTCGCCTTGGGGCTCGGTCGGAATGACGGCAATTGAATTAGTGGAAAGCGTAAACAACACTCAAAAAATTAAAAATTGTCTATTATTTATTCCTGTGTCACGCGGAGGACTTCCTCGATCGAGGTGATGCCGCCCTTGGCTTTGATGAAGCCGTCTTGGGGGATGGTGATCATGCCGGCTTTGACGGCTGTTTTTTCCAATTCGTCGCGCGAGGCCTTCTTTAAAATCAAGCCCTGCATGACATCGTCGACTTCCAATATCTCATAAATGCCGATGCGTCCTTTGTAGCCGCTGTTGCCGCAGACCTGGCAGCCGCGGCCGCGATAAAACAGCACCTCTTTCAATTTTTGCTTTTTGCCGAGGTAGCCGAGTTTGCCCAGAGTTTTTTCCAAATCAGCGATGTTGAATTGTTTTTCCAATTCGTGATAGGTCTTAGCGTCCAGATTATAGCTCTCGATGCAGTTTTTGCAGATTTTTCTGACCAATCTTTGGGCGATGATGACATTGATGGTGGAGGCGATCAAAAACGACGGGATTTGCATGTCCAGCAAGCGGGGGATGGCGGTGACGGCGTCGTTGGTGTGGAGGGTGGAGAGGACGAGGTGGCCGGTCATGGCGGCATTGATGGCAATGTCGGCGGTTTCGTTGTCGCGGATTTCGCCGACCAGGATGATGTTGGGATCTTGGCGCAAGAAGGAACGCAAGGCGTTGGCGAAAGTGAAGCCGATTTTTGGCTGGACTTGGCACTGGTTGATGCCAGGCATTTTGTATTCGATCGGATCTTCAATGGTGGAGATGTTGACCTCCGGCTTATTGAGGATTTGCAGCATGGTATAAAGCGTCGTGGTTTTGCCGGAGCCGGTCGGGCCGGTGACCAGGATCATGCCATGGGGTTTTTCGATGTTTTTTTTGATTATTTCCAGCGGCAACGGCTGGAAGCCCAATTGCTCTAAACTTAATTGCTGGGCGGTATCCGGCAACAAGCGCATGACGGTTTTTTCGCCGTCGAAAGTCGGGATAATGGAAACGCGGAAAGACACTTGATAATCCGGAGTTTTTATTTTGAAACGCCCGTCTTGGGGCAAGCGATGTTCGTCTAATTTGAGATTGGACAGAATTTTGATCCTGGCGGTAATGCCGGCCTGGGCGGATTTGGGCAAGGTCATGACTTTGCGCAGGATGCCGTCGATTCGATAACGGACAGCGACTTCTTGATCCGTCGGTTCGATGTGGATGTCCGAGGCCTTTTCCAAAATGGCGTATTCGAGCAAAGTGTCGACAATTCTGACAATCGGCAGGTCTTGCGCCAGATTTTTCAAGTTTTCCGGCTGGTCATTGCCAGCTTGGTCGGCTTCTTCTTCACCCAAAATCTCGGCGGATAACCCCTTGTGGTATTGCTTGAGCGCGTCTTTGATATTTTCCGGCGAAGTCAGATGCAAGCTGATTTCCAAACCGGTTTTTTTGGCCAGAAAATCGAATAATTCGATATTGGAGATGTCTAAAGTGGCGACTTTCAATTCCTTGTCATTCTTGTCGAAAACGATCGTTTGGTGGGCTTTGGCCGTTACCTCTGGAATAATGAAGAGCAGGTCTTTCCTGATGGTTTGGTTTTTGAGATCGATGTAGGGGAAGTTATAGAATTTGGCGGCGGCGGTGTATAAGATCTGCGGCGCGGTGATTTTCTTTTCCAACAAAAAGTCCTCCAGTTTTTGGCCGGCGGCGGCGGCTTTCTCTGAATAATCCTTTAAGTCCTTTTCACCCAGCAGTTTATTGGAAAGCAAAATTTCTTCCAAGTCCTTTTGATTTAACATAAGGTTTTCTTTTCCACTTCTTTAGAAGAAGTGGAGCAAGAATCGCGACCGGTCGAAATCATGGCCAGATTTTATACTTCATTCGCTAAGCCATCAACGGACTACTGTCCTCGTGATGGCTTCCCCTGCGGGTCGCTCATTTCCGCATAAAATCGGCACAAGATTTCTCAATGGTCGCAACTCAAATACGAAATACAAATTAAAATTTCAAATCTCTAACATTATTATAACATATTTCGGTAGCAACAACAAAAAAAAAGACCGAAGCGCGCGGGCCTCGGTCGTAATGCAATGCGGAAAGAACGATTTCACTCTCCTTCCGCGGGCAGCGGGGTTGGGACGGGATTTGCAGTTCCTGTCGTAGTGGCCTCGGCTGGCTTAATAGTTGGTACCGAGATTTCTGTCGTAATCTCCAACTTGCCGTTTTGGCTCAGCAGGATTTTCTTCTCGCCGTTGAAAGTGACCACCGAGAATTCCGGTGTGGGCAGTTTTTCAGCTGACTTGATGAAAAGCAAGCGGTTATTGCTTGTGCGCACGGTCGCGTACTGGTCTCCATCAATCTCTTCTTGCGAGATTACTTGGTAGGCCTGGTCGGGACGATTCATTATTAAATGGATATTAATGGGATTGCCGAGATATTGTTTTTCACAGACCGATGTGGACAAAAAAGCGCCACCTAATACTGCGAATATCAATAACAAGAACGATCCGCAATCAGTATCATCCATAAGAATAAGAGATATAACAATAGCAATGAAAAGAATGATCAGGCCTCCAATGAATAGCAGATTCATAACTCACTCTCCTTCCGCGGTTGGCGGGGTTGGGGCAGGCAAGGTAATCGGGGTGAACTTGTAGTCGCCGTTGTACATAACTTCTACCAAATTCAAGCCAACTTGCGGCGGAATGTTGTTGGTTTCATTATTCACTCGGATAAGTTTGAAGCGGTTATCGTCTTCAATCACTACGTCGTAATCCCCACCCTCTCCTACTGTTGTTGGTCCAGCCCAAACAATCTCAACTGCACTGTTATCTTTTAGCACAGTAGCCCTTGTGGCGTAGCCATTCGGGGCTATTACGTGGGATAGAATAATTATCGTGCCGCTAAAGATTGTTAAAATAATTCCCCAAAAAATGCATGGGAAAAAAGTACTATCGTTACCATCACTAAATGCAATTCCAACCAGAACGGCACCAATAAAGAGAAGAATAATACCGATGATGATTCCAAACATTATTTTTCCCTCCGTGTTTGCCGTTTACGGTTGAATAGATCCCTGATAAACACAATAACCCAGCCGATCAAAACTAACACTGCTGCAATCAATAGGGCGATTACTGGAACCATCAAAAATCCAGTTATCAGTTTAATCATATTTTTTCATTCTCCCTTCTTGATTGGTTGCCAATCCAATTGTCAATGTCCGACCACAATATCAACTTGAATTCAACAGATAATTCATGATTATCAACTGGATTCAAGCTGATGTTAAGTGATTATTTGGCTTCCGTCAAAATCAATTCACGCTCGGCGGCCAGTTCGCGGTAGAGGCCGGCCGTATCGCGAGCAATATTGTTCCAGTCGTATTCCCTGGCGACGCGGGCTTGGGCGCGGCGCGCCAAGGCCAGGATAATCTCCTCGTTTTCCAAAGCATATTTCAGTTTGCGTTTCAGGTCTTCCGGGCTTTTGTTGACGAATTCCAAAGCCAGATTTTCGGCCGCTTCCTGGTTTTCTTCGATGTTGGAAATGATCGCCGGCACGCCGTAGGCCATGGCCTCCAAAAGCGCGATGGATAAGCCCTCGGTTTCCGACGGCTGGACAAACAAATAGGCGTTTCTAAATAAAGCGGTCAGATCGGCGCCGGATTTTTGGCCAGCAAAAATGATCTTAGGATTATCCTTCGCCAAATCCTTGATTTCAGCGACATAATCCTCAGTGTTAGCCCCAGTACCGACGATGATTAATTTCTTGTCGGTCTCCAGCTGGTTGTAGGCCTTGATTAAAGTATGCAGGCCTTTATGCCGGACCAGCCGAGAGACGGCGACGAGATAATTGTTTTCACTTAAACCAAACTCAGCTAAAACGTTCAGGTTTTCGGTTTCGCTAATGGCGACTCCGTTCGGGATATACCGAGCGGCAGTGTTGTAATTGTACAGGCAGTATTTTTCTAAGGCGCGGGAGATGGCGATGGTTTCGTGCGGGAAAAGGCAGGCCGCTCTTTCGCCGATGGTCAGCATGAGTTTGGCGAACCAGCCCCATTTCTGATGTTCGCGATCCAAACAATGGAAAGTGGCGATGACTTTGGCGCGCGGTTTGAAAATCCGGGGAAGGAAGGACAGCAAAGACGGGCCGACGCCGTGGTAATGGATGATATCGTAGTTTTGGAATAAAGCATGGATTGAAGCGAAAAGAGTGTGAGTGATGGCGTCCAAATTCTTGGTTTTGAGCGACGGCAGAGTGATAAGGTTAACGCCTTGGTAACTATTAACTGTTTTTTCGGTGTAATACGGCCGATTATAAACCGTGACGTCAAAACCCAGGTCGGCCAATCTGGCGGACAGCTCTTCGACATGTTTTTCGATCCCGCCTTGCTTAGTCGGAATGCCTTTTTGACCGATAAATGCTATTCTCATATATTCTGATTGATATTGCATTATATCGCAGATTCGCTTATTTGTCAAGCTGTTTCTAGTTAAGTTATCCACATGACGTCTAATAACTTTTTGAAATATTTGCCTAAAATTAGGCAAAAAAATCGGCAGTTCGAAACGAATCGAACTGCCGGGTTGAAAGGATAATACTTAATGGTTTCTTAATGTGCGACTACGGCAGAATCACCTGGAAGGCGGTATTGCCGGAATTATCCGTTACCCGAGGCACAAGAGCGCCGTTCAATCGGACAACGATTTTTTCCGGATCGCCCCAGCCGCCGGTTGAATTGGCCACGATTTCAAATCGCAGCGTCTTGCCGCTGACCTTGGTTAGAACGCCGGTCATCGGCCAGGTTCCGCTAAAAGCGAAGGTTTCCCGGTTGGTCCAGAGACCGCCAACCGCAGACATGTAGTAGATCTGCAGGCCGACGGATTGGATTTGGCTTTGGTCGCCAATTCCGCCAAAGGTGGCCGCAGTGTAGCCGTCAGGCGCGTCGGCCTTGAAGCTGACAATGCCCGCGGCTGTCGTCAAGTCGACAATCAACTTGCCGGTCGTGTCCACTGGCGAGTCCTGGATGAACACCGCCATCAATGTCACATTGGCATTCATCAGCACACTGCCGGGGTTTGATCCGCCGACAACGTCGCCGGAAATAACCCAATGGTCGAAATGCCAGCCGACAGCCGGCGTGGCCGTTATGGCCACGACTGTGCCGGCATCGTAAACGCCGGCGCCGGAAACAGATCCCTGGCCGGAGACATTAGCCGCCAGTGTGTACTGAATTACCGGAATCGTATTCTGGACGAAAACGCCGGTTACCAGGACATCGCTGTCCATGGTAACTTGGGCGATCGGATTTGTCGATCCGGTTGCGCCATTCACCACCCAGTGATTAAACGTCCAATTGGCTTCGGGGAGCGCCGTCACAGTCACTACCTCGCCGACATCATAGGTTCCGGCGCCGGAAACAGTTCCGTGGCCGGTGACGCTGGTCGTCAAGGTGTATTCGTCAACCACTACGGGTTTTTCAGTGAACACGGCGATGAGTTCAACATTGCTGTCCATGGTCACAATACCTGGGTTAATGGCGGAGTCCTCTCCGTTCACCACCCAGTAATCGAAACTCCAGCCGTCAGCCGGCGTTGCTGAAACCGTCACTTCCGTGCCGGAGTCGTAAACGCCGCCGCCGGTGATTATTCCTTCACCCTCGGCATTGGTCGAAAGTTCGAAACGTTCAATCGGCGGCAAAAACGGCCATTCAATCTCGATAAAACCGAGGCCGAGGCCGTCTTCGCCAACGGCTTCGCTGACCATCTCCCCATTTACTGACATGAGGAAATGCGTGAATTTGGCCCAGCAGAATGTTCCCGACTGCCGAGGTGCCAAAATCGCCGGATAGTATTCCGGACGCATGCCCGGATACGTGGCGACAATGAAGATCCGCACATTTTCCTGCACCCGGTCGGGCACATAGTCCGATAGATTTATCCGGAGCGAAGTGCCCCGTTCAAACACATCCGTGAGGACGGTCAGTGGAATCTCGTCGCAGTCGAACTGGAGCGCGACGCCCCAGCACACTTGGGATTCGTTGTACGCCGGTACTGATTCGTCGTCGCACTCAGCGTCAACGGCGTAGCAACAATTCGGATAGTTCGGATAGCCAGGGTACGGATAATTGTACCAATAATACGGATAGGGGCCGTCGTAGACAATGTAAACGGGGGAATCAGCTTCCTGAGTCCCAACGTCCAAAGTCGCCAGACGGTTCATGTCATAAAACAGTCCCGGCAAGGGCACTGTTCCCGCATACAAGTCAATGACGACGTCTCCGCCAATTTTTTCGATATTCATATGAGCGGGTTGTTGCTCTCGATCATGGGTAACGGGGCAACCCGTCAGCGTCAAAATCATCATCATCGCCAAAATCATTCCGAACACCGTGAGCGCTTGCTTTGTCATTGTCGGTCCTCCTGTGGGTGGGTGGTTTCATTAACTTAAATAGCTAAACAAAAACTCTTAATCAGATTATTCACTACTACAAGTTGTCAAAGTTCATGCTTCATGCTCCAGTATCCTCCATTTCTCGTTTTTGTATTGTCTCAGACCTCTTAGCTTGATTAATCAGTATAGCAAATCGGTGACGATTTGTCAACAAAAAACAACTAAAATTAGATATTTATTCTAAATCGCTAATTTTAGGCGTTTTTAATGGTATTTGGATTATTCCGCCGCTTAAATCTTCAGTAATGGCCGTGGTCAGATCGGGTCGGCTTGTGGAAATAGCCAGGCCGCTAACAGCGTCAATTCCGGAAATTTTAAGGTTTTTTAGCAGTTTAGCCGGCTGTCCAACCTGTTCCGCGGTCGGAGCAAACTCGATTTCAAAGGCGG
>Ga0265297_10008520_pt1 | contig 13632 bp, 14 predicted proteins | sample Munlanlwell13791_FD_192502 | JGI IMG/M metagenome (GOLD analysis project Ga0265297, IMG submission 192502) | Leachate microbial communities from a municipal landfill in Southern Ontario, Canada - Leachate well 137-91 | ecosystem: Engineered > Solid waste > Landfill > Unclassified | place... | reverse complement strand
CCCCCAGCTGAGGATGATCCGGGAGATCCAGATACGGGCACCGATCCGCTGGAGGAGAATGTTACTGGGGATTTCGAAGATCAGGTATCCTATAAAAAAGATCCCGGAGAGGAACCCGAAGACCTCGGCGGAGAGACCCAGCGCGCTGTTCATCTCGAGAGCCGCATACCCGAAATTGACGCGGTCGAGAAATGCAACAACATAGAGAATGAACAGGAACGGGAGCAGGCGGTATCTGACCTTACGCACGGTCCGCTCTGCAAGGGTATCGCTGGTATTCATGAACAGTACTGTCGGCATTGTGGCAGATATGCGTTCGGTTTTGCCGTCAAATCGTAGCCCGGTCAAGCAAATATACCGGCTTAGCATCCTCATCCTTTATTATCCAGCCTCTCTAAAACAGAGTGATAATGATCCGTGAATCCCCGGAGGAACTCCTCTCGGTCATCAGATCGAACATCCCGGACAAGAACCGACCCCTGTCGTCCTGCCGGGAGGCATTCTCCTCGTTTTATCAGGAGATGCAGGAGGAGATTGTCGAAAAGGGCGGGTATGCCGCGGAGAAGGTGATGATCCGCGACGACCTTGCCGGCTACTGGATCTCGGTCGCAGAATCGCAGCCGGATTATGCGGTTCTCTTCTTCCATGGCGGGGGTTTCACGCGTGGATCGACCCGGGATCATCTCGGTCTCTGTATCCGTCTTGCCCACGCTGCAGAGGCACGGGTCCTCTCCGTAGATTACCGTCTTGCCCCCGAACATGTCTTCCCTGCACAGATAGACGATGCCGTCTCTGCCTACCGGTATCTCCAGGCACAGGGCTACCTGCCCCACCGGATTCTTCCCGTGGGTATATCAGCAGGGGGTACCATTGTGCTCTCGGCCATGCTTGCAATCGCCGGCCTGAAGTACACGCTTCCCAAGGCTGCCGTTTGTATGTCCCCCATGACCGACCTGCAGTTCCCCGGTGAATCCATGACGAAAAACGCAGGGCGTGACTGGCTTGATGCCGATCGTCTCCATGCCCTGCGGACCACCTACCTCTCGGGCCATGACCCGGCCGCCCCCCGGGCATCCCCGGTTCGCGGGGCCTTGAAATCCCTCCCACACCTGTATGTCCAGGTCGGAACCCATGAGATCCTCCTCTCCGATATCGGCACCTTTGTCGAGAAGGCCCGGTGGGCCGGTGTCCAGGTACAGGTCGAGATCTGGGAAGGCATGTTCCATGACTGGCAGCTCTTTTCAAGCCAGCTTCCCGAGGGGCAGGAGGCAATCGACCACACCGGGACCTTTATCAGGAATGTCCAGGGCCGCTGATACGACTGATCAGCACGGTGTGGTTAAACCGACACGTCTATCATCCGTAAGGTAAACCCTCTTTTAGTGATACACCATGACTCCGACGATTCGTTCCCTGCTTTGCGGGTGCATACTGCTCCTGCTCATTGTGCTTCCGGCTGCCGCAAGTCCCATCATGGCCAGCGAATCCTTCACCCCCAATCCTCCTCTCGTGCCCGGGGGCCAACAGCAGCTCGTGGCCGCGTTTGCAATCCCGAGCGGCACCACGTTCCCCAAGAATCACGAGCTCCAGATGCAGACTGACCTGACAAATGCCCAGTGGAATATCCAGGTGGTCCTTGACGGCAACAATGCTGCCCAGCAGTCCGCATCAGGCTCCGCCGCGTTCATCAACGGCGAGATCCTCTCGTATTCCGTGAACCATGACGTTCTGTTCACCGTCACCATCACCGGCAAGGTCCCCGCATCGCAGAGCGGCACCGTGACCGTACTGCAGCTTGTTGAGATCGATAATACCGGTAGTATTGTACCCGGAAGCGAGATCGCCATCGTCCAGCCGGTGGCAGGAGCAACCGCAACGGTTACGGCCGGGACTGCGCTTCCCACGCTGACACCCCCGCTCGTCACGACCTCCATCCCGGCCCAATCCCCCGGGTTCTCTTCAGGGGTCTGTTTTGCCGGCGCCAGCCTTGCTCTCTGCCTTTTCCTGTGGCGCCGCAAGGTCTGAGAGCCATAAACCTGCGGCTCCCCGCGTCCGGTTTTTCCTTACGGGCACAATCTTCATCAATTCCCGATCCCCACGCTTTCATGTATGTTTGAAAGTATTGGCAGGAGCCTCCTGCTTGTGAAGACGAGCTGGGAGATCCTCATGGCCGACAAGAAACTGCTGGTGTTCCCCCTCCTTTCAGGGATCGTCACCATCCTTGTCCTCATCTCGTTCATTCTCCCGATTCTCTTCACGGGTGCATTCGGGAACGCCGGTTCGATTCTCTCCATCGTTGTTCTCTTTTTATTCTACCTGGTGAGTTCCTTTGTCGTGATCTTCTTCAACACGGCACTGATCGCCTGCGTGTATGCAAAATTCTCCGGGAAAGATCTGTCGGTATCCGAAGGGCTCAGTGAAGCTGCCCGCCACCTGCCGGCAATCGTCGGCTGGGCAATCGTCTCTGCCACGGTCGGGCTGATCCTCCACCTTCTCCAGGATCGGGCGGGATTCATCGGTGACATCATCCTTGCCATGATTGGCGGCGTCTGGAGCCTTGTTACCTTTTTTGTCGTCCCGGTCCTTGTCCTTGAAGACAAGGGTGTGATCGGTTCGATGAAAGAGTCGGTCTCCCTGATCAGGAAGACCTGGGGCGAGAGTATTATCGGGTCCGCATCGATGGCACTTATCTTCGTGGTCATTGGCATCCTTGCAGCCCTCGGTGTGTTCGGAATCATGGTGCTGGGGAATGGCACGGCCTTTATCGCGGCCATTGCACTCTTCCTGCTCCTTGTCGTCGTCCTTGCGGTCGTGTACGGAGCGATGCAGGGCATCTTCGTGACGGCCCTCTACACGTACGCGAAGACCGAGACGGTTCCGTCGGCATTCAGCCACGACCTCATCGCTAATGCCTTTGCACCAAAACAGCAGGGCTCTTCACAAGGTAACATCTGACCCGGGCCTGTCGTAATCCCGGTTACACCCTTTTTCCCGGCATGCAGGAAATGGCGCGAGCCTTTTTGACTATCCGAACCAATCCATAACGTGATACTATGAGTAGGATGAGAGATGCAATGGGTGGTTCAAAGGGCCAGCCGAAATGGTGGTACGGCAGTGCCGTGGCACTGATGATCTGTGCCTTCTTTATCGGGATAGATGTATACAGCAACCACACGATCACCTGGTCGGTCTGGCCCGTTGCCGCTGTCCTGTTTTTCGGTGTTGGCTTCTCGCTCCTGAACAAGTTCGGGAGAGAGTGACTGATTCTTTTTAAGGATCAGCGTTCTGTGGTGTCCGAGCGGTCATCAGGCCGCGAGGACGAGAAGAACCCGCAAGGGTTCTTCGCTGTCGGCTTCTCGCTCCTGAACAAGTTCGGCCGGGAATAACTCATTTCATATCTCAATCATCTCCCTTTTTTGTGTCAGGTTCGTAATCTTTACACCCGCCGGCTTCCCATAAGATGGTATGCTGAAACCCGCTGCCTGGGCAGCCCTGCCCGGGACGACACCGGAAGAGAAGTTCGCACACCTTGGCCTTGTCATCGGAACACCCGCAGACATCAGGAAACTCGGGCGGATTGCCGACAACTACGGCATCCCGATCTACCTGTTCTTTGAAGATGATCTTGCCCGCAACCGGGATCTCCATGCTGTGCTTAACGAATATGCCACCGTTCCCGAATACGAGCGCCCGGTGATTCTCGTGGAAAGTTTCCTTCAGTTTACGCAGGAGAACGATCCCTCGTTCGAGCAGACGATGGAGGAGTTCCCGCTGATGGTTACCGTAATCAAAACCGGAAGCGACCTGCCCGGTCACGGACCGTCGCCATCCCCGTATGTCACCTGCCTGATGCCGTTCCTTGACGAACTGGACCTCGTCAGCGAAGCCCCGCAACCGGGCCAGATCCAGCCCCTGCCCCCATCATAACCCCGATCTTTTTTAATAGCCCTCTCCCGGTTCAGTCGATCCGCGAATATAAATTACCGGGACGCTAATATTACAGGACATGAGCCTGCTTCAGAAGAAAAAAATCTATTCCGTTTTTGATTCTGTCATTCCCAGCAGGTACCTGCTTCGGTTCCGCAAGGCCATCTTCTTCGAGCCGTTTATGGGTAACGACATTGCCAACCGGGGCCGGCTCTCCCATTACGGCTGTGGCGACCGCAAACAGTTTGCAAAGAACCTCAAACAGATCCGTAAGGATACCGAACTCCTGCTGGAGGATATCGAGGCCTATCATATCTACATGGCCGTGAAAACGACTCAGAAGGTGCCCGGCGATATCGCGGAAGTTGGCGTGTACCGCGGAGGATCGGCCAAGATCATCTGTTCTGTCAAGGGAGACAAAGCGCTCCACCTCTTCGACACGTTTGAAGGCCTGCCGAAAGTCGACGATATCGACATGGTCTGGCCGTTCTATGAAGGCAAGTTCGCGGCCTCCTACGACAGTGTCCGGGACTACCTGAAGGAGGACCACAACGTTCACTTCTATAAAGGCATCTTCCCTGCCACTTCGGATCCTGTCAAGGACAAGAAGTTCTCACTCGTGAATCTCGATGTGGACTGTTACGAGAGTACAAAACACTGCCTTGAGTTCTTTTATTCCCGCATGAGCCGGGGCGGGATCATCATCTCCCACGATTATATCACGGCGCCGGGCGTCAAGAAGGCGTTTGACGACTTCTTTGACGGGAAGACCGAACCGGTCCTCGAAACCGCCGGCTCCCAGTGCCTTGTGGTCAAGGTATAATCATCCAGATAATCATTCAAAAAAGAGTTCTTTTTTTTTTGGTAGTCTCAATCCTTGAGAATCAGGGCGCCGAAGACGATCATCATCAGGCCGATTAAGAGAACCACGATACCGATCAGTCCCTGGACTGCCACAATGACCTGGGGAAGGAACGCTACAATGGCGTACACCCCAAGCACACACAATACCAGACCGATGATCAATGCAACTAATCCTGTCTTGTCCATAATGAATCTCCATTGATACTATCCAGCCGGTAAAATATAAGGATATTGGAGTTACGGTGCATCCGGCCCCGTATGGTGTCTCCCTGACCAGCGCCATGGGTAGGGCACCAGGGCCATCAGGATAACTGCGGCAACAATGGGAATCGGAATCGTGCCGAGTGCTGCCGCAAGCGAATAGTGATCAGCGATCATGCCATTGACCGCGACCCCGAGACCGCCAAAACCGATGGCAAGGCCCAGCATCATACCTGATGCAAGGCCGACATTGCCCGGCAGGAGCTCGTGGGACATGGCAATTGCCACGGCAAACGTGGACCAGAGGAAGAACCCGAAGAGGAGGATTGCCATGATCGAGAGCAGTCCGCTGGTCATGAAGAACAGGTAAAAGAACGGGATTGCCAGCACAAGGCCAAAGACCATGAATTCTTTCCTGCCGATCCGGTCGGAGATCCAGCCACCGGCGATCTGCCCGGCCACCCCGGCAAGGAGCATAAGTGTCATGATCAGGGTGGCGGTGACCAGGCTGTACCCCAGCGTAACGAGATACGTCGGGAGGAACGTGATCGCGGCAAAGACTGCCCACGCCCGGAGGATCGAAGCCACCATCAGGATTGCAAACGGCCGGTAGGATACTGTTTTTTCCGAGGCCTGCGTCGGCTTTGCATGTCCTTCGCAGGCGCCGGCGATACCGCCCGGCAGGAGATGGCGGAGAATCACAATCATCGCCAGTGCAGGCAGGATGAGGAAGAGGAGCCCTGGCAGGCCGAGCCACCAGACAAGTGCGCCGGCGAGCACCGGGCCGAGTGCATACCCGAGGTTGCCCCCGACCACGAAGTACGAGGTGATACGACCCCGGTTTGCCGGTGTGCAGAGACGGCTCACCAGACTCAGCGCAGTGGGGTGGAAACAGGCGTGCCCGAGAGCGGCAATCACGGCAAAGGCCATGATCAGGTAATAATTCCGGACCACCCCCATGAGGGCAATAAAGAGTGCGGAAATGAAGAGGCTCGCGCTCACGCTGATGGCGAGGCCTTTCTTGTCGGATAACCAGCCCACCACCGGCTGGGTGAATGACGAGGTGATGTTGTACGCGGTGACGAGCAGTCCCGCAGTGAGATAGGAGTACCCGTTGTTTGCTATGAGAAGTGGCAGGATTGCCGGCAGGACCGGCATGTAGATGTCGGTGACCACGTGGGCCGCAGCAAGACCGGTGAGGGTACTCCTGGTGCTGCGGGGCTCGTTTACGGTATCCGTTTCAGGCGTAGTATCTCGACCTCGATCTCCTGGATATCCTTTGTGTGGAAGGCAAAGGTGCGTTTTATCTGGAATTTTCCGCCGGTCTTCGCGGTGATCTCCGCCCGGTGTGCCGTGTAGGTTTCAACGAATGGGATCGATCCTGCATTGAATATCCCGTACGTGACCGGGGCCACTTCAAGGGAAAAATCAATGAACGGGCGGTCGGCATGGACCTTCTGGGCCCCAAAGGGCGGGTTCATGATGACCGTGTCGCAGGCTCCGACCCGTTGCGGGAGAAGGGCATCCTTCACATCCCCACAGAGAAACTCCACGTCGGCTTCGAGGACTGCGGCATTGGCCCGTGCGGTCGTGAGCGCCCCCTCATCGATCTCGATCCCGATAACCGACTCCGCACCGAGCAGTGCGGCGCCGATCGCGAGCACACCCGTTCCACACCCGGGATCGCAGATCCGTTTTCCTTCGATATCCCCGCTCATCAGGGCATCGAAGAGCAGCCGGGCCGCAAGCGGGGCCGGCGTCTGGTACTGTTCGAGTGCCGCTGTTGGCCGGGTATAACCCTTACAGCGCTGGAGGGCCATCTCAAGGTTTTTGAGTTTCATGGGATCTCGTCGATTGCGTACTGGTCCCAGCCCCGTGCGCCGCAGAGGATCTCATACTCCTGCGGGGAGAGAACGGGCACGGGGAACCGTACCTGGTCGTCGTAAGCGAGCCGGGGGCAGGCCGTGTTCACGTAACAACCGAATCCAAGGTTCAGCAGTTCGTCCGGGCTCACTTCGCGTATGGTCACGATCACCGCATTGTCCGCGAGTGCGGCAAGTTGTCGGGCGAGATCCATCCGGTTCTGCCCGCTCTTGGTACTGACAAGGATGCCGACCGTGGCCGCCCCCCGGGCCTTCTCGATCACCGCAAAACGCCTGCGCAGAAGTGTTTCGCCGCTCACTTCCTGTGCTGTCCCGGTGAGCGGGTCGAGGGCAATCACATGTGCACGGGTGGCAAGCGCAATCCCGATCGGGTGGAAGACCCCGGTGCCGACAAAGAGGATCTCGTCCGCCCCGGTCTCTTTTGCCGCCGTGAAACAACACCCGAGCACCTGTCCCCGCAGGGGAGTACGGCCTTTTCCTTCAGCGACCCGGACCACATACCCTTTGCTCTGGAGGTACTCCTCCATGGCTGGCACAAGGTGGGCGTGCTGCACCGTGGTGACAAGACCGATGGTCTTTCCTCTGATGAGGGAGAGGGCATGCTCCAGCACGGCGCTATCAAAATCCATCCGGTAGGGAAGAAAGATGACATTTGGCCGGTCATCAACCGGGGCGTGGCCAACATGGACGAGCACATCCGCCCGAGCGAGCGTGTCGAGTGCAAGGTCGCAGGCCCCGTAACAGGGATCGCCGCTGACGATGACCTCAAACCCTGCTTTACGGAGCGCACTCCCGTATGCGGCGGCCTTCCGCTTCAGCCCCTCCGGGAACTGGAGGGCAACCCGCCGTGCGCCCCGCTCCTTCACCTGACGGATCAGATCAGAGGTATCGTCTGACAACATGCACCCGGTCGTCCACCTCGATCTGCACGAGGCTCTTGTAGGGCCGGCCAATGTCGGGTTCGCCCCGCTGGATCGCGATGCAGACATCCACGACCTCTGCGCCAGCGATCTCCAGTGCCTTCAGGAGCGCCTTCATCGTCCCGCCCGTGCTCACAACGTCGTCGATGATGACAACGCGGTCTCCTTTGTACACCCCGTTGAGGTAGAGTTCTCCCTTCGAGTAACCGGTGGTCTGGTGGACCGGGACCTCGTGCGGGAGCTTGTACTCACGTTTCCGCATCACGGTCATCGGGATGTCGGTCATGGTCGAGAGGATCGATCCGATGTGGATGCCCATCGCTTCCACGACCACGATCTTGTCCACCTTGTTTAAGTCCATCACCTTGACCATCGCGGCTGCCACGTCGCGGAGCAGTGCGGGTTCAACGATCGGTACGCCATCAGTGATCGGGTGGATGAAGTAGTTATACTCCCCGCGTTTCACCATGGGGCAGGTTTCAAGTGATTCTACCAGTCTGTCAAGCATGCGGTTCACCTTGTCTTTTGGTTTTGTATACCTAGTAAAAATGCCTCGATACGGTCCGCGTGCACGTGCGGCATGCAGACGATCCGCAGGTGTTTCCGGCAGGTCCACGAGACTTTCCACGGTGCAGGCACGGCCTCTTTTGGGCAGATGAACGTTGCAACGTTCACGTCCGGCGTTGCAGCCCGGGGGAATCCGAGCGTCTCCATACCTGCAATCAGGCGCATTGTGTTCTTCATGCACCCGCGGACAACGGCCTGCATGCCTTCAGTACCAAGGTAATCGAGCACTGCCAGCGCTCCTGCAACGGGAGCACCCGGGCGGGTGCCGCCAAGGGTGTATTCCTGCTTCACCGTCAGGTACGGGGTATCGATGTTGAGCGCGTCCAGCAGGTGTGGATCGCGGGTGAGGAGGCAGCCGCAGGGGATCGTGCTCATCCCCATCTTGTGCGGGTCTACGGCAATCGTGGTCACGCCCGGGAGAGCAAAGTCAAAGGGAACGGGCTGTTCGAGGAACGGGATCACCATGCCTCCAAACGCCGCATCCACGTGGAAGAAGAGATCGTACTGCACGGCGATCTTTGCGAGATCGGCGAGGGGGTCAACCATGCCGTACTCGGTTGTCCCGGCCACGCCCACGAGCGCAATCGTGCTGGTATCGATCTGGTCTGCGGCATGGTCAGCATCCATCCGGTACTCTTTTGTCAGGGGCACTCTCCGCATCTCAAGGCCGAGGATATCGCAGGCCTTCTTGAAGGAGAAATGAGCGGAGTCCGGTACGATAATGTTGGGCGTTTCGATGCCGCTCTTCTGCACCTTTGCCAGGCGAAGTGCCTGGATGTTGGATTCGGTGCCGCCGCTCGTGGCATAGCCTCCCGCGTCCGGGCAGTGGAAGAGCGTACCGAACCGCTGGATCAGGAGCCGCTCCAGTGCGTGCGTCCCGGGAAAGAGCCCCGGGTCGCCGAGGTTCGTCTCCATGAACATGCAGTGCGCCCGCACGGCAACGGAGTGCGGCAGCGTGCACATGGAGCTTAAGATGTAATCGTGGTCAATGTCCTCCCGCTTTTTGCGGGAGAGAAAAGTGAAGAGTTCTTCTTCAGAGAGACCCTTATTCAGCATCGTTTGTTCTCGCGGCTTCGAGGATGATGCGTTTTTCCGTCTTTGCGACTGCTTCGCGGATCTTCGCGATGGCGTCGATGTTGGCCGAGATGCTCGTGATGCCGTGCTCTACCAGCCAGACCGCCATCTTCGGGTCGGAGCCGGCCTGCCCGCAGATCGAGCATTCCACATTGTAGGCCCGGCAGGTCTGGATGGCATTGTGGATCAGGTGGAGGACGGCCGGGTGCTTGGGGTTGTACATGTCCGCTACGTTCTCGTTGTTGCGGTCGATGGCGAGCGTGTACTGGATCAGGTCGTTCGTGCCGAACGAGGCGAAATTTATCCCTGCCCGGATAAAGTCCTCGATCATAATAGCGCTTGACGGGATCTCGATCATGATGCCGAGGGTGACGTTCTCCACGTCCACGCCCCAGCCCCGCATCATCTCTTTACCCTTGATGAACTGGTCGGGGTGGGAGACCATCGGGAACATGATGCCGAGGTTGTCGGAGCCCTCTTTCCAGAGGCGCTTGAAGGACTCGACCTGGAGCCGGAACTGGTCGGGGCTCTGGAGGTCGCGGCGGATACCTCTCCAGCCGAGCATCGGGTTGTGCTCGTGGGGCTCGTTCTCGCCGCCCGCCATATTCCGGAACTCGTCGGTCGGGGCATCGAGCGTCCGGACCCAGACGGTCTTACCCGGGAATGCGTCGAGCACGATCTTGATCCCGTCGTGGAGTTCTGCAATGAAATCCTCTTCCTTGTGGTTGGAGATATACCAACCGGGGGTCTTGTTGAGCCCGAGGATCAGGTGCTCGATACGGAGGAGGCCTACGCCGTCGGCACCGGTTGCCGCGGCCCGTTTTGCCGCCTCAGGGATCGAGACGTTCACCTTCACGCTCGTTGCGGTGATGATGGGAGCTGCGACAGCTGCCATTGCCTGTGCCGCCACGGCTGCCTGGGTCGGGGCAGCCGCTGCAAGAATGCCTTCGTAGATATGTCCCTTCTCCCCGTCAACGGTAACGAGCTGGCCGTTGTTTAACAGGTTGGTGGCGTTCTTGGTCCCGACCACGGCCGGGGTGCCCAGTTCACGGCTCACGATCGCCGCGTGGCAGGTCATGCCACCCTCGTCCGTGATGATGGCAGCAACCTTGCGCATTGCCGGCACCATGTCGGGGTTCGTCATCCTTGTCACAAGGATATCGCCTTCCTTGACCTTGCCGATATCCCGCACATCGCGGATGATGACCACATTGCCGGATGCGATGCCGGGAGCTGCTCCCTGACCCTGCAGGAGGATCTTTGCGCTGGGTTTGTGTCCTTCCGTCATGCCCTTTGCCTCTTTCTTGTTACCGATGGTGGTGATCGGGCGCGACTGGAGGATATAGATGGTCTCGCCCACAATGCCCCATTCAACGTCCTGCGGAATGCCGTAGTGGTTCTCGGCGATCTTGCCGTACATTGCAAGTTTTTCGATCTCCTTATCGGAGAGCACCCGGGCATCCTGCCGGTCCTTTGCCACATCGACAACCTTTGTGCCGTGGTCCCCGTCAGGCACAATCTCGACTTTCTTGTTCGCCAGGTACACCTCGGTCACTTTCTCGGACCGCTGGTCGAAGACATAGTTGTCCGGTGAGACCGTGCCCGAGACGACCGCCTCGCCAAGACCCCACGAGCCTTCGATGATGGACTTGGAATCGCCCGTGATCGGATGGGAGGTGAACATGACCCCCGCCTTCTCCGAATGGACAAGCTGCTGGATGACCACCGCAATATTCACGGAATTATCGTCAAATCCCTGCTTTGCCCGGTAATAAATCGCCCGGGCGCCGTAAAGGGAGGCCCAGCAGCTCTGGACCGACGAGATGAGCGCGGTCTCGCCTTTGATATTGAGGTATGTTTCCTGCTGGCCGGCAAAACTGGCATCGGGCAGGTCCTCCGCGGTTGCGCTTGAACGGACTGCAACAATCAGATCGTCTTTTGCCATCTTCCTGTAGGCCTTCCTGATATCGTCACGGAGGCCGGTCGGCATCTTTGCCTTGAGCACCATCGCCTTTGCGCCATCAGCCGCCTTTTCGAGTTCCTCGTTGTTCTCCACATCGAGGTCCTGGTAGGAAGCAAAGAGCTTCTTCTCAAGGTTGGTCTCTACCAGAAAACGGCGGAATGCCTGGGCCGTCACCACAAATGCCTTCGGAACCGGGAGGCCGATGGAGGCCATCTCGCCAAGGGATGCTCCCTTGCCGCCGACCGAGATGATATCCTCTTTTCTGATCTCTTCGAGCCACAGAATATTGGGGACTTCTTTCATGCTCGCACCACTTATGATCTCGCCGCCACCCCGTTTAATGATTATGATATCCGAATTCCCTGATGCGACGGCGTCATCAGGAACGCTGATCGTCCCGGGAGATTTACGGGAGATCCCAGGTAAGAGCGCCCGGGGCAGAAGAATAACCCTGATTAGCTATGGAGCAGATATTGTATGGGTTTTTTATGGCAAAGGCGAGAGTGCTCGTCAGCGATCCGCTGGCGGAAGAAGGGCTTGTTATTCTTCGGGCAGCCGTTGACGTTGACGTGAAGACGGACTTAAAGGAAGATGAGCTCTGCAAGATCATCGGGGATTACGATGCCCTGCTGGTGCGGAGCGGTACCGATGTGAACGCAAAGGTGATCGAGGCCGGCAAGAAGCTGAAGTTCATCGGGCGTGCAGGTGTCGGCGTGGACAATATCAATGTCGATGCAGCCACGAAACAAGGCATCATCGTGGCAAATGCTCCCGAGGGCAACACCCTTGCGGCGACCGAGCACACGATGGCGATGATGCAGTCGCTTGCCCGGAACATCCCGCAGGCAAACGCGAGCCTCAAGAAGAAGGAGTGGAAGCGCAGCAAGTTCATGGGCGTGGAACTGAACGAGAAGACGCTCGGCATTGTCGGCTTTGGCCGGATCGGCCGCGAGGTGGCAAAGCGTGCCCAGGCGATGGACATGAAGTGCGTTGCCTACGACCCGTTCATCACTCAGGAACGGGCGGCCCAGCTCGGTGTTGAGATGATGTCGATGGCCGATCTCTTCAAGGTCGCCGACGTGATCACGGTCCACACCCCGCTCATTCCCGAGACCACGCACGTGATCAATGAAAAGAGCATTGCAACGATGAAGGACGGCGTGCGGATCATCAACTGCGCCCGCGGCGGTATCATTGACGAGAAGGCGCTCTACGATGCGATAAAGTCCGGCAAGGTGGCAGGAGCTGCCCTCGATGTCTTCGAGCAGGAACCCCCGACCGAATCCCCGCTCCTCACGCTCGACCAGGTGATTGTGACCCCGCACCTCGGGGCAAGCACGGTCGAGGCGCAGCTGAACGTGGCGGTCTCGGTGGCAAAGCAGTGCATCGAGGTCCTGAAAGGCGGGTCCGCGAAGTACGTGGTGAACGCCCCGATGGTTCCGGCCGAACACGCGGAGATCCTCGCACCCTATGCCCAGCTCGCGGAGAAGATGGGCCGGTTTGCGATCCAGATCGCGGGCGGCAGGCTCGCATCCGTTGAATGTATCTATGGCGGCGAGCTTTCGGCCTATGCCGGCAGCATGAAGTTCGTCACGCGCCTTGCCTTAAAAGGGCTCCTCGACCCGATCCTCCAGCAGCCGGTCAATCTCGTGAACGCGGAGTTCGTGGCAAAAGAACGCGGCATTGCGATCAGCGAGACCGTGACTGAGGAAGCCCACGGGTTCAAGAACCTGATCACCTTAAAGATCAAGACCGACAAGGGTGAGGAATCGGTCAGCGGCACGGTCTTTTTCAAGGGCCGGAGCCGGATTGTTGCGGTGGGCGGCTACACGATGGATATGATCCCCGAAGGCCATGTACTAGTGTCAAAGCACCTCGACCAGCCCGGTGTGATCGGGCGTGCGGCCACGATCCTCGGGCAGAACAAGATCAATATTGCCGGCATGCAGGTTGGCCGGTTCAAGGCCGGGGAACCGGCGCTGATGGTCCTGAACGTGGACAGCGATGTGCCGGCAGCGGTGATCGAGGAGATCCGCAGTCTCCCCGGCATCTTCTCCATGTCCTTTGCCAAGATCTCGGATGAGAAGATCTGAGAATAATATCCTTTTTTTCAAAAAACGTGAACTGCGTAGATCCCCGGGAGGGGAGCCTCTCTCAATTATACCCTGCCGAAAAAATTTCATCGTGTTTACGATCCTGATTGAAACAGTGAGCCGGATCGATCGGACCCTGA
>Ga0265297_10008519_pt1 | contig 13636 bp, 11 predicted proteins | sample Munlanlwell13791_FD_192502 | JGI IMG/M metagenome (GOLD analysis project Ga0265297, IMG submission 192502) | Leachate microbial communities from a municipal landfill in Southern Ontario, Canada - Leachate well 137-91 | ecosystem: Engineered > Solid waste > Landfill > Unclassified | place... | reverse complement strand
AGGCCGGCCTGGAGGCGGAACTCGAGAGGGATCTGAGGGCCCGCATGGAAGTCGAGTCCGAGGCCCGCAGGAAGGAACTCGAGCGCCGGGCCGACGAGGATGTGCGGGAGCGCGTCCGGACGACGGAGGCGGAGCTCAAGAAGAGAGAGGAGGTCCTTGACCGCAGGGCGGCGAAGCTGGCATCATCCGAGGAGGAGCTCCGGAGCCGGCAGGCGGAGGTCCGCGAGCTGCGCGACCGGATGCTGACGTCGTTCCGGGGCGAGTCCGCGCAGGGTCGCATCCCGCAGGAGGCGTTCGAGTCCGAGCTCAACGACCTCGTGTTCGGGATCGCGCACCAGATCCGGAACCCGCTCGGGATCGTCCAGAGCCTCGCCGAGGACAGGCTCTCGCGGCGCTTCATCGGGTCCGGCGAGCGCCGCTCGATGGAGGCGGTGCTGCGCGCGGTGGGCAACCTGCGGGAACGGCTGGCCCAACTCGTGGACTTCACGAGGCCGCTGGGATTGAGCATGAAGCCCGTGGAGGCGGGGGACCTGCTCGCCGCGGTCCGTTCCGAGGTCGCGGCGCAGTGCGAGGCCAAGGGGATCCGGGTCGTGACCGGACCCAGCGAGGGCGTCGGGCGGCTGCGGGGGGACGCGGAGAAGCTCAAGGAGGCCCTGCTGCAGCTGGCGCTCAACGCCGTCGAGGCGATGCCGTCGGGCGGCACGCTCACGCTCGCGGCGGGCGCGGGCCGGGAGGGAAAGGGAGTGGCGTTGAGCGTCTCCGACACCGGCGCCGGGCTTGCGCCGGAGCACGTGAAGGAGGTGGGCAGGCCCTTCTTCACGACCAAGCCCGGCGGGGTCGGGCTGGGGGTGGCCATCGCCAAGCGCATCGCGAAGGCGCACGGCGGGGGTTTCGCCTTCCGGAGCACCCCGGGGGCGGGCAGTACGGCCGTCTTGGACCTGCCTTCGGCAGGTCATTCGGCAGGCAAGAGGAGCTGATATGGCGCGCATCTTGGTCGTCGACGACGAAGAGGATATGCGCATGGCGCTGGGCAACATCCTGAGCCGCGTCGGACATCAGGTCTACGAGGCGGGGGATGGGCGGACGGCGCTGGAGTTCCTCGGGAGACAGCCCGTGGACCTCGTGCTGCTCGACATCCGCATGCCCGGGATGGACGGGGTGCAGATCCTGCGCACGCTCCGGGAGTCCGACCGGGACACTCCGGTCATCATGGTGACCGGCTACGGGAGCGTCGAGTCCACGGTCGAGGTGATGCGGCTCGGGGCGAGCGATTACCTGGGCAAGCCCTTCGGGAACCGGGAGCTCATCGAGAAGGTCGAGAAGGTCCTGGGGACCGGCGGAGCGCCCGCGGGGGTCCTGGGACAGCGCTTGGCGGAGAAGCTGCATGGCCCGCTCGCGCCGATCGCGGCCAAGGCCGTGGTGCAGGAGTACGAGGGGGAGGACCGGGAGCGCCGCGGATGGCTGCTGCCGGGGCTGCTCCTGGCCGGGGTGGCGGCCGGGCTCGCCCTTTGGGGCCTGCGCGGCGCGGGCCGCGAGCTGCGCATGCCCGCGAAGAATCCCACGGCCCTGGTGTGGAGAGGCGAGCGTCTATGGCTCGCGGACTGGGTCACCCAGACGCTCCATGAGACGGAGGTGGACGGCCGCGAGCTCAAGCCCCTGCGCTCGTTCCCGCTCCCGCAGACCCACATCACGGGAGTGGCCATCGCCGGGGACGCCCTCTATCTCTGCGACCCTTGGCGCAAGGTCATCGAGAAGCGCCGTCTCGACGAGAAACTCACGCTCGTGGCCATCGTCCCGAGCCCGGGGGCCAATCCCGCGGGACTCTTCTTCGACGGCCGCTATCTCTGGTCCGCCGACGCCGCGACCCGGAGGTTCTACCAGCATGAGACCGACGCGGGGTTGACCGTGCTGGCCGCTTACCCCGCCCCGGCCCGGTCGCCGGTCGCCATGTTCAAGGACAAGGACTATTTCTGGTCCGCGGACGCGCAGACGCGTCTCCTCTACAAGCATCGGCTCGACAACCGCTTGAAGGTGCTCGCCGCCTACTCCCTGCCGCTCCTGGAGCCTGGATCCGCGCCGCTTTCCTGCTTCACCTGGAAGGGCGCGCGGGTCTGGCTCGGGCGCGACGGCTCCGGGAGCTTGGCGGTCCGTCGATTGCGCGACTTCAAGGTCGTACCCCCCGGAGGCTGACGATGAGGCTTCTTCTATCGACGTTTTTGGCCGCGCTCCTGGCCGCCGCCCCGGCCGCGGCGGGGGCCAGGCTCCAGTACGAGGGCCTCCTCAGGGACGCGCAGGGGCGCAGGCAGGCTGGGATATTCCTGCTGCATTTCCGCCTTTGGAACGCCTTGAAAGGGGGCAAGGAAGTGTGGACGGAATCCCGCTACGTGCAGGCTTCCTCGGGCACGTTCCGCGTCCGGCTCGGGGAGAGGACGCCCATCCCGGCGACGCTCCTTTCGTCCAACTACCGGCTGAGCGTGGAGACTCCGTCCGGCACGGGTTGGACCATCGAGGCCGTGGGGCCGGTGCAGGTGTCCGGGCTGGAGCCGGCTCCCGTCCCCTCCGCGAGCGGAAGAACGGAGCGCTCCGGGGACGGCGGCCCCTCGGCCGCCGAACTCAAGCAGCTCAAAGACGAGATGGAGCGCCTGCGCGAGGAGGCCCGGAGCTCGAAGGAGGAGGCGGAGAAGGCCAGGGCGCGGGTGGACACGCTCGAGCTCAGGCTGGGGGCCGTTCCGGTCCAGGAGAAGAGCTCGAGGGTCTATGTGGTCAAGCCCGGGGATACGCTCCGGAGCATCGCGCAGGAGGTCTACGGGAGCGCGGAGGGGTGGGCGGAGCTCTACCGCGCGAACGACGACCGCATCCAGCGCGGGGGCGAGCTGGTGCCCGGGCAGCTCCTGGTGGTGCCCAAGGGGTCGGATTAAGTCCGCGTTCTATGCCATGAGTGCCGTTAGCGTCCATTTTTTCGCTTGACTTTTCCCCGACGACGGCGTATCATCTTTTAAAATCTTTTTAGATAATGAGATTATTGCGGGCGCGCGTACTTGCGCTTCTGGCTTTCATTCTGGTCCCATCCTGCCTGTTCGCTCAGGAGGCGACCGGGCCTGAGCTCCTGCTCGTGGGCTTCAGCGACGACTTTTCGCTCACGGTCGACGGGGCTCCGGTCAGACTCGAGGAGGGGTTCCCGGGCTTCGACATGCCGGTCGGAGCGCAGGCGGAAGTGATGTCTGGCACCGCCCTGTTCCTGGTGGAGGGGACCCAGGTCGCCGTGGCGGCGGGCGACGGCTTCACCTACCTCGTCACGGATGGACGCGGACAACTGCTGGTCCGATCTGGCTCGCCCGAGGTCACGGCTCCGAACAAGGCCCGGGCCGAGGTCAACGCCGGGCAGTCCGTCCCGGTCACGGGTCCGGAGGCGGGTGTCGCGCCTCCGCCGCCCCCTACGCGAGAGGTGGAACGGCTCGCTTCGGGGGCCGCGCTCCCTGAAGCGCAGCAGCCCGCTTGGGACCCTCTTTCAGCCTTGGCGCGAGCCACGGACCGCCTCTCACGCCTGCGGCAGCCCAAGCTGCGGCTGGTGCTGGAGATCCATCCGTACTACACGCTCAAGCAGATATACGATTCGAACATCTACCTCGTGCCCCCGGATGGAGACGACGGCACGCGCGTGGGCGGCGGGGTCCTGGGTTCCTGGATCACGGAGAACATCCTCGGGGCGAGATGCCAGCTCCCGGTGACCAAGAAGCACCGCTTCGAGGCCTCCTACAGCCTCCGGACCCTGACGTACTCGAACCAGCCGAGCGCGAACAACGCCCTCGACCAGAACGCGGGGGCGAACTACGGGTACACGGGCCGGCGGGGGCTGATCGTGAAGCTGTGGGACAAGTACATGAACGTGCAGGATCCGGCTTTCAGCGAGCTCGTGGCCCGCGAGAGGCGCTACCAGAACGAGGCAGGCCTGCGCGGCGAGCAGTTCTTCGGCAGGCGGTTCTTCGCCGCGCTGGAGTTCCGGGACACGGCCCACAAATACCTCGATCCGGGGCTCGCGGCCCAGCTCAACAGGTTCGAGGCTTCCGGCGGCGCGGACCTGGGGCTCGTCCTGCAGCCCAAGACCAAGCTCTTCGTCTCCTACCGCAGGGAGGTCATCCACTACTCGGCCGGCCGGTCGAACCACTCCAAGGGCCACCGGATGGGGCTGGGCATCGACGGGAAGCCGAGCGAGCGCCTGACGCTCGCTCTCAAGGGCGACGTCCAGGTCCGGCGCTACGACGACGCGCCGGCGGAGAGCGAGGACAAGGAGATCCGGACCTTCCTGACGAGCCTCGACGCCGAGTACAGACCGGCCGACCGGACCCAGCTGAAGTTCCGGGTCTTCCGCAGTCTTAATGAGTCCATTTCAGGGGGCAATCGCTACTACGTGAGCAACGGCGTCTCCCTGTCCGCGATCCGCCAGTATCGCAGACTCGTGGCGACCGCGAGCGGCAACTTCGCCACGGACCGCTACCCCAAGGCCTCGACCGCGGGCGGGCTTACGGCGAACCGGCGCGACGACCTCTATCGCGCGGGGCTCGAACTGGAATACAGGGTCCGGCCCTGGCTCTCCACGGGGGTGAGCTACGAGCGCCTGCAGAGGCATTCGATATTCACCCGCCAGTTCAACTACAAGGCTGACCGCAGCGCTGTCCAGCTGAAGATCACGTTCTAAACTGCATCTCCGCGGCGCTGTGTGCGCCGTGCTTTGCCTGACGCATACGGCGCGTCAGGCAAAGCTTCTCAACAGCTTAACGACTGTTTCTTTTTCTTAGGGAAGATCCTGATAAAGTGATATTCGTCGTTGTTGTCGGGGAAGCTCCGTGCGGTTGGGGTTGAAGGTCGTTTTGTTATCTTAAGTCTGCCTCCTCTATAAAGTTACGCACAGGATATCCACAGGATATCCACAGCTTATCCACAGGTTCATATATTGCTGTTTTTAGTCTGTTCCGTGTTATAATATCCTTATGATTATCGGGATGCTCTCGCTTCTCCCGGCGCTCCTGCTCCATGCTGACACCGCACGAGGGACGCCGAACGCCCTCAGGAGCATCGGCGTGGTCTCTGACCACGTCCGGATCTCCCTGGATAGACCGGCGCGCTACACCACGTTCGTGCTCAAGGAGCCCCCGAGGCTCGTGGTGGACTTCCACGAGACCGTGGTGGCGACTTCCGAGCGGGAATGGGAAGGCTACGGCGTCGCCGTTTCCCGCGTGCGTTGCGGCCAGTTCACGTCCGGCCCCGACCCCGTGGCCCGCGTGGTCCTGGACCTCGACGGCGAAGCCTTTTACTCCACGGAATGGGACGGCGGGGACATGACGGTCCTTCTCGAACCGGCCGGGGCCGCGAGCCTCCGGGACGCCATCCGGCCGGTCGCGCCGGCTGAAATGCCGTTCCCCCGCACCCGCAACTTCGACGGCCGCCTGCTTGATGCGGAGGGGAGGCCCATGAACGGCACGTACCTGTTGCGCTTCTCCCTGAAGGGTTGGAACGAGTCCCTTTACGTGCGCGCGCGGAACGGCCGCTTCTCGGTGCTGCTGGGAGCCGTGCGTCCGCTCCCGGATACGCTCTTCACTCTTCCGGTGTCCGCGGCCGCTCCTGCGGGGATGGGGTGGAGAGTGGTTTCAAGGTAGTCTCCAGCCTCTTCGGCGTGGTGGCCCCCGCGGAGAGCAGGGTCTGCAGGCCTTCCTGCAGGGTCAGGCGCGTCTCCATCACCTTCCCCTCCGGGACGAGGATCACATCCCCGATGTAGATGTGGTTCGTCGGGACGTAGACGCAGGTCAGATCCTCGCGCGTCCCGTCGGGCCTGAGCGCCTGTACCTGGTTCGTGGCGAAGCCGATGCTGTAGACTCCCGGCCGCGGATATTCCACCAGCACGACGCTCTTGAACTGGGCGGTCCCGTCCGGGGACAAGACCTCGGTCAGCTGTTTGATGGTGCCGTAGAGCCAGCTGAACACGGGGATCTGCAGGAGCAGCCTCTCCAGGACTCCGAGGACGTGCTTGCCCTTGATGTTCGAGCCAAGGACGCCCGCCGCGAGGACCATCACGCCGAGCAGGAGAAGCCCCAGCCCCCGCACATGCCGTCCCAGCAGCGCCAGGGACATGGGGGTCGCGAAGTAGTCGAGCATGGCGACGAAGGAGGCGAGCAGGAACACCGTGATGCCCACCGGGGCCACTATTAGGAAGCCGGTGATGAGATACCGTTGGAGCCGGCGGGCGATGCTCATGGGGAGTCCTCCTTCGGCCCATCCTCACGCTTGCCTAGGAACGCGAAGCTCTTGAGCAGCCGGCGGTAGGCCGGCTCGAAGGTGTCGTAGAGCTCGGGCGGGGCGGCGTAGGAAAGCACGAAGTACCCGTCCCCGGTGTCCACGTAGACCGTGTCCGATTCATCCTCCACGGTCAGATGCACGGCCCGGAGGTCGTCGATCGGACCTCCCTCGCTCTCCACGGCCTTGTGCCACTCCTTGTCCCTGTCGATCATGGCGCGCAGGTCCTGGAACGAGGCGCTGCCCTTGCGCTGCCGCGTGACGGTGAGGCTCACGGGCTTGCCTTGGCGGCCGACCGAGAGCATGAAGCAGGCCGTCGGGATCTCGTCTCCCCAGTCGTCGGTCACGTTCCAGCCCTCGGGATAGTCGAACGACGCCTCGTTCTTCTTCCGGAAGCGGCGGAAGCGGGTCGGAGTCTTCGCCGGCGCGGTCTTGGCCACGCACTGGACGGGCTCGAAAGGGTCCTCGGTCTTCTCCAAGCTCGTGCCTTTGGGGCAGGTCTTGGGGGTCCGGTCCCGTCGGGGCTTCGGCTCCGGCTTGCGGAAGACCGGCTCCGCCGTCGGGACCGCGGCCTTGGGCTTCTCATCGGCGAAGCAGCGGAAGGGCCTGAGCTGCCCCGGAGTGGCGACCGGCCGGGTCCCGCGCGGGCAGCTCGGGCCGCCGGCGAAGCCTCCGGCCACCTTCTCGCACTCGTATTCCTTCTGCGGGTCCGCGGTGGGGACGGCGCGGTGGCCGGGGGGACAAAGACCCCGCGGGGCGCGGAGCACCACGTCCTTGAGCACGCAGCGGAAGGGGTTGTAGGGGTCCGTCGTCGTCACGGCGTACGAGCCCGCGGGGCAGTCGACCCCGTCGCGGGTGCGTCTCTCCATGAGGGCGCAGGCCCAGGGGATATTGGCGTCGGCCGTGCGGATGGGAGTGGTCTGTTCCGGGCAGCGAGAGACGATGTCGGCGAAGAGCGGGGACAACAGCAGGGAGAGGAAGAGGCTCACTAGACGAGCAGCTGGGGATTCCTCATGTAGGCCAGGGCCGTCTCGCGCGTGATGAGGCCCCGCTGGTAGAGGGCCCGGATCGAGGCGTCCTTGGCGATCATGCCCTGGCTCGTGCCGGTCTGCAGCACGTCGTAGAGCTGGGCCAAGTCGCCCTTGCGGATGAGGCCGCGCACCGCCGGCGTGGCCAGGAGTATCTCGATGGCCAGGACGCGTCCCTTCTTGTCCGCGCGGGGCAGGAGGTCCTGGGAGATGATCGCCTCCAGCGTGTTGGTGAGCTGGTCGCGGATGGTGTCCTGCTCGTTGCCCGGGAACATGCTGATCAGGCGCTGGGCGGTCTTGGCCGCGTCCGGAGTGTGCAGCGTGGTGAGGACCAGGTGCCCGGTCTCGGCCGCGGTGAGCGCGGCTCGGATGGACTCGGCGGACCGCATCTCCCCGATGCAGAGGATGTCCGGGTCCTGCCGGAGCCCGTCCTCGATGGCGAACTCGAAGGAGGGCGTGTCCACCCCGACCTCCCGCTGGAGGAAGAAGCACTTATGAGGGGTGAACATGCTCTCGATGGGGTCCTCGATGGTGACGACCTTCCCCGCGCGGCCCGCCTTGTTGATGTGGTCGAGCATCGCCGCCATGGTCGTGCTCTTCCCGTTCCCGGTGGCTCCCGTGACGAAGACGATCCCCCGCGTCTTCTGGGTCAGGGTGCCGACGATGGGCGGCAGGCCCAGGACCGAGAGCGGGTAGATCTTGCTCGGGATGACGCGGATGGAGGCGCTCACCGTGCCTTGCGCCTTGGCGAGGTTCATGCGGAAGCGCCCCAGCCCGTCGATGGTGAAGGAGACGTTGACCCGGTACTCCTTCTCGAAGGTCTTCTGGTGGAACTCGGCCAGGTAGGGGAGCACCATGGACCATATCTGCGTCGTATCGACGGGAGTGCTGTTGAGCGTGGATATCTCGCCCGAGACGCGCACGATGGCGGGGTAGCCGTGCAGCAGGTGCAGGTCCGAGGCTCCGTAGGAGTCCGCCTCGCGCAGCAACGCCTCCAGCTTGGACGTGCTCGTTGTCATTGGGCCATCATAGGATAAAGCGGCGCGGGTGCTCAACTTGCCGGCCCATAATTTATACACTTACAGATACCATGTCCTCCCCATCCAAACCCATGACCGAGCCATCCGACAAGACCAAGAAGCGCAAGAGGCCTTTCCTCCTGCCCCAGTTCTGCAAGGGCTGCGGCCGGTGCGTGAGCGCGTGTCCGAAGGGCTGCATCTCCGTCGGCAAGGAGATCCACCCCCAGTCCGGACTCGTCCCAGTCCTCCTCGATCCGGAGCGCTGCACCGGGTGCGGGCTGTGCGTGAGCGCCTGCCCCGAGCCCTACGGCCTGAAGCTGGGGGACTTCGAGCTCCAGGACCCGGAGAAGCTTTTCGGCCCGAAGACGGTCGACGTCCCGAAGCCGAAGCCGATCCCGGACGCGTGGGTCCCCCTGCCCGAGGTCGAGCCGCTGGTGACCAAGGGCAACTACGCCGCGGCCATAGGAGCCCTCCTGGCCGGCTGCCGGCACGTGTTCGGCTACCCCATCACTCCCTCGACCGAGGGCGCGGAGCTCATGGCCAAGCTTTTGCCCGGCTTGGACGGGTGCTTCTTCCAGGCCGTGAGCGAGGTGGCCACGGTCAACATGATGTACGGCGCGGGAGGGGCGGGCCTTCCGTGCATGACCTTCACCTCCTCGCCGGGGTTCAGCCTCATGCTCGAGGGGATCTCCTATATGATCGGGGCGGAGGTCCCCGGGGTCTTCGTCAACGTGATGCGGGGCGGGCCCGGGCTGGGCAACATCGGCCCGGAGCAGGCGGACATCAAGCTGGTCTGCCGGGGGCTGGGGCACGGGAACACGCACTGCATCGTGCTCGCCCCGTCGACCCCGCAGGAGATGCTCGAGCTGAGCATGCTCTCTTTCGAATTGGCGTTCAAGTACCGCAACCCGGTCATCATCGCGGCCGACGGATACCTGGGCCAGATGACCAGCAAGGTCCGGCTCCCGAAGAAGATGCGCAAGCCCGGCATACCGGAATGGGCCGTCTACGGCGACCGGGACCACCGGGGGAACCTCATCTGCTCGATCCATCTGAACGAAGCGGACCTCGAACAGCACAACATCCGGATCAACCAGAAATACGAGTCCATGACGGCCTCGGAACAGCGGGCGGACCTCTTCCGCTGCGAGGACGTCGAGGTGCTCCTGGTCGCGTGCAACACGCCCTCGCGCATGGCCAAGGGCGCGGTCTCCGCCCTGCGCGCCAAGGGCGTGCGGGCGGGCCTCTTCAGGCCGGTGACCCTCTGGCCGTTCCCTGCCGATGCCCTTAAGCCCGTCGCGGCCAGGGCTCGCAGGATCGTGATGGTGGAGGCATCCAACGGCCAGCTCGAGGATGAGCTCCGCCTGGCGTTGAGCAAGGCCGGAGTCGGGCCCCTGCCTCCGGTCACTCATGTGCGGCGCTTCGGGGGGGTGCTCCCGCAGATGCGGGACATCGTGGACCACGTGACGTCTCTACTTCCGGAGGTGCGGGCATGAGCTCCAACGTGTTCTACGGCAAGTTCGAGCGGCACGCCCACGGCGAGGGCCTGAAAGCGAGGTCCACCCACTACTGCCCGGGATGCGGGCACGGGCTGGCGCATAAGTACCTCTCCGAGAGCATCGCCGAACTCGGCATCCAGGACCGGACCGTGGCCGTCTCCCCGGTGGGCTGCAGCGTGTTCATGTACTACTACCTGGACGTGGGGAACACCCAGGCCGCTCACGGGCGCTGCCCGGTCGTGGGCCTGGGCCACAAGCTGGCCAACCCCGAGTCCATCGTGGTCTGCTACCAGGGAGACGGGGACCTCGCCTCCATCGGCCTCGCGGAGATCGTCTCCGCGGCCCAACTCGGGCTCCCCATCACGGTCGTGTTCATCAACAACGCCATCTACGGCATGACGGGCGGACAGATGGCCCCGACCACGCTCATGGGGCAGAAGACCGCGACCTCGCCGCAGGGCAGGACCGCCTTGATGGGGCAGCCCTTCAAGGTCGCGGAGACCATCGCCCAGCTCGACGGTCCGGTCTACGTGGAGCGGGTGGCGCTCTTCAACGCCAAGGAGCGCGTGAAGGCCAAGAAGGCCATCCAGAAGGCCATCCGCCTGCAGGTGGAGAACAAGGGCTTCGCCTTGGTCGAGGTGCTCTCCGAATGCCCTACGCACCTGGGCAAGACGCCGGCCGAGGCCGAGAAGTGGGTCTCTGAGCAGATGACCCGCGTGTTCCCGCTCGGGGTCAAGAAGGACGTGGAGACCGAGCCCGTGTTCAAGCCCGTGTTCCCCACGTTCGATCCCAAGCGGGTCCTGGCCGCCGTGGCCGGCGACGCGGAGGGGAAGGCTCCGACTTTCGTGAAGGGCTTCCCGGGGCATCTGGCCAAAGACGACATCGCGCTCAAGCTGGCCGGGGCCGGAGGCGACGGCGCGCAGACCGCCGCCATGCTCATCACGCGCGCGGCCATCAACGAGGGGTTCGACGCGACGCACATCCCGTCCTACGGCCCGGAATCCAGGGGCGGGACCTCCTACGCGGACGTGCACGTGGCGAAGGAGGAGGTCCTCTCCCCCGCGTCGCCGAACCCTCACGTGCTCATCGCGTTCAACGCGCCGAGCCTCGCGAAGTTCGGGCCGGACGTGGTCCCGGGAGGAATCGTCCTCTACGACAACTCGGTCATCTCCCAGCCGCCGGAGCTCAAGCACGCCAAGGTCTACGGCGTGCCGTTCACCCGCCTCGCGGCGGACCTCGGGCGGACCATGGTGAAGAACATCGTCGCGCTCGGGGCTCTGCAGAGCGCGACGGAGCTCTTCCCCCGGGAGACCTTCCTGACCGCCATCCGCCGGGCGCTCAAAGCCAAGTGCGAGATGGTCAAGATCAACGAGGCAGCCTTCGAGTGCGGGATGAAGGCCGTCCGCAAGGGCTGACGCCGCTCCGGCTCAAGGGCCTGGCGCTGGAGAGCGCCGTCTGGCAGTCCCCTATGGCGGACTGCACGGACCTGCCCTTCCGCCTCCTCGCCAGGGAGCACGGCCTGCGCTTCGCCTTCCTGGAGATGGTCTCCGCCGACTCCCTGCTGCGCCGCAACCGCAAGACCCTGGAGATGATGCGCACGCACCCTTCGGACCGCCCGTTGGGCGCCCAGCTCATGGGAGGAGACCCGGCGATGTTGGCAGAGGCCGCCGCTCTCGTCGAGGAGATGGGCTTCGACCTCGTGGACATCAACATGGGCTGCCCGGCGCCCAAGGTGGCTGGCGGAGCCCGAGCAGGCTCGGCGCTCCTGCGGGATCCGGAGCGCGCGGGATGCATCATCGCGGCGGCGGCGCGCAGGCTCCGGCGCATCCCGCTCACCGTGAAGATGCGCATCGGGTTCGACGACCCGAGCGGGAAAGAGGCGGTGGAACTCGCCCGCCGCGCCGAGGGAGCGGGAGCCTGCGCGGTCATCGTGCACGGACGCACGCGCGCGCAGGCGTACGGAGGACTGGCGGACTACGCGGCTATCGGCCGGGTGAAGGCGGCCGTGCGCGTCCCGGTGGTGGGCAACGGCGACGTCTTCACGGGAGGGGACGCCCTGCGCCTGGCCGCCGAGAGCGGCTGCGACGCGGTCATGATCGGCCGGGGGGGGCTGGGCAACCCGTGGCTCTACCGGGAGATCGAATGCGCCCTTGCCGGGAAGGCAGCGCCTGCTCGGCCGTCCTTCGAAGAGAGGCGCTCCACCGCGCTCCGCCATATGGAGCTGGAACGGCAGGTCCGGGGGGAGGAGCGCGCCGTCCTCTACATGCGGCGCATCGCGTGCTGGCACTTCCCGGGGATCCCGAAAGCGGCCGCGTTCCGCCGCGCCGTGTGCGGGGCGAAGGACTTGGCTGAGGTGGAGCGGCTCATCCAAGCGCTGCCTGAATCTCGCTAGGACTCGGGGGCGCGTCCTGCCACCGATGTCCCCGGTCTGTGACCGCATCCTGAACTGTGGTCGACCACAGTCGCGCGGCGCGAAGCGTTACCTATCTGCCGATCTGTTCAGGCCCATGCGCTCGGCCGCGCATGCACCTTGCGTCGATCCTGAGGCGGGGACGGACCTTCCGATTGCGGCCGGGTGCTGTGGACGTCACGCCTTTCGGCAGCTTCCCCAAGAGCCGCCTGTCCGGGTCCCTCTTCTCCAGCAGGGCGATCAAGGCGTCGCGGAATATCTGCTCGAAGCGTCCTGCGGGGTATTTGTGTCTGAGTATCTCCTGTGCTCGACGCAGCAGGATGAGGATCTCCTCGTCCGCAGTGAACGAGAAATGGACCCGCTTGACCATGCCGGCATCAGGGTCCGCGTCTGACGGGGTGTCCAGTACCGCCTCGGCGGCTGAGCCTGCCTCGGCGGCAGCGCCCTCGTCACTGCCGGAGTCAGGCGCGATGATCGGGCCGGACACGGGGATTCGGCCGGGCTCAGGCGCGACGGGATCCTCATCTCCCGTGCCCGGGAGACTGGGCGTCGGAGAGAATAATGTGCCGGGGTCCGCTCGACATGGCCCAGGGACCTGGGGACGGGTTGAGATCACCCGGGCGAAATCTGGTTTGTCCGGCGCAGGAGAGAAACCTGCGACCAGCGACTCCACCTGCCGGACGGTCTTCCCCTTTGCCGCGTCGAGGAGACTCGCTGCTTCGGGACTATCCAGGCGCGGGTGGAGTCTGACGACCGCCTCAAGGGATAGGTCGCCTTTTCTGAGCATGTCCACGATTTCGGGGAACAGACGCGCAGCACGAGCGGCACGGATGCGATAATATGCGGCCGCCTCGGTGTATCCGAGTTCCCGGACACAGTAGGCGAAAAGGGAGGGGAATGCGAGGTCGATCGCCAATCCCCTGTTATCCACTTCGGCGAGATGAGCGATGATCTCCGCGATGTCCTCGCGTTCCTGCTGGACCAGGGACCTTAATCTCGACAGCAGGGTTGAATCGTCCAGGGCGGCTGGATTCATGGCGCCTCCTGGGGCAGGATCTCCGTGCGGAAGACGCGCCCCTATATTGATATACGCGCGAAAGCCGAAAAAGTTCCATGAAAATGATTCGGCCGACGGAACTCCTGGTCAGTAGGTCGCGGGCGGGGGGCACGACCTTGGATCTGCGGTTTGTGATGTCCTCGGGACCGCCTCGCGCCGGGGACTCCTCACACTCGGCATGGGGGCAGGAGGCTCCCGCGTGGTGGGTTATTGACACCTGCATAAGTAATGGCCTATTCCAGGCATGAAAAAAGCGGGGTGGCGCGGAGGAAGGACCGGAGGAGGCTCTTCCGGCCGCGGAGCCGCGTAGCATGGTAACGGGTTGTCCGGGCGAG
>Ga0265297_10008518_pt1 | contig 13637 bp, 31 predicted proteins | sample Munlanlwell13791_FD_192502 | JGI IMG/M metagenome (GOLD analysis project Ga0265297, IMG submission 192502) | Leachate microbial communities from a municipal landfill in Southern Ontario, Canada - Leachate well 137-91 | ecosystem: Engineered > Solid waste > Landfill > Unclassified | place... | reverse complement strand
GCACCTATCTGCTAACAACCTTCCCATTCCTACTGAATCTTATCCTAAAGACAAACTTAATTAATCTGGGTGGAACCTTCACAGAATAGGAGGTTTTCATGACCGCAGCAATCATCAAGGCAGCAGCTGATCATGCTCTTGCTCTCTTGAGAGCGAACGTCTATAAGCCCGGTCTGGCAATTCATATTGCCGCTGAGCTATATGGAATAGACTATAAGCTCGTTGCGAAAGAACTCAATAGAAGGGCTCTGATTGTTAGAAACAGAAAGAGACTCAGTGCCAAACAGCTCACCTTCGGGTGGTAAAATGAATATCTTTACAAAGACAAAGAACTTCTTTCAGGAAGTCAGAAAAGAAATGGCTTCGATTCGCGAAATAGATAAAGCTGCTGGCGAAGCAGCGGCTTCTATCAAAACTACCATGGACAAGGTAGAAGCTCTGGACTATCTGGATGCTTCTATCACTGAACTTGAACAGACTCTCAAAAATCTTAGAGCTGCTCGCGAGCTAATTCGTGATAATTAACTTTATCATTATCTACCTCTCCATCTGTTTCGCCATCTTTATCCTTTTATCTACGGAGTAACATAATGACTTCAGAATTTAGATGTATCCTTTGCTACCGGCCGATAAAGGCAAAGACTCATGCTGAGTATGCAAATCTGATGTGTCTCTGTAGCTGGTGCGCAAAGAAGGAAGAACTCGTTTCGCGAAAAGCGAAAGTAATTGCTCGTGCTCAAGAGCAGGCGCGAGCAAAAGCAAGGACAGAATTCAAATGGGACAGCGACTTGTCGTTCTAATTGTGGCACTGGCACTAAGCGGCTGCGTTGTCAGAAGCACTAATGACTATTGCTATCCACATCATCCTTCTCGTGTTGTACATGTTGATCAACAGAGACCGATGTTCGAGTATCAGGGAATGACCTTTCATCGTATTCGATTTGCCGGGACAAATAGAAATCCTGTCATCATAGTTACCTATCTTGATGGAACAGTAACTACCTTCTATCTTCAGCAGCCTGAAATCGCTCGTATCAGGGCGGATTTTGAGGTGATTGATTACTACTCAAGACCAAGGCAGTAGCATGGACGAAATAGATGACATGAACCTGTCTCCTGAAGAATATCTATTCACATATAGAGAAGCAATTATTAATGAGGTAAAAACTCTTAATAACACATTTTTGACGTCTGCAGTTCAAGCATTAATTATTCAAGCTTTAAGTGTTCCTGTAACTCCATTCCATATTCAGGAATGCTGTCATTTACTTTTAAAGCTAGGGCTCGGTTCAACAAAGTTTACTTGTTGTAACCGCGCGCCAAATCACGTAGAGACTCTGTATGCAATATGCATTACAGAGTAGAGAAAGGAATTAGAATGTCTAAGAATGTAAAGTTGGCTGAGCCTATCGCCGAGAAGAAGAACCTTTTTATTCGCCTGATCGAGACCTGTGCAAGTCTTGGCAAGAATGCCTGGAGAATTGTTTCAGGGCTTGGGCGCTGGTTCGCCACCTTTGTTGGCGGCTTCAAGGCCAAGATGTTTCTTGCTCGTGCAGGAGTTGGAATCCTGTCTGCCCTGGCAGTCGTTTTCTCAGTGATAACGATGCCTTCCTACGCCATGGCAAGCTTCTGTGACTCTGGAGTCATCAAGCTTCAGGATCGAATCGTTGACATCAAGGAGGCAAAAGATGAGATTCCTCAGGTGGCTGGCAACTAAGATCAAAGCACTTCTCAAGAAGACAACTAGCTTTATCTCTAAAGCAACTACCGCTACAGTTCTTACTGGTGGGGCCCTTGTTGGGATTACCAGACTTAACGGCCAAGTAAATGTCACCCGGCTGACTATTGCTGGTATGGCATTTGTAATTGGCCTGCCTCTTGGGCTCATTGTCTTTGGCCCTGCATTCAACCTCCTCATCTGGGGAGCAATTGTTGTTGGGACCCTGTTCGCTATGAACCTGGACAATGTCTGGGAAGTCATCAGTGCTCTCAGATATGGTGGCCTTGAATACACAATGGCCAAGCAGGCAGTAGAGGCTGCTTCCTCTATTACCCCCAATAATGAAGATATTAAAAAGCTTCGCGCCCAAATAACAGTGCTTGAGAAACAGCTTGGTTTCAATGCTATCTCCAGCAAATCTGGGGGAATCCTTGGCAAGAAAGCTTTATCAGAAGCTTAGAAGGAGAAAATCATGAAGTTCGTATTCGTTTTCGCGATCCTGATGGCCGCTTGTTCAGAGGATGGCTTCATTCAGCTGGATCCTGATTCGGGCACCGACTCAGATAACGATTCGGATTCTGATGCCGGGACTGATGCGGGCTACATCGACACAGACTGTTCAGACGTTGATCAGATCTGTGATACTCCGCCTGCTGATCATTGTTCGGCCGACCAAACTACAGTCATTGAGTATAGTGGCGACGCCACATGTACTGATGGAGTTTGTAACTACAGTAGCAGTGTTGAAGTTTGCGACTATAAGTGTGTGGAAATTAGTTCGGAAATGGAACCTGCTTATTGTATTCCCGAACAGTGTGAAGGTATTATTTGTGATCATAGTAATCCTGAATACGAATTCCATGGTGATCCTGAAGATACTGATGACTTAGAATTTAACGAATCAATAAATTATGATTACTGTGGTTCAGAGACAGACCTTCTACTCAGAGAAAATATTGGACATTGTTCTGTTTCAGAAGAAGACAACATTAAATGCGGGTATTGGTTTCTTGGATCAATCACCTGTCCTAACTCCTGTGTAGTTGTCGAAGACGGAGACGACTACTGTATCTAAGGAGGAAATTTTCATGCATATTTCTGAAGACGAACTCGCTGAAGAAATTGGAGACTTTACCTGGAACTTCGGGGAAGAGTTTCTGATCGAAACCAGGTTTGGAAACTTCATCTGGTCCGACCCGGACTATCAGGGAACTGGAGAGATTCATTCTTTCAAGGGCGACGTAAAAGCCTGGAACAAGAAGAATAATATCCCTTATGGCCGTAGCAAGGGAAGGCATCAGATTGGCCGCTATTGCGGAGACTTCAAGCTGGTCGAAGATTACTTCGATACAGAAAATCACAGATAAAGGATTATTATGAGTATTGAGCAAGATTTAGATAAGATGGCACAAGATCGCATCAAAGATCTTGAGGTCGAAATAAAACAGCTACAAAAACGCCTTCGTCTTATTCAGGAAGCATCACAAGATGAAGCTTTGTCTGATGGAGCAATGCGACATGTAGCAGCAATGTTTTCTGATGAAAAATGGCCTTATCCAGTAACAGGAAAACTACGTGCCTGGGCAGAGGAAGTTGCAAAAAATTACTCAAAGGAATAAACATGTGGTCTCTATCGTTTCAGATAATTACTACTCAGCTTCTTGTTCTGGCCGCCATGATCCTTCTCTGGCGGCTAATAATCCCTCAAACTCTAAGAATCTTCATGTGCCAGCACAGAACCTTTGCTCTTGCACCACTTTGGTCCTGTGTATTTATCACAGTAATTTCAATTGGTTCGCTGCCTCAGGCAATCATAATTGCTACGACATCATGTATCCTAGGCAGTCTGTTTTTAAGAGTTTATTCTCGGTTGTTAAACGAAAAATTCCCTTTCTCGGGGGAGAATGAGTAGACGAACCAAATAAGCTACTTTATCTTTGATAAGTACTTGAAAACACTGTTATTTTAATGGCACTATAAATACAGTGTACGTGTTTGTCCAATATTTATAGAAAATTGTTTTGCGCGTCGCTGAGAAATTTCTCTCGGCGACTAGAAACGGAAGGAAAGAGACAATGGATTTCACAACGATGTTTGGCATGGTCGGGTCAGCGAAGCTCGCTCCTCGCGAGACCACGAACAAGGACGGGAAGCCTTTCCGTCGGTTCACGATGTTCGTGGATGATCCTGCGGGTCGCGTCATGAAGGACGAGACCGGCAAGGAGATCATGGTCAACGGCTATCCGCGCCGCCACAAGAAGGCGGTTCAGGTCATCGTCGAGGGTCGAGACGACAGCCCGACGGTGAAGGCCTTCAGGCGGCTGGAGGCTGGCATGCGGGTGTCCGTCATGGGCCATCTGACGACCCGTGCGGAGGCTACCCAGATCCGCGAGGGAAACAGCACAGACGGCATGAGGGTCACCCGCTGCTCGTGCGGGAAGGAGTTCGTGGCCTACGCGAACCCGACCTTCCACCCCATCAGGATCGATCTCCTGGATGCTCCTTTGTCCGTTCAAGCCAATCGGGTCCTGGAGATCCTCACCGAGGAGAAAGCGATTTCTCAGGATGAGGCGACCAAGTTCCTTCAGGTCATTGCCTCCAAGCTGGAGCGCCGAGGCCCGAAGGTCTCCGAAGAGAAGGCCGAGGGAGAGGGCTCTGCCGAGTAGGGCCTCTAACGAGTTTGTCGTAGGGCACCTTCGACATAAAACATGTAGGTAGCCGTGATAGAAAAAGATCTCTGATCTCTGACAGGCCGAAGCAAGTAGTTAGTAAGCGCTCGCTGAAAGCGAAAGGACACCTGGAGTTTAAAATCTTTAAGGAGCCGCCAAAACGATAGGTTGGCGCTGGATTCGGTAACCAGCAATTTCTACTACAAACAGCTAAAAGAAGTATTTTTGCTGGTACCAGCATATACTTCAGGGTGTGCACACCCAAGATTTTCCTGGTGGCGCTGGAAGTCCAGGAGTCTACTATTAGGAGGAACTAATGGCTGACGAAAAGTATTTTGTAATCCTTCTGGATAACATTGACGGTAGGCCCGATGCGTTCATCGAGTGCGACAACGAAGATCAAATGATGCACTGTTTTGAACAGTTTTGCCAATGTGGCGATGGGCCAGGAAAGAGTACTGTCATCAAGGGTATTCGTGCCGAAACTATACCCGAGGGCATAGAGGACGAGGAGTATCCCTTCGTTCCATTCAAAGAGTTCTTCGATGACGAGGATGACGACAAAGAGGCCGAAGAGTAATTCTCTTCGGCTACTAGAAGATTCCCCCGTGTCTTGTTGGTGTCGCACGTTAAAAGAACCAAACAAACGAGATATCCTTATCGGAGATGGGATCTGATAAGTTGAGGCTGAAGTCTCGCATGCTGGCTGAGACGCCCAGGCCAGCAATTTTGCCGGGATACGCTCAAAAGGTAAGAGCACTCAAAACCATCAAAAACAAAATAGGTGATCGATGGAGGATGCGCTGCTTGATGGTTGCTGAAGGCGCACAATCTAGAGTTCGATTCTCTAGTCCTGGCACAAAGGAATCAAATGAAAAATCAAATCTATATAATTCTTGATAAGAATTCTAATAAGTATATAGCTCTAGACAGAGATTCTGGAGGATATCCTTATCAGACAGAAATTCATCTAGCTAAATTTTGGGCTAATCTTGTCGCGGCGGAGGAATATCTAAAGCTATTCCCACGCGAGAATTGGGAAATTCTTCAAATACTATTTGTAACTACAAATTTAGACTAAAGAACAAATGGATATTGTCAAACACATACATTACATCCACATCCATGTCCATATGGACGCGCAAATGAGATAATATCGATGATTAATACTACTAGCGTAGCGGAAGAGGAGTAAGAAATGCAACGGTGTAACCGCTGTGGGTGTGATTATGGTGGACATTCAATGGGCGGGCCAGGTATTTGTCCAGCATGTGATTGTGGATATTCTGTAGAAAAAGCACGAGAGATAAATAACTCACGCGATATCTTCATTTCTCCCAATGCCCAATCCGATCTTGATGAACTTCGCAAACAGCTTGCTGAGAAAGAAGCCGAGTGCGAGAGGCTGCGAATAGAGAGTGCACAGGAATTCGTCAACTGGTGGATCGACAGCGACCTGAAATACTGGTCAGTTGCGGATGATAGGATTCAGCGTTGGCGCAAAGAACGCGCAGCCCTCGCGGTGGGGAGGAGTTAGAAAATGATGATCGAAAGCTGGTGGTGTGCCATTGTTGCTGCGGTGTCATTTTTCGCAGGAATGGCATTCCAAAATGGTCTGAAAGAAATGCGATTGACCAGTAGCGATGAGATCAACAGACAATGGAACGAGTATTTGAACGCTGTCGGAGTAGACGAAAACGGATGTCCACCGTGTGATAATGGTGGCGGATTTGAGTGTGCCGACGGACCAATGCCAATTTGCAAACAGCAATTTATAGTAGGGAAGAGATAAAAAATGTTAGCAAAAGAATTAGTTAATAGATTAGGATCTGCGCTTATTGGAAGAACAGTTATAACAAAAGCATATGGAATTTATTCTGGCGGTAAAGCAAGAGTAGTTGAAATCTATCCTGACCCTAATGCTCCAGAAATAGTCTTCAATGTCCAGAATGATAATTGGAAAGATAGTAATGGAGACTCTATCATCGGAGTTTTCGAGAATGAACAAGTTGATTTACAATAAGTTATTGAGAGGTAGCGTAACTGGTAACGCCCTCAATTGTAATGAGGAAGATATAGGTTCGAGGCCTATCCTCTCAACAGGAGCTAATAATGTTTAAAAAGATAAGATCTTGTCCCTGGTTGCATAAAAAGCAGAAAGGACAAGAAGAAGAACGCAATCGTGCAATTATTCGGAAAATAGTTAATGAAACATACGAAGAGCAAAGAGAAGAGCCAATAAGAGAAAAGGGTTACCATCCTCCCCAAGATAAAAGCTGTGAGTGCTATATCTGGGAAGATCCCTTTATCTAAATAGTTTTCGCGGGCCCGTAACGGTTTCGATTTTGACGAAGAAGGAGATTCTGCATGCCCCGGCTTTCTAGGTCGCCGGGTTAAAAAGGCTTAGAAACTACAACTGCCGAAACACCGGAGTTGATGGCGGCCTAAGAGCTGCCCGTGTCTTTGAAGAGGAGTCCGAGTATTCAAAGAGGCGCAATTACACGGATGGGTTCCAGCTTTCCCTATAAGCTGGTGGTGGAGGCGCTGGGCAGGCTCAGGATTAGTTGGCTGTCCTGAGATTAGTTCGAGCCAATCAAGCATGTGGAAGAAGAATTTTCAGAACGTTAAAAGACAGAGGTTCAACTCCTCTCGGGTCCACTAAGTACTTGATATTATTAAGGAAATAGGAAATGACTCAAGTCTTCCTAATCTCAGATACTCACTTCTGGCATACAAATATAATTGCCTACGAACAAAGACCATTCTCTTCTATTGAAGAGATGAATTCTACCTTAATAAAGAACTGGAATAGAGTAGTAAAGAAAGATGACTTAGTTATCCATCTTGGCGATTTCTCGCTGGCCAATAGAGAAAAGACAGCTCACATCTTCAGCCAACTAAGAGGGACTAAATGGTTGGTCCTTGACAATCATGACCGACAGAGATCTATATCTTGGTGGATGAATATAGGTTTTAAGAAAGTTTTTGAGTTTCCTATCATATACAAAGACTTTTATATTCTATCTCATGCGCCAGTATATATGAATGCTCAAATGCCATATCTTAATCTTCATGGCCACATACACTCGAAAACATACAAAGAATCATTCTATAAGAATGTTTCGGTAGAATGTATTGACTACACCCCAATTGAGTTTGGGGCGGCGACAAAGAGAGAAGAGTAAGCTTGCTTCTCTAAAGCTTGTAGGAGAGCACAAAAGTGAAGAGCTATGATTCCTTAAGTCTTCCAGCTCTCTGAAATCCGGCAAAGAAAGTGTGTCATTTTAAACCGCCCAAGGACACCAATCTCGGAGACAAAAGATGAAACCAAAATTCACAGAAATCGTAGTAGAGGGCGAGCCAGAATGGCGGATGCCAAAGATGTATCTCTGTTTTGTCTACGCGCCAGAAGGAAACTTCTTGGTTAAGGGACAAAATCACGAGACAATTAAGAAGCTCATCAAAAGTAGATTTCCTATCTGCCTATACAGAACGACCTTTTGGAAGAACAAAAAAGATAGAGGATATTGGTCTGCCAATCATCCAGACTTCTCTATTATGATTGATGAAAGATTATCTCCTTCTTGGCGAAACAATGGTCAAGCCAAAAAGTCTAACAAGAATACGGTTTCCTTTTATAGTCGGCGCAATAGGAATACAACTCCAGTAACCTTTACTTGTAGACGTCTACCAAATAAATGGATTCCTGAATACGACGACGCAATAAAGCTTCTTAGAGAAGTAGAAGCTACTACAGAAAAGAACGCAGTTCGTTATTAAGGGAAAACAAATGAAACTTCGTGAAATTCTTCTTTATATGCTCCTTTCCTTTAGCTGCGGACTACTGACTGCCATTGGAGTAACACCAAGTTTACATTCTAATGGGTATACACTTAGAAGAAGCTCTCTTCTCTGTAATGATAAAGGATGTTCTATTCTAGTAGAATATCCTGATCAGACCAGACACTGGGATTATATCCAGCACAAAAGAGAAGAAATCAAGAAGAAGTAAGCCAATGGAATTCTACAATTGTACCTTTTCCGGCAAAGTAAAAGGGGCTATTGACAAATCCGAGATCTTCAATGAGCAAGTTCAAGCAGCTTCTCCTTCTGATGCCCGCCTAGCACTTTATGACAAATATGACAGTGTTCTATTCTTTGTGTATAACGAAGAAGACACGCCAGATAGATCCTTCTACCTAGGCTAAGGAATTCAGATGAAAGCAACATTAGAATTCAATTTGCCAGAAGAGAAGAATGAGCTTCGCTTAGCCGAGCAAGGAGGTCTCTACTTCTCTCATCTCTGTACAATAAGAGAAGCGCTCCGCCAGATAAACAAATATAGAACACTATCTGGAGACCAGAGAGATCTTCTTAATGAGATACAGAGAATCTTTATTGATACCGTAGAGTATTCTCTGGAAGAGATAGAGCAATTTTAGACCTCTGAATTTGGCGCGGAAATTTTATAGATAGTGATTCTATTGTGAATAGATTCAAATACTCTATAAGGAGAAAATACAATGAGAATGACACTTCGCCGTGTATTACAAAAGAAGAACATCCTTGCTGGTCAGATCAAGGAGATTGCTTTCTTGATCCGCGAGAAGAATGTCTACGATACTAATGATGCCGAAAGCACCAGAGTCAATACCGAGGAAGTTCTGGAGAAGTATCTTTCTGAGAAGGAGAAGCTTATTCAACTGAAGTCAGCTATTACAGTAGCCAATATCGGGATCTATCCTATTTTGGCGCGGCTGGAAGAAGCAAAAGATACTATCACTCTACTTAGCTCCATCTCTACCGGCGAAGGTACACGAAAGTCCATTCACATGGGCACTATAGTAGAGATTACTACTATCGCTCATATCAAGGAGGCTACTATTCGCGAAAGGAAAGTAGCTCTTCAGGCTCTGATTGAGCAACTTCAGGAAGAAGTCGACGAGTACAATGCGACTCACTTCATTGAAGTAGAACTGTAAAAGTCTTGGGCTAGGAGCCTATAGGAAGAACAGGAAGAGAGAGTAGAACTTAAATTACGGACGCCCTTTTAAGGCGACCATATTCACGAGAAAGATGGGGATTTGAATTTATATTTGAATATCAACCTTCAAGGGTCTTCAAATTAAAATTCAATCTTCTCTGCTCAAGAACAAAACTCTTTTGTTTTATTCTTCTTCCTGATCCGAATATAGGCTCCAGCCCTCCTAATCTGCAGCGTTGGGCGTACAGTTAGAGTGCCAGACTTTGGGCTGGATAAATCTCCACGATAAATGCCACAAAGAGAGTAGGGATCTGCAATTCTACTCCATAAGAACTAGAACTCAACAGACCCTTGGTCAAAGCTCTCATAGACTGGTGAAGTAACCTATTCCAGTCATTTCTTATTAGAGAAGAACTTGAGTTCTGTTTTCAGCTGCCTCCATAGCGCATTGGTCGCGCAACGGAACTTCAAATCCGATGGTCCAAGTTCGATTCTTGGTGGAGGCGCAAAATAAGAATTGACAATGTTGGCAATCATGATTAGGATAAAAGACATGAAGAAGTTCACCTGAATATATACGATCTAGAGCGCCTCCAATAGTCCTCCTATTTAGTAATCAATCTAACTTACTTTAGGAGGAATAAAATGGTAAATCCATTAGCTCGTATATTTAGCAAACCACAGCAGACAATAGTAAAAGTAGTTGCGCTGGAACAAGAAGAAGTTCCTGATAAGCGCACAATTCATTTAAGAATTAAAGTTAAGTCTTTAGCTGCAGAAGCTCAAATTATTAGGCAGGAAGCGAAGAAGACTAAAGGAATGGTTAGATGGGACTTGAACCATCACCGCAAAACAATTGTTAGAAGCCATACTAGAACTAATCTTCTTGCTTACGGCATATTAAAAGGAATACCTTACAGCACAATGGAGAAAAAGTGCTTTGAGAATCCTGATCTTAGTGCGGTCGCCAATATTGCTAAAAGATTTAGTGCAACTGAAATAGAAATAGTATCGTGGATCGAAGAAGCAAAGAACTATTTAAAAAGGAACAAAACATGCCTCGTGAAACAGTTGATGAACTGAAGAAAAGAATCTATGAAGCAGCAGCAGAAGAGAATGTTTCTCTTGATGAGGTCAGAGATGCTCTTGAAGCAGCCAACGAATTTCTTCAAGAAAATCCAGAACTTCTCATCCAAGCCAGAATCTTGTTAAGGACTCTTGGGCTCCTTAAATGATCAGGATCATTGTTTGTCCTGAGCATCCAAGTATACAGATTTGGAGAGTCCTTCTTGGCATTTCTAATGTCTTAGAAGGAGTAGTAAGAGTCTGTTCCCTTGGCATCATTGCCTTGCCCCTTTCAAGTCTGTTTGCTCTTCTACTTCTTAGAGCAAGAAACAGACGAAAGAAATATCTAAGAGAGAAGAAGCTAAAATCTAAGAGGTCATAAAGTGCAAATAATTACCACAGAGAAGATTCCTATTAGAAAGCACTATGTAGTTTTGCGTGGCAATTAGCACAAAGAAGATCACATTTATCAATTTCAGCAAGAATTTTCTCACGAGAAAAATTTGTTATCTTATTGCCAAGACCAAACAGTTTTTGACTAGGATCTCGATGATGGAACTGAAAGACGGCACCATTTGTACCATCATATTCTATAAAACATTTAGTACATTTTCCTCCTTTATGTAGAATTAATTCTATTTTAACTTGACGGTAGTAGATAGTCTTATACTTTTGTCTCGCAACTCGATTTCTATGATTCCATTCGCGTTTATATTGTATTGGATCAGAATATTTTCGGCCATTATGTCCATTTATATATATTACATTACGGCCATAATGATCCTTATCTTTCATCTTCGTTCCACAGCCACAGGCACATTCTACTATTGGAGCGGAGAGGTATATTTTCTCCCAACAACGCTCTTTAATTTGTTGTGTTGTTAACATAAATTAACTATAGCACATACTGCAGCTATCATCAACCCCTCATCTATAGGAGACTAAGGATGTTAACATATAAATTGGATAATTGCTTAGTCCCAATTAAGATTTGGGGCAAAACAATTAACGATTTTGAAGAAGAAGCCAGAAAGCAAATAGAGAACACGGCTTCACTACCATTCGTTTTCCACCATGTTTGCCTTATGCCAGATGGGCACATAGGTTATGGGGCTCCAATAGGTGGGGTATTAGCGACAAAAAGGGCAGTTGTAGTAAATTTTGTTGGCGTAGACATTGGGTGCGGCGTAACCTTTATCGGAACAGATATTCCTATAGAGATCCTTAGTAAAGAACTTGATACTCATGGAACTTTACTCAAGGGAATTATAGGAAATATTAAGAGAAATGTTCCAGTAGGCTTTGAGCATCATAGAGAAAAGCAGAGCTGTATTGTTTTAGATTCGGCTATCAGTGAAGACAATCCTATAATAATGGATCATCTCCTGACCTCGCAAATTGAAAAAGGATACTACCAAGTTGGTACTCTTGGTGGCGGCAACCATTTTATTGAGCTTCAGGCGGATGAGAATAATAACTTAGGAATTATGCTTCATTCCGGCAGCAGGAATTTCGGTAAACAAATCTGTGATTACTACAACAAACTAGCAAAAGAGCTTAACCAGCAATGGTTTTCCTCTGTAGATCCAAAGATTGATCTTGCCTTCCTTCCACTAGATTCTCATCATGGAAACGGCTATCTAACCTGGATGACTCTCGCTCTAGAATTTGCTAAAGCTAATAGAGCAGCAATGATGCATCAGTGCATTCATACAGTTCTAAACATGGTAAAGAAATACACTGCTCTTAGCAATATTAATTTGGGCGAGCAAATTGATATTCATCATAATTACGCTGCTATTGAAAATCACTTTGGCGAGAATGTAATTATTCATAGGAAGGGCGCAGTAAAAGCAGTAGGGACAGGAATCATTCCTGGCTCCATGGGCTCAAAAAGCTATATAACAGTAGGGCTTGAGAATCCATTGAGCTTCAAGTCTTGTTCCCATGGTGCTGGTCGAAAGATGGGACGCAAACATGCACGAGAGGTTCTCAATCTTCAGGCCGAGCAAGAGAAACTCTCTGGTGTCCTCCATAACCTTACCTCTATTGATAAATTAGACGAAGCCCCAGGGGCATATAAAGATATTGATATTGTAATGGAGAACCAAAAAGATCTGGTCTCTATTACAAAAACCCTTCATCCAATTGCAGTAATAAAAGGATAGTAAAAGGGAAAATAAAATGACAATTTTCTATCTTTCGTTAATAGCAATTGGTCTCTTCTTCGTTTGGACTTTAATTCGTACTTGCGCGATAAGCAAGGTCCTGTCTGAATGGCATCATTTTGTATCACAAATTCTAGATCTTCAGATAAATGAAGGTAAATTCGATTCTGTCTCACTAAAAGAAGGGAGAGATAATATTACTTCTTATTATCAATGGCCAGTATCATGAAATAACCTTATTTGGAACCCGAAATATTGGGGAATCTTTTCTTTGAATGATCTACTTAAAGCCAAGACTCCTGATTGGATTAAAGAGATTCCTACTAGCTTCTTCGAAAATCATGCACATAAATTACGCCAAATCCATCCATTTAGATCCTAAAATGCACTATACTATATTGGGAGTGAATAAATGAAAGAATTTCTATATATGATTGTTTTTGTATTTATTGTGATCTTTGCCTTCGCCACAATTCCAAGTTGTAGTGACGATTCGTTTGATGATGGCACTAGTGTAGACACTGATACTGACAGTGACTCTGATTCTGACTCTGATAACGATTCAGATTCAGACAGTGATTCCGATGGCGACAGTGACACTTATAGTGATTCCTGGCGCTGCCTAATCTGCGGCTAGCAGAGAAAGAAACAAAAGATGGCTACCAAGAAGAAGTCAGATGGCAAAACTAAAATCTTTCTTGCTTGGCATGATGATAGCGAAGTTGCTTCTTTTGATTCAGAAGAAGAGGCAAAAAACTTCCTTTTGGATGAATTTGGCGAAGAAGGAGGATCAGAAGCCAGTGATTCCTTCGAAGATGATTGGGCTTTATTTACAGCAGGCCTTGTTATAATCGAGGGCAAAGAACTTAAGCTCTCTCATACAAAGCCAGTTCCCCCAAAGATCTCTTTTCTCCGCAAATGAGCGACAGAACAATACTTCTTCGTGGTCTTTGCGAAACTGAAGGCTGCTATAACATCGGTCTGCTTACCAAATACAAAGGTAAGTTTGCCTGCGCCAGCTGCATAAACCC